>MTKY01051202.1_pt1 | contig 49925 bp, 37 predicted proteins | sample 1042731 | NCBI WGS metagenome assembly MTKY01 (sample SAMN06212206, study PRJNA360538) | anaerobic digester metagenome | biome: Wastewater treatment plant; material: sludge; isolation source: anaerobic digester fed with sludge from wastewater treatment plant | place: Denmark: WWTP Soeholt ...
GACCGCCAGTACTAAGTAGCGGCGCTTGCCATAGCGCCGTTTTGGGATAACCCACCCAACCCCGAAACAAGCCCCACCAGACCCAAAAACCGTGTCATCACGGCCTGCGAGCCGTGATCCAGTCTTTTAGAAACAAGCAGCCAGCCCTGAAACAATCCCATTATACCAATCCGCGGCAATCCGCGCCTTTTATCCGCGTATATCTGCGTGAACCGCTTGGCCCGGGAATCCGGTCTGCAGATGTGAGTGTTTTTCAACAGGTTTGCACGGAGCAGCTAAATTTAACTTTACAGGATTTGGCGGCTTGGATAGATGGTCATTAGCCGTGTAGAACTATCAAGAAATGAATGTTTATGAGCGGAGAATGTGATCCGGAGCTTGAGCAATCAGGCTCTATTTGCATGGCAGATATATGAATAGATACTTTAAATAACAGGTGACGAATGGAAAAACAATGGGTGCTGCCGGAGCCTTTGACTCCGGAAGACAAGCAGCAGGTGGAAAGCCTCGCTGGTGAGCTGAAGTGTCCCGAAATAATAGCGGAATTGCTGTACCGGAAAAATCTGAAAACAGTGGACCAGGTCACGGACTTTTTCCATCCCCAGTTGTCGCAGCAGCACGACCCATTCCTCTTTCCGGATATGGAAAAGGCCGTGCAACGGATATTGGCGGCCATCAGCGGAGGAGAAAAGATCACCATCTATGGCGATTATGACGTTGACGGCACCACAGCCACCACATTGCTCTATCTGGGATTGAAGAGGGTTGGCGCGGACATCGATTTCTACATCCCGCACCGGATGATCGATGGTTACGGGCTTTCGTTGAGCAGCCTGGATCAAATCAAGGCCAACGGAACCACCCTGATAATCAGCGTGGATTGCGGCGTGAACGCCCTGGAAGAGATCGAAGCCATCAACGCCATGGGCATGGAAATCATTATCACAGACCACCACAATCCCAAGGAGGAACTGCCCAAAGCGGTGGCGATCATCAATCCCAAACTGCCGGGCAGCCCCTATCCTTTCCCCCATCTGGCAGGGGTCGGAGTCGCCTACAAGCTACTGATGGCGGTGTATGAACGCCTGGGCATCACCAGCGCCGAAAACACCCTGAAATACATGGATCTGGTGGCGGTGGGGACAATCGCGGACATCGTTTCGCTCACCGATGAAAACAGGGTCTTTGCCTCCATCGGGCTGCAACACCTGATAGCAAAGAAAAACCTGGGCCTGAACGCCCTGATCTCGATCTCCGGCATGGATCAAAAAACACTGGATACCACGGACATCGTCTTTGGCATCGCGCCCCGGATCAATGCCGCGGGCAGGATGGGCTCGGCCTCGGTGGCGGTGGAGCTGCTGATCTCGCGGGACGAGGTGCAGAGCAATGAACTGGCAGAGATCATCGAAAGGCAAAACTCGCTGCGCCAGCAGGAAGACCAAAAGACCTTCCACGAGGCCTGCGACATCATCGAAAAGAAGTATAAAGACATCAATGCCGCGTCCTGCCTGGTGATCTCATCGGACGACTGGCATCCGGGAGTGATCGGGATCGTGGCTTCCAAGCTGGTGGAAAAGTATTACCGCCCGGTGGTCATGATCTCGTTCAAGGAAGGTTTTGGCAGCGGTTCGGGACGCAGTGTGGAGGATTTTGACCTCTTCGCGGCGTTGAGGGCGGCGGGGGACAACCTGCACAGCTTCGGCGGGCACAAATACGCGGTCGGTTTCACCATCTATCAGGAATACATCGACCGCTTCGAGAACGAACTGACCCGCTATGTGTCCGAACACCTGCAACTGGACCAAATCCGCACCCCGCTGTTTGTGAACTTTGAACTGGAACTCTATGACATCAACGACATCCTGATGGAATGGATCGAGCGGTTCGCGCCGTTCGGCCCGGACAACAACCGTCCCGTGCTGCTGACCCGGGATGTAAGCGTGGCCAGCTATCCCTACAACGTGGGGCGCAACCACCTCAAGCTGAAGGTGGTCAAGGACGGCGTGGTACTCGATTTGATCGGCTACAATATGGGTGACTATCTGCCGCTGTTGAAGAAAAATAGCCTGATCGACATCGCCTACACCCTGGAATACAACCGTTTTGGCAGCAGAACCAGCATCCAGGGCAAGCTGAGGGACATTCACCTCAAAAGCTGAGCGGGGGATTTGTATGAGAGCTTTGCCGCGTGTTTTATTCTGCTTGGCCATCGTCACCCTGGCCCTCGGGGCTTGCTCCGGCACCAGATTCCGCGCCTACAAAAGGATCGGCGGATTCAGGAAACTGGAGCCGATAACCCTGGAAGCCAACGCGGACAAGGCGGTGAGTTCGATGGGCGGCAGGCTGGTTTACACTTTTGGCAAAGCGAGCCAGGAAATATGCTTTTACCGGGATGGCAAACGGGTGAACACTCTGGGCGGCTTGGGCTTTGACAGAACGAGCTTTCAGCGGCTGAGCGACATCGGGGTGGATCAGGACGGGTCTCTATTGGCTTTGGATTCCGCCCTCAAGGTCATGCGCAAGTTTACCCCGGAAGGCAGGCTGCTCAGTGAGTTGAAGCTTAACAGGCTCATCCAGCCCGAACTGTTTTGCGGCAACACGGAAGGCAATTTCTATGTGTATGACGCCGCCAGTTCCGAGATCGTCTGCCTTTCCCAGTTTGACATGGCGGAGCAATACCGCTTTGGCCGCTTTGTGGTGGAACAGCCTTCCAGCCTCGCCTGCAATCAGGAATATCTGTGGGTGTACAGCCAGCGCCTGGACCGCACCTGCGTCTTCTATCTGTTGGGGCAGTATAAAGAGACTTTGGAAGGACAGGTGGCATTCGACTCTTTCAATAACCCGGTCAGGATCGCGGACATCGATCCCGGCTGGGCTGCCAAACCGTCGGCGCTGATGCGGATAGACTCCTCCGTGGTCAGCCTGTCCGATGGAAAGCTTTTGCAACTGGTGGAACTGCTGCATGTGGGAGGTGAGCTTGCGCCGTAACGATCTGTTGCTGACTTTTTTAAGCGCGCTGCTACTGGCGGTGTCGCGTCTGCCCCTGCATCTGGGATGGCTGGTGTTCATCGCCTGGATTCCATTGCTGCAGGTCTTTGAGCGGGGGGTCGCAAAAGCCCGCCAACTGCTGCTGATGGGCTTCATTATGTCCCTGGTGTATGTGCTGATAGTTTTTTATTGGTTCGCGCTTGTCACCTTGCCCGGCTTGATCGGCATGGTGCTGCTCTATACCCTGGTCTATTACCTGCTTTTCCTGGCCATCAACCGCATTTTCCGCTCTCTCCCCGTCTGGCGTTACGCGGGCTTCATCTCGCTGCTGCTCACCTTTGAATGGGTGCAAAACTTTGGCGAGACCCGCTTCCCCTGGTTTAATCTGGCCTATTCGCTCGCCGACTATAACATCCTGATCCAGATGGCAGACCTTGGCGGCGTGGTGGGCTTGTCCTTCCTCATCCTCGTGATCAACATACTCCTGAACAGCTTGCTGCCTTCCAGCCAAAGAAAAGCGCGGCGCGCGGACGAGGTGTCCAACCGGCGCCCCGGCTTGCTGCGGGGAGGACGGGGAGCGCTGGCCCTGATCCTGCTGATCATGGCGGCCTGGCTTGGTTATGGCGCGTACTGGCTCAAATACCGCCAACTTGAGGAGCACGATGCTCGCGTCCACGTGATCCAGCCCTCCATCGACCAGGACGTGAAGTGGGTTCCCGAGCAATACGGCAAGACCATGCAAATTTTACAGGATTTGACCCTGGAAGCCGCGGCTGATTCTGCCCGCCTGGTGATCTATCCCGAGGGCGCCATCACCAACTACCTGATGCGGGTGCCACAGGCGCAACGCGATCTGCGGGCTATCCTGGACACCACCGGTGTGGATATCTTCACCGGTTTCCCGGACTTTGTTCCCGCTCCTCCGGAGCATGTGAACAACGAGCTTTCATATAACGCCGCGTCTCTTTTCAGACAGGACAGATTCTATAACGAGCTGTATTACAAGAACATATTGGTTCCCATAGGCGAGCGGATGCTGTGGCTGGACCTTTTCCCCTTCATGTGGAAAGTGCAGTTTGGCCAGGCCAACTGGGAATTTGGGGAGAAACTGGCTTACTATGAGAGTGATGGCAGGCACTTTTCCCCCTCCATCTGCTATGAACTGGCTTTCCCGGAGATTTTCCACCGCATGGCCATCCCCGCCGACCGCGATTCAGCAGATATCGTAAAATGCGATTACCTGGTCAACATCACCAACGACGCCTGGTTTGGCACCTCCTACGGCCCCTGGCTGCATGCCGTCATGGCGCGCTTCCGGGCTGTGGAAAACAGAATCCAGATCTATCGCAGTGCAAACACCGGCATCTCGCTGATCGTGGATCCCAAAGGACGCTATCTGGCAAAAACGAAGCTCTTTGAAGTGACCGGCATCACCGCCCCGCTTTACACCTGCCAGGAAATCCCCCTCATCCGCAGAATCTACCGCTATCCTCTCTTTTTCGTCATTCTGGCCCTTGTCCTGGTCGTCTTTGCCCTTTTCAGAAGACCTGTGAGGCGCCTGTGAAAAAGCATTATTACACCATCGGCGAAGTAAGCAACATCCTGGGCGTAAAACCTTACGTAATCCGCTATTGGGAGAGCGAGTTCAGCTTTCTCAAGCCCCGCAAGCAGGAGGGGCGAATCCGCAAGTATTCGGAAGACAACATCCTGCTGCTGAAAAAGATAAAGGACATGCTATACAACCAGCGCTTTACGATCGCGGGAGCCCGCCAGAAACTGAAGGCGGAACGTGCCGCGGCACGGCGCGGGGAAACCTTGCCCCAGGCAACACAGCCTCAGGCTCGGGACGAAGTCCTGTCAACCGAGTTGCAAGAGAATCTGCGGGAGCTGCGCGGCCAGCTTCTGGAGATGAGAACGCAGTGCCGCAAACTTCTGGGAAAGGAAAAATGAACTTTCAGGATATTATCCTCACTTTGCAGAACTATTGGGCAGCTCAGGGCTGCAATCTGATCCAGCCTTACGACGTTGAGATGGGTGCCGGAACCTTCCATCCGGGCACCTTTTTCGGAGCGCTTGGCCCCAAACCCGTATCCATTGCCTACCCGCAACCCTGCCGAAGGCCCAAGGACGGGCGTTATGGCGAAAACCCCAACCGCCTGCAGCACTACTACCAATTTCAGGTATTGATCAAGCCAAGCCCGGAAAACATCCAAAACCTGTATCTGAAAAGCTTGCAAGCCATCGGCATAGAGATCGAAAAGCACGACATCCGTTTTGTGGAGGACGACTGGGAATCGCCCACGCTGGGAGCCTGGGGACTGGGCTGGGAGGTGTGGCTGGACGGCATGGAGATCAGCCAGTTTACCTATTTCCAGCAGGTGGCGGGCATCGACACCTTTCCGGTGAGCGTGGAACTGACCTACGGGCTGGAACGCCTGGCCATGTATATCCAGGATATTGATGATTACCGCCAGTTGAAGTGGAACGACAGCACCCTCTATGAAGAGCTCTTTTTTGCCAAAGAGGTCGAGTATTCGGAATACAACTTCTCGGCGGCGGACACCGGCCTGCTCTTCAGCCTGTTCCAGAACTATGAAAAGGAGTGCCGCGAACTGCTCGCCAAGGCCCTCGTCTATCCGGCTTACGACAATCTGCTGCGCTGCTCCCACAACTTTAACCTGCTGGATGCCCGGGGCGTGATCAGCGTCACCGAAAGGGCTGCCTACATTGGCAGGATACGCAATCTTGCCCGCGAGACAGCCTCCGCCTATCTGGAAAAATATGCCTGACCGGGACCTGCTGATCTCGGTTTCTTCCTTTGGGGACGACTCCGTCCCGGTGCTGGCGACGGCCATCCACAACGGCCACTTCATGCCTGCCGAACTGCTGGCCAACTGCGGTGTCAGTGAAGCTGACCGGCTGCGGGAGGAAGACCCCCATACCGGCGAAATGGCTGCCCTGTTCCCCAATCACATCATCCTGAAAACCTCGCGTTTCGCGATCGACCTCAACAGGCCTTTGGAAAAGGCGGTATATCTGGAACCCGCTGATTGCTGGGGTTTGCCCGTGCGCTCCCGTCCCCTGGCGGATGATCTGCTGGCAAGCTTGAGGGAGGATTATGCCTCCTGGTACAAGCTGCTCCGCTATCACGTGGAAAGGCTGCTCGCGCGGCATCCCTTCCTGGTGGTGTTGGACTTGCACAGCTACAACCACCGGCGGGGCGGCCCCCTGGCGGAGCCTGACCCCCAGGACGCCAACCCGGACATCATCATCGGGCGCAGCAACCTGCGGCAACACCACTATCCTGCCGCGCAGGCACTGAGGGAGCTTTTGGATGGGCAAAGCTACCTGGGCAAAGCTCTGGATTGCCGTCTGGACGTCAAGTTTACCGGCGGGCATCTCTCCCGTTGGCTGAATCTGAACTATCCGGACAGTCTCATCTGCCTGGCGGTCGAATTCAAAAAAACCTTTATGGACGAATGGAGCGGCAGGGTTGACCGGGATGCCTTTGCTCAATTGAAGGGTATCTTTTGCGAGGCAACCAGAAATTGGTTGACAGAATTCTATAACATCATTATTTAGTCTAAAAGTTGCTCAGAGAGAGGCATAGACGGAACCTTGCGGCTGTGTCCTCCCTCGATTCATGAAAAAAAACTGCATTATTTTCAAGGTAGCGCAGTATAAGATTATGAAGTGAATTTAGTAAAAAATGAGAGAAAGGAGATCCTAAATGGAACAACTCAAAAAGCACTTCGGTTTTACCGCCAGACTGCTTCTGGCGCTAACTGTCCTGTTGACAATGGCTCTTATGTTTGGCTGTGAGGACGATCCCACCGAACCCGGAGTGGTTGCCACACCAACCTTCACACCGGAACCCGGTATCTACGACACCCCTCAGACTGTGGCCATCAATTGCGCCACAAGAGATGCGGAAATCTATTATACCCTTGACGGCACCACGCCTGACACCACCTCCACCCTTTACACCGAGCCGATTCTGGTGAATAGCAACACCACCATCAAAGCCATCGGCTACTATTCCGACTACGCCCCCAGCGCTATCGCCACCGGGGAATACAGAATCCGCGTCAGCTTCACCGATGGTGATGACTATGTGGATTATATGGAATCCAGGGAATGGGGTATTCTGGTCAGCAAAGCATACAGCGACGGCACCACCCAGCAACTGATCTTTAACTTTGAAGATTGGGGACCGGACGATGTCACCACCAGCGACACCTTCACCCTGACTGTTAATAACGTGTCTTATGGCCTGTCTGTGAACGACGGAGTGGTGGAGACAGATGTCGTCTCCATCCCGGTTCCTGCCAATGCCACAGAGATGACTGTTGTTTTCAAACGTAACGGCGAAGTGAAATTCAACGGTACCGTGCCGATCACGGCCACCCCCGGCGATCTGGTTTCTCCGCAGAATCCCGATATCACCGCCCCGTTCGACATCTCCTGGACCATGCCCTACAATGCCAGCATGCAGATATGCGAACTGGAAGTATGGGGTAATGGCGGATTGGATTACGACATGTACGATAAGGTTGTGCTCCCCACCGCCCGTTCCTACACCTTCCCGGCAAATGCTGTTACCTTGCCCTCCGCTCCGGAAGATGGCACCATCTATGTCTATGAAGGCATCGTGAGCGAGTTTGCCAACAGCGCCGTGGTTAGCATTTCCAACGCCATGCGCGACCTCTACGGCACCTCCAAATTCCCGAAGGTTCGCAAACTGCACAATCCTTTCGGCAATCCGAACAAGTAAACGTTATATCAGCTACTTGCATAATGGCCTGGTTTTTGCCAGGCCTTTTTTTGTGGGAGACAGGAAATCCGGCTTGCGTTCTGTCTGGATTTGATCTTGAATGCCCCGGCTGATTTTCATTGACAGAAATATCACATAAGAAAAAGTGGCTTTTATTATTGAGTTCCGGAATAGCTCAGCGGTAGAGCGGGTGGCTGTTAACCACTAGGCCGGGGGTTCGAATCCCTCTTCCGGAGCCATTTTTTTGCCTTTGTTTTCGCCATTCCCCAAGCCTGCCCGGCATTCAAACAATCATCAAAAGGTGGTGGAGAGGGTTAATGGAACGCGGATGACAGGATCTTTGAAGGTGGAAAGGTGGAAAGGTGAAATGGTGGAAAGGTTCCGAAACAATTCCATCAGACCCTAAAGCTGTGTCATCCCGGCCTGTCGGGGTCCCCGCCAAAGCGCGTAGCGGTTTGGTGGGGGTGGGATGAGCCGGGATCCAGTCTTTTCAGGATCGTTTGAAGTCCGAGCCGGCTTTGGGATTGGGGGGAATCTATACAGCTTTCCTTGCCGGCTTGAACTCCAAACGACCAGCCAGCATGGAGTTCAAAGAGCCTTTCCCGATTGCAGATTACCACCAACTTTCTGGGCTCTGGACTTCATGCGGAGGAAAACGAACGGGCAAATATCAAGATACACTTTTCTGTCTCCTATGTTGCTATCATTTGCACCATCAATAGGTTAGCCAATCATCCTTAGGTCATCCTTATAAATTATAAGGTTGACCCCAGGAAGACCCACGCCGGAGAGGGTGATGCAAATGAGGGCCACCCCCTCTATAATATATAGGTGCTACGATTAGGCGTGGAAAGGTGACATAATCACGTGGTGACGTGTTGTCGTGGTGACGTGTTGATGGTGGACGCAGCCCAGAACAAGCCCACTCAGACTACAATGCCGTGTCATTGCGGGCAAGCGCATGCTTGACCCGGGATCCAGTGCCCAGGGGGTGGCAAAGTCCGTTTGCCGCAGAGACCGGAGGTCTCTTCAAAACAGGCGACTCCGTTGCCTCTGCCGAACAGACTTCGGCAGCCCTTATATTATCCGCGTAGCCTGAATTCTCCAGACTCCGAAAAGTCAGAAAAAGAGAAAAAGATTGACAGAATCCGCGCGGTGTGTGTCGGTAGAAACATCCGCGTGGCTTTCTGTGCCGCGGATATCTGTCATAATTATAGCAGTTGGCGAGGTAAATCCATGAATGCAGTTGTGCAAACTTATCTGAGTTGGGTCAAAGCCTATCCCATCCTATCCACAATGATTCAGTTCGCGATCCTTGGCACCCTGGGGGAGGTGGTCTCCAAGTGGGTGGTACGCAAAAGTTTCCGCTATCCTTTCAGTTTTGGCCTGACCATCTGGAAAATGCTTGTTTGGGCGACTCTTGGCGTGGCGATCAAATATGCTTTCAATGGTTTCACAGGCTATGTGGAGTATCTGGAAGCACACAAGCTGCTGCCCGTTTTGAGCAAGTTTGGAAAGGCATTTGCTATCTCTGCGAGCATGAACCTCCAGTTTGGGGTGTTTTTGGTTCTGGTTCACAGGTTGCTGGATGGCCTGGGAGAGCGTAAACTCAACTGGTCTGGCCTGGACAAAAGCTTCTATGCCCTGCTGTGGTTCTGGATTCCCGCCCACACGCTCACTTTCATGCAGGCTGAGGATCTGCGCATTGGTCTGGCAGCCCTGTTGTCGGTGATGCTGGGCCTGATCCTGGGTATCTTCAACCGCCGCTAAAAAACTCTAAGCAAGCTTTGGATTCGCAGCCCAAGCAACTTCCCGCGCCCCTTTTTTATCCGGTGCTCTGCTGGTGTGCCGGCATTGCCCTGGGCAAATGGCTGAACATCCCCGGCTGGTGGGCTTTGGGCGCCTCCGCTGGTTTGATCGGGCTGGCCCTGGCCTTCCGGCAGATTCGCGTCGTCTGCATCCTGCTTATCTGCCTCTGCCTCGGCGCGGCGCGCTTTGCGGTCTCACAGCGTCCCACCCTTCTGGATGCCGCCTTTGCCAGCCGGGACAGGATCGTGAACAAAGCCGAGTTTACCGTCAAGCAGCAGCTATCCCGCTCCGGGGGAATCTTTGAAATCGAACTCCGGCAAGTCCAGGGAATGCGGATCGATGAACCCCTGCTGCTCTTTTCCCAGACGGAACTCGTTCCCGGACAGCGCTACTCCGCTTATCTGGAGATTCTGCCGGGAAAACGGGATCCTGTCCTGGATACCTTCCGCCCCCTGCACCGGGCATACATCCGCAAGAGCCTGCGGGAGTTGCCCGGTGAAAGGTCGCTGCTGCCTATCGCGAGCTGGAGAGCCAGCCTGCTGCGCGTCCTGGATGAAAGGATGGGCCCGGACGCCGGCTTTGCCAAAGCGCTCACCCTGTCGGACACCGCGGGTAAAGGACAGTACCGGGACAGCCTGACCCGCAGCGGGATGATCCATCTGATCGTGGTGAGCGGACTGCATATCTGGTTCATCTACTGGGTCTGCATGATGCTGTTGAATGTCTTGTTTCCCCGTCCCCTGGCGGAGGCGGTATTTATGCTGCTGATCGGCCTCTATGCCGCTTTGAATCACTGGTCCCCGCCGGTGCTAAGGTCGGTGCTGATGATCGGCCTGATGATCTTCGCGCGCTGGCGCAGCATTCCGCTTTCCGGCGCGCAGCTCCTGGCGCTTAGCCTGCTGATCATCACAGCCATCTCTCCCGCCCAGCTTTTCGATGTCGGCTTGCAGCTATCATTCCTCTGCGTGGGCGTTATCATGCTGGGTCTGCCTCGCCGGGCCTGGATCAAGGAACGCGATCTGCCCTCGGATATCCTGCGGATGAGGCTCAACCGGGGCATCGACTATCTGGTGATGAACACCGCCGTGGGACTCGCCGTGATGCCCCTGACGCTGTATTATTTCGGCACCGCCTCGCTGAACGGGATCATCGGCAACATCCTCGGCGTGCCGCTTTCGGGAGTCCTGCTGGTGCTGTGCTTCATCGTGATGATCCTGCCCACAAACAATCTGCTGGGCGCGGCTTATCTGACCAGCTACCGTTTGCTGCTCAGGATTTTTGAAGGCTGGACAGACCTGGTGGGCAGCCTGCCTTTTTATCTGGACAACAGCAGGCTTACGGCGGTTCAAGTCCTGGGCTGCGGTCTGCTGCTTGTGTGCCTCTTGCGTATGCTGAGGCTGTGGGCGTTTTTGCCCCGGCTGCTGCCCGCTATCCTGTTGGCTTGCCTGCTGATAGCCTTACCCGGTTTTCTGAATCAGACCGCCGCGGGAGTCTATCTCTTCAACGCCGGAACGGCCGACTGCATCCTGATTCGCCTGGAAGATGGCAGCAATCTGCTCGTGGATACCGGGCCAAAGCACCGCAGTTCCGAAAAGAGCTGGGCAGCCCGTAAACTCATCCCCTGGCTGGGCAGGAAGGGCGTCAACTCCCTGGACTGGCTGATCCTTACGCATCTGGACAGCGATCATTCCGGAGGATTTGCCGATCTCTGCTCCGCCCTGACCGTCAAAAACATCGCGATAACAGACGAAACCAGGGACGACCCCCTGTGGCAGGCCTGGCGGGATACCGGTCTGCTGGACGCTTCGGAACTGCGCTGCATCGAGGACACCGTGAGCGTGTGGATTGGCGGCGCGCGGATCAAGTTCTTGCATCCCGACGCTTCCTATTGGTCGGAGGCGGACAACGACCTTTCCCTGGTCTTCCGCCTGGATTACAAAGGCAGGCGCTATCTCTTCACGGGGGACGCGCAGGTATCGGCGGAACGGCACATGCTGGACGCGTATCCGGAAGAGCTGAAAGCGGATTACCTGAAAGCGGGGCATCACGGCAGCAGAAGTTCCAGCAGCGAGGAATTCGTGCGCGCGGTCAGCCCCCGCGAGGTATGGATCACGGCGGCGGAAGGCAACCGCTGGAACTTCCCCCATCCCGAACCCCTCCGGGTGTTCCAGCGCTATGCCAGCAGCATCCGCAGCACAGCCGGGGGAACGATTGTGGTTCCCTGGCAATAAAAACATTGACAGGCTGCTTATGGCAAAGCATTTATGCCTAAAATCTTAATTCAGGAAGGAACAACATGCTCCAGCAGATGGCTCGGACCCTCGGCCTGAGGCAGATTCACGCGCTGATCGACGCCCCGGGCGAGTTTTTGGCGGAGGTTAAATCCCGCGAATTGAAGCGTTTTGACCGCAAAGCAAGCGAACTGCGGGAACACTATACCCAGATGGGCAGGCTGCTGGATACCCTGCGGGAAGAGGACTCCGCCAGAAGGCAACTGCGCGACCTCTTTGCCCACATCCCCCGCCTGGCGCTTCCCTCAAAACGCGCCGAACTGCCCCTGGCTCTGCACGAACTCTTTCTGATCAAGGAATTCCTCTACCACTACCATAATTTGCGCGAATTCATCCGCGGCAAAGGCTGGATGGACCTGCTGATCCTGCCGGACACTTCAGAACTGTTTGCCATGCTTGATCCGGATGGCAGCGGCCAGCCCTCGTTTCGCATCTCCCCCGCCTATTCGCCCAAGCTTGGCGAGATCATCGCCGCCCGTCTGGAGCTCGCCCACAAGCTGAAATACGCCCGCGGGCAACTTTTGGCTGAAGCGCGGAGGGAGCTTGAACTGCCCCAGCTCAAGGACGAGTTTACCCTTTCCCGCGGCCAGGCGGAGCTTACTGAGCGTGTCCTGCGCTCGCCATACTTCATCCTCAGCTCGGAAAGCATCGCCAATTACAGTTTCACCTTGGCGGATGACGAGCATTGCCTGGAACTCAAGAAGCAGCTCAGCGGCCTGGAAGCCAAGCGGGAAAAGGAAGAGGAGCGCATCCTGAAAGACCTTTCCCGCAAGATCATCGCTGCCCTGCCCCTCTTGCACGAAGCCCTGGAGCTTGCGGAGCAAGGCGGCTGGCGCTTCCTGCTGGCGGATTTTGCCCTGTCTTACGGCTGCTGCATTCCCACCCTGCACCGCAAAAAGCAGATCAGGATCAAGTCCGCCGTGAACCTTCCCCTCAAATTGCATCTGGAGGAGCGGGGCAGACGCTATCAGGCGCTGGATTATAACTTTGACCAGTCCGTCTCGTTGATCACCGGGCCCAACATGGGCGGCAAAACCACCATCCTCAAGACCCTGGGGCAGCTTTGCTGGCTCGCCCGCCAGGGAATTCCCCTGCCCTGTGCCAGGGCGGAACTTCCCCTCTTCGACCACATCTGGTACAATCAGGACGAAAGCGGCAGCGCGGATTTGAGCAGCTTCGGGCGGGAAGTCGTTTCCTTTGTGGAGACTCTGGAACTGGAAGGCAACACCCTCTTTCTGCTGGATGAATTTGCCAAGGGCACCAATCCTACGGAAGGCGAGTTGCTGGCCTCGGCTGTGCTGCGCCACATGGCCGCCGCGGGCAAATTTTGCATTGCCGCCACCCACTTCACCGCTCCAGCAATGCTGGAAGGACTGCCTCAATACAGCATCGCCGGACTGGACAACAAAGCCGAGGCCTTGCGGAAAGGTCTGGGATTGAGCCCCGCGCAGCGCCTCAAATCCCTGAGCGAAGCCATGGACTACCGCCTCAGACGCCTGGAAAAGCACGAAGCTCCACCCCTGAGCGCCATCCAGGTGGCCCGCATCCTGGGTATGCCCGAGGCGATTCTCCAATTAACCCGAAAGGACAACAAATGAACAAGATTGGCATCAAGGACACCACCGAGATAGCCTTGGAAATTGGGCGCATCCTCCTCCAGAGCGGCGCCACTGCTAACCGGGTGGAGCTCATGCTGCAGAAGGTCTGCTTTGCCCTGGGCTATCAGCATTCCGAATCATACGTGACCCCCACGGGGATTTTCCTCTCCGTATCGGACAGCGCGGAAAGCCTCACCACCAGCATCAAACGCATCGATAACCGCCGCACCGACCTGGGCAAGATCACCCGCCTCAGCCGCTTTGTTTATGAACTGGAAACCACCAAATGCAAGGACGGAAAGTGTTCGCTGCAGGCGGCGGATATCCGCAAGGAACTATACTGGATCGACAACGAAAACACCCATCCCGCCTGGCTCACGGTGCTCTGCGGAGGCATCACCAGCGGCTGTTTCTGCCTGCTTTTTGGAGGCAGTTGGGCGGAGTTTGGCGTGGCCTATCTGGTGGGTGTGCTGGTGAGCCTGACTCTCAATTTACTGAGCCTGCTCAAGATCAACAACTTCCTCCTGCACGTCGCCGGCGCCGCGGCCGTGGTGCTTTTCGCCAAGCTGCTTGACCTGGTGGTGCCGGGCATCAAGCTGGACAACATCATCATCGGGGGCATTATGCTGCTGGTGCCGGGCCTTTCCTTTGTGAACGCCATCCGCGACAGCATGAGCGGAGACCTGGTCTCGGGCACTGCCCGGGCGGTGGAGGCCCTTTTCATCGCGGTGGCCATAGCCACGGGCAGCGGCATGATGCTCAAGCTGTGGGAACTGTGGGGGTTGTGAGATGAAGCCTTTCGACACCCTGACCCTGATGCAGTTTTGCTGGGCTTTTCTCTCCATCCTGGGTTTTTCCGTGCGCGTCAACCTCAAGGGCTGGAAGCTGCTCTTCCTCGCTTTGGGCGGAGGGCTGAGCTGGGCGTTATACCTAATCATCCTCTTTTACAGCAAGTCCTTGCTCTATTCCATCTTCGGTTCGACCTTATTGGTATGTATCTACTCGGAAGTGGTGGCCAGGAAACTGAGGGTGCCGGTGTCGGTATTCGTGACCTGCGTGATCATCCCCCTGGTGCCCGGCAGTTCTCTCTACTACGCGATGCAGGCCTACATCGCGGGAAACACCGCCGAAGCCTCGGTGCAGATTTACAAAGCGATCCTGATCTCGGGAACCATCGCCATGGCCATCGCCGTCGTGAGCAGCGTCACCAACCTTGCCTGCCGGCTGATAAATAGATTTTAGGAGAATAAAATTGAAGAAATCGGTTAAACAGATTAACCTGGAACGGCGCATCCTCAAACTGCTCAGCGGACTGCCCCTGCAAGCCGCGGAACAGCTCTTTGCCGATCCAGACCTGCAATCCATGCAGGAATATGCCAACAACGTCTCCATCAAACGCCTGGGTTTTAACGACCACGGCCCCGTGCATACCCGCAAGGCCGCCCTCAACGCCATTATGATGTTCAAACTGCTCCAGGAGGCGGGCATCAAGCTCAGCCTGGAGACGGAGGGTGTCGGCACGGCTGAGGATTCCCTCACCGGAGTCGTCTTTGCCGCGCTGCTGCACGATCTGGGCATGTCCGTTACCCGCAGCGCCCACGAGATCATCTCCATTCAACTGGCGACCCCCTTCATTGACAGGATTCTGGATGCCAGTCTGGGACGGGATGAATACCTGCGCAAGACGGCCATCCGCTCCATCGCCATCGAGGGCATCTTTGGCCACATGGCTACCCAGAAGATCCACTCCCTGGAGGCCGGATTGGTGCTTTTGGGTGACGGTTCCGACATGGAAAAAGGCCGCGCCCGCATCCCCTCCATGCTCTCCAACGAGCCCAAGGTGGGCGACATCCACCGCACCTCCGCCAGCGCCATCCAAAAAGTCAAAATCCACAAAGGAAGCGAGAGGCCAATCGCCATCACGGTGGAGATGAGCGCATCGGTGGGGTTTTTCCAGATCGAGGAAGTCTTTTTCCCCAAGATCAATTACAGCCCTGTGAAGCCTTATATAGAACTTTACGCTGGAGTGATAGACCGCGAGATGCTGCGTTATCTGTGACCTGGCAGCCTGAAAAGGGTTTGGAGCCATCCGGCGATCTTGCTTGACAGCGGAGCCAGCCGCCCAATCCTTGGCGAATCTTGGAAGAAATAACAATTAAAACAAATAGATAGGAATATAACAATGAAGAAACTGCTAATCATCGGCGCCGTCCTGCTGCTCTTCATGGGCCTGGCGGAGGCCAAAACCAGAAACATGTATGGAGTGAAAGGCGGCGTCAATATCGCCAAGCTGCAAATCTCCGAGACAGACGGAAGCGTGGACACCTCCACCAGCCTGGGCGCCGTCGTGGGCGTGCTGATGCAAAGCCGCCCGTTGCGCAATCTGATCATTCAGCCCGAACTGCTCTACTCCCAAAAAGGCTCCGACATTCAGGATACGGACAAGCTCACCATCAGCTATATCACGATGCCTGTGCTGCTCAAGGCCGCGCTCAGGGTGGACAGCTTGCGCATCCAGCCTCTGGCGGGGCCGGAGATCGGTTATGCCCTCAGCGCGAAATCCGCCAACGATGTGGATTACATCAATGACCTGAACCGGGTCAACATCGGCATCAACCTGGGAGTGGAGTTTGTCTATTCCACCAATTACATGATGGGCGTGCGCTATTTTCACGGCCTCACCGAACTGGACAAAAGCGCCGCCAAACGCCCCGCCATTTCCAACAACTGCTGGTCAGTAACGGCGGGCTACCTGTTTTAATATCAGTTCGCTTGGATAGTATGTGGAAAGGATATATAGAACGCGGATGACAGGATCGACAGGATCTACAGGATACGGATTTGGAAAAACGTTGGTGAAATGGTGCACGCCAAGCCAGAAATAAACTACCACCAAGCTATTTACTGTGTCATCCCGGGCAGACGGGTCCCCTTTGGGGTGGCTGACCCGGGATCCAGTGCCCTGGGGTGGCAAAGTCTGTTTGCCACAGAGACCGGAGGTCTCTTCCAAGCAGGCAACTCCGTTGCCTCTGCCGGACAGACTTCGGCAGCCCCTAAATTACACATATTCCTCCTTTCCACAATATATTCAAGCCGTAGCACCTATATATTATAGAGGGATGGGCCTCATTTGCATCACCATCCCAGACAGGGGTCTTCCGGCAGTCATCCTTAACCCGGTGAGGGATGACCTAAGGATGATGGCACCAAAGCCAGTCGTAGCAAGGGAGGGCGGCATGAAGGATATTGCGGATAATTGTGATTATTATCCGTGAATGACAAGGTATGTTTACCGTGGTGACGTGGTGTCGTGGTGCGTAGTCTGTTGGGGTTTGTTTCGGGGTCGGGTGCTTGTTTCTAAAAGACTGGATCCCGGCTCAAGTGGTTCGCGCAGATTTACGCAGATAAAAAGCGCAGATTGCCACGGATTGATATAATGGGGGTTCAGGATTTGCCGTTTGATTTTCGAGCTGCACCCTTGTCTTTATCTTGTTCTTTTAATTCGTGTTAATTTGTGTAGTTTGTGGATGATTATTCTGAAAGACTGGATCATGGCTCGCAGGCCGTGATGACACACTTTTTAGTCTGGGGGTGTTTGTTTTGGGGTCGGGTGGTTGTATATTGGACACTTGTCCTAATATTCTTTTAATTCGTGATAATTCGTGTAATTCGTGGATGTTTCTTTTAAAAGACAGGATCCCTGCCTTTTCCATACGCGTATCTACCAAAAGAAGCACAATTTATCGATTGACAAGCAAAGGGGATCCGGCGATATATGATTTTGGGTAAAATATCTGAAGGAAGCCTGCTTTCCCGAAAAGGCTAATCCCTTGCCAGGAAAGCAGATCAGGAGTGACCATGGATCATTTGCGGGCAGGTGGCGGAAAGAATATGGGGCGTGGCTGGCTGTGTAGATTTCTTTTTTGCCTATACCCCTGTTTTGTCCAGGGGGTGATTTACCATGAGAACGCGTATGCAAAAATGATATATAGGAGTTCAGAATGAGCTTTTGGAAAACACTGGCAAAGATCGGCAATGCGGTCATCGAAGAAGGCAGGAAGCAGCAGAGCAAGCAAATGAGAAATGGCAGCAGGAATGCTTCTACCGGCAGAACCGAAGTCCAAACTATCGGAGGCAGGACACTCAGGGAATGGGAGCGCGAGTGGCAATACGCAGGCCGTCTGGACAGCATCGACCTGAGTCCATATTCCTCTTACGTCGGGCTATACAAAGCCGAACTGGATGGAAAAGTCATGTATGTCGGCAGAGCCATCGAATATTCAAATGGTGGCATCAGGAAGAGATTATCCGACTATACCAGAGGGTCAGACAGTGCCAGGAAGCACACATCGGGGAGGCTAATGCACGCACATGCCGCTGATCTGGAGATATATGTCCTGCTGGTAGGCAGAGATGAGGAAGCGGCTGGAGCGACCAGAAAACTCGAGCGCTACTTTATCGGCAAATACTCTCCAGAGTGGAATAAGGTGTTCAGGTAGTCGAGTTTACACGTAAGGAACAGGGACGGCGATGAAAAACCTTGACCGTTTAGGCATGGCAAAAATATCTTGAAAAATCTATAAAATGGCGAGAGTTGTGTGAGGAATCAAGCTTTGTACAGGCAATGGCAGATGCTGCATCTGATAAACCAGCATCGGCTAAGCGGCATATCCAAAGGTGAATTGGCAACTTACTTTGGTGTATCAAAGAAGACTATTGCCAGGGATATCACCAATCTGTCGTCTTGTGGTTTTCCTATCTATGAAGATCAGGATATGGACAGGGGCAATCAGGTTTTCTACTATTTCACAGAGGGTTATCGCCTTCCTGATTACACGCTGGATTACGAGGATATCCTCAGCCTCTCACTGGCAAGCAAGCTGTGGGAGGAATCTGGTTTGGTTACTGCCGATAGCATCAAAGGCATTCTGGCCAGGATCGAAACCAAACTGGATAAATCCATCCTGAAGTTCTACCGCGATGTCCAAAAAGCGCTGATCAGCGACAGCACCGGTATCCTGTCAGATTCGGACTCTGTGCCTGAGAAACTGAGCCTGGTACTGAAAGCGATACTGAATTACAAGATGATCTCTTTTGACTACTATAGCGTGCAGAACCAACGGCACAGCCACAAGGAAGTCTCGCCTCTGGCAGTCAAATATTTCAACCACAACTTCTACCTGGCCGGATACTATAAAAAGATAGATCAGGTGATCGTCTTTGCCCTCAATCGCATGGACAAGATCAAGCTTGGCGATAAACCCCAACACGAGGTGGATTTTGATTCCAAAACCTACTTTGACAGCGGCTTTGGCATCTATACCGGAGAGGTGTTTCAGGTGAAGCTGCAATTCTTTCCCCCCACCTCGGATTACATCGCGGAAAGGACGTGGCATCCGGCACAGAAGATCACCCGGCTTGAGGATAAATCACTCATCCTGGAGATGCCTGCCAACTCCCTGAGCGAGATGAAGAAGTTTGTGCTGAGTTATGGTGCCAAGGTGAAGGTGCTGGAGCCGGGGGAGCTGGTGGAAGAGACAACCAAAGAGATAATGAGTCTGTACAAGGTTTATAATTTATTCATAAGTAAGGAGTCCTAATGGAAGAAGTTGATTTGAACGCGACCAAACAAGAGTCGAATAAACAGCTCAATGAAAGACTTGATGCTGCAAAGCAACCCATATCTGACCAAATTCTACCCCAAACGCCCAGATTCTGTATTGAGCATGACGTGATCCTTGATAACAAGACCAGATTAAGAATTCAGGAAGCCATCAACAAGATAAAATATCATAAAACCATTTACAAAGAGTGGGGATTTGAAGCAGTAGATCCTGATGGTTCGGGGCTTAGCCTAAACTTGTATGGAAGACCGGGAACAGGGAAAACCATGACAGCAGAAGCAATCGCTGGTACTCTGGAACTACCATTCATCAACGTAAGTCTGGCAGACCTGGAGAGTAAATTCATGGGAGAGACATCAAAAAACATTCAGACGATTTTTCAAACAGCCAAGGATTACCAAGCTGTGATATTCTTTGATGAAGCAGACACTCTCTTGGGAAAAAGATTGGCAACGGTTACTCAGGGAATTGACAATGAAGTTAATGCCTGCAGATCAACTCTGCTGATAGAACTTGAAAAGTTTGAAGGAGTTACAATATTTGCTACGAACTTTGTTGAGAATTATGACAAAGCTTTTCAAAGTAGAATCAGTTACCATATACATATTCCCATGCCCAATGAGGAGGCCAGGAAAGCAATTTGGAGAAGATTCTTGATTCCTTCAATCCCTTTCCAAGACGATGTGGAGACGATAGTGGAACTTGCTGCTGCTGAATCGGATGGTTTCAGTGGCAGAGATATCAGGACAGCCATGCGCTTGGCTTTACCGAAAGTTTTCTCGGATACCCAAACCGAGGGAGACGAAGTTTCAAAACGTATTGGATGGGAACACATTGAAGAGGCCATAGCTCAAGTCAGGCGAGCACAAGCTGAAGTAGGCCAGTATGTGAACCCGAATTCAAAATCAGAATTAGACGTAAGTAGAGCCCTGTTAGGGATAAACAAAAAATAGGAGAAAAAATGGGATTTTTTAGTTTTATAGGGAGCTGTATAAGCTCTGCCGTAAGTTTCGTATCCAATGCTGTAAGCGCAGTAGTCGATACTGCAAAGAGTGTTGTTAATTGGATTGCTGACAAAGCTACAAAAGTTTGGGATGGAGTTAAGAGTGCCTGGAACGTTATTAAAAAAGTAGTGAAACCAGTTCTGAAAGTTGTTGTGCAGCTTATTCCCTTTCCCATTGTAAGAACAGCAGTACAATTTGCAATCAAGGCTATAGAGCTATTAGAAAAAGTACTTGATCATCCAGTAGTGCAAAAAATCAAGAAAGCTGTAGAGTGGTGTCTCAACAAGGCTAAGCAACTTAGAGACTTAGGTCTCACCGAGATTGAGCGGAGAGAAGCTTTAGAAAGACGCAGGCTGTTGAACAAAGCATCAGATAACCTTGTCGGATACGATCAAGAACAGAAATCTATTTATATTGCAAAGATAATAAATGAGTTCATTATCTTACGAAATGAGATCAATGAGTACCTGGCAGATAACGCTGCATTGATGGATTTTGATCATTATCTGAGACTACGTTCTGCTCACAAGTTGTTGGATTTAACAGAAAACAAGTTATCAAATCAAAACATTGAAGTATTCGAAATCTCGGAAGATGATGTGTTTATCTTGGAAATTGGTAACCAACTGATTGGAGTGAACCCTGAAATTAGCGACGAAAACTTAGCCAGATTGGATAGAATCATTTGGGACACTTCAGGTAAAACGCTTTTGCCGTTTGTGTTCGAAGAACTCTTATTCTCTTGGGCAAAAAGGATAGAGCTTGATGAGAAGGAGTGGGCGGCAAAGAATAAAGAGTTATCTAAGAAAAGGGTTGAACTAAAAGCGGCTGAAACAAAAATCAAATATGGAGACAGTATTGAGTGCGACATAGAGGCTTTAAAATCATCAATTGATTCACTTTCCAGCGAACTTGAATCCATTACCTTCAAAATCAACACTGGTTTGATGCTAAACGATGCCGCGGAAGGATTTCTACAGATATTAGAGGGCAACGAAAAAGTAATAAGCAAGAAGTACCTGATGGATGAGGGCAACAGAGTAGGTCAGTTGATTGTCAGTTGTCAGGAATTTGGGCGAGATTGGCAAGAGCTTAGCACTGAAGACAGGGAACTCATCATAGACTTTGCCAATATCTTTAGAGAAGAACGTGAGAAGCGGTTGCAGAATATACCGACTATTATGGTGGGAGCCAGCTAATGTTATCTATAATTCAATTATTCCTACCGGTTACAGAATCCTTCAAACTTGATGTGTCTCAAGCTATCTTTTATCTGTTGATGCTTGGTATGAGTCTTTGGTCAATATATTCTTTACGGAAATATGCTAATGAAACATCATGGGAACAGAAATGGACAAATCATACCAGCACTATGGATGATGATATCGGAGTAGAACATGGCTCAGTAGTTGAGCTATGCCAGGTTGTTGCCACCAAGCCTGAGCAATTTGCAGGGATTCTACCCGGAATTATGGTGACATTGGGATTGCTTGGTACTTTCGTAGGACTTGCTCAGTCCTTGGGACAAGCTGCAATGACCATTTCCTCAAGTATGAGTCAACTTGCGGTTCCAAGCTCAAATTATGGTGGCATGGAGAGAGCTTTCACCGGGATGATTGGTATGCTTCAAGGCATGGGAACACAATTCAAGACATCAATCTGGGGTATTATCTGGTTTTTAGTATTACGATCTATATATGGGAAACTGGGATTTGAAAGCAAGCGCCTACAGTGGACAATCAGTAAAATGCGACTTGAGAACCAGAACAAACAAGATGGTGAAAACAAACGTATGACCAGCCTTTTTGATCGGGTGATTCATATGCTTGAACAGAATAATAAATCCCTTGGTGATCTCCTGAACACTCAGTTTGCGAGCATATCTGACAAAATCGGAACATCAATTCAAAGCATAGTAAGCATGCTGGAAAACCAAAGCCATAAGTCAATCACCGAGCGCGAAAAAAGTATCGTGGAACTACAGAATGCTCTAATCAGTCATTCGGATACACAATTCAACTCTCTGCAAGACTCTTTAGTCAGTAACAATAAAGCACTTAGCCAAATCATGCGTGATAATACCACCGCAATCACCAGCGCATCAGAATCTCTACAACATATAATGGAAAATCAGGCTGCTGGCATTATTAGTGTCATAGAAACGCAAAGCACCACAGCGATGGATACAAATAGGAATGCGTTAAATGAGCTGAAAGCCGATTTGGCCTCGAACAGAGAGAAGATAGAAAAAGCTGTGCTGGACAACGCAACCGCACTCACCAAAGCATCAAAGTCTCTACAACATGCAGTGGAGAGTCGGGCTACTTGTTTGATCAATGCCGTTGAAACTCAAGGCAACACAGCAATGGAATCAAACAAGAAAGTGTTAAATGAATTACAACAGAGCTTAATCCATAACACTGGCGAGCAGTTTACCCAGTTGAAAGCTGACTTGAGCTCAAACAGAGAGAAGATGGAAAAGGCTGTACTGGACAGCACTAATGCGGTTGTCAAAAGCTTAAACGACAATAAATCTGCACTGGAATCCAAGTCACAAGAAATTGTAGAGAGAATTAAGTCTCAGAGCGATGAACTGGACACCTTCTCAAAAGCTTGTTTAACCAACTTTACTGATCTGCTAAAGCACGCACAAAACACCGCAGATAACACAGAACAGTTTAAAACAACAATCGAAAAATTCACAGCAGATATTCAGGGATCAATAGATAAGATTTCTACTGCTGCAGGGATGGTTCAAGATTCTGCAACACAACTTGCTGAAGTCGTAGAAAACCTTGATGCAAAGATTGGAAACACGTTGGACAATATGACTTCAGCTATCTCCGATACTATCTCAACCATGAACACCAGCTTCAACAAGAATATTGAGAAGACAGAAGCAGCATTGACTAAATCTGCAGATGGCATTGCTGCACAAGTACAGAATATGTCAAAAGAGTTGGGAAACAAGATTACTACCTTTGATCAAACCATGAAGTCCGCTACACAACAGTTATCCGCAACAATTAACAATATGCAGGACAACATTAAGGAGGTACTGGGTAGTATTAAGACAGAAATGAGCAACACAGTAAAAGAGATGAATGATGGCTTCTCCGAAAACCTTAAAAAGAATGCCGAAGCATTTAATAAAACTGTAAACAACATTACTTCTGCTGTAGATAAAATGTCTGCAACGATGGATATCAAGCTTAAAGAGTTTTCTCAGATGACGTCTTCATCAACGGAAAAACTCAAAGAAACTATTACAGAGATGAGGAATAACATCAACGCCATTCTAACGTCACTGAACAATGATGTTGGTGCTACTATCAACAAAATGAATTCTCTGATAGATAAATCCACAAAGTCACTGGAACTATCTGTGAAAGGCATTTCTACTGCTGCTACTACTATGGAAGAACAGATCAAGAAATCATTTGTTGAATTCAATAATAGCATGGGAACTCTTATAAAAAGACAGGACAATTCGCTAAAGCAGTTTGATGCTTCGATGACTATTGTTTCAGAGAACATCACAGAGGTTACAGGGGAATTCAAGAAACTGAAGGAGAAGTTGGAACTCAGCCTATCTGTTGTATCAAGTAGCAATCGAGAACTGAAGAGCTCGCTCGAGATTATGGACACAATACACAAAGAATATAGGGAACTTATCAGATCCTTAGATGTTGCGGTGGACAAAATGAGTAAAAACCTGCTTGTTGCTGCCCCAAACAACTCGACGACGCTTAAAAGTAACTGAGTATCAGTCTATCCTGTGACAATACAGTAAGTGGAGGATCGATTTGAAAGACAGTGGAAGTCAATGGCTATCAGTATCTGATTTGATGGCAGCAGTTGTATCTGTTGTTGTGATGTTGCTGGTTGTATCAATCATGCAGCAAGCCATTATTTTGATGAATCAAAGACTAACTCAGGATCAAAGCCTGATAGTTCAAAGGGAAGTCGTAACAGAGATGTTTAAGGAGATGCAACACTTCTTCAAACAAGAGAATGTTGAAACCATGGCAAGTTTCGATTTTGATAGTTACAGAATAGTATTCAGAGAAGGTATCTTCGAAAAGGGTAGTGCTATAGTAACCGAAGATGTACAGGAAGCTCTAAACAAATCAAAACCCAAGGTGCTGGAGTTTCTTAACAAGTTGCCCAATGGTGTCATTTATATCGAAGGTCACTCAGATAATACGCCGGTCCGGCAACCAGTCATCAATAAGCAAATATACGGTGCTGTTTATGATGATAATTATACATTATCTGCTGCCAGAGCCAGAGAAGCCAGAAATATCCTATTGGGTGAATTGCCGGATTCATTGGCCAACAGAATCGTAGTTGCAGGATATGGTTACTCAAAGCCAATAGACGGTCTTAACCCTGATAATGCAGCCAATCGCAGAATTGAGATCAGATTTGTATTGGAAAAAACAGAGAAGGTCGATAATGAATAAGATATCTTTGGAAATCATAAAAAGCACAACTCCTCACGCAACAAAGGAGTAATAAATGCTGTTTGGTAAGTTTCCAATAAACCCGTTTATCCCTGCAAACCCGATAGAAACCACGAAACAGCTTGTTAAACAGATTATTAGAGATGTTTCAAGAGCAAGAGTGAGTCCAGTGAAAGGATCCATTGTATTATGCGATTTGGTGTTAGGTGAGTTTCACAGTGGCGTATATATTGGGGATCATGAAATAGTAAACTTAGAAGGAGACGGCAGTATAACTATCGTTTCCCCTGAGGATTTTCTATATCGCATAGGGGGACTGACCAATGCTAAAGCCATCTATGTGTCATGCAACGAGGATGGAGAGCCTGTAGGTAAAATATCTGTAGCTACAAGAGCCTTGTCCAAAGTAGGCAAATCCAGAAACTACAATCTACTGTTTGATAATTGCCATCAGTTCACCTCCGGCTGCATCACGGGTGACTTTGAAAATTCTGACAATTTCACCTGGATGCTGAAAATGACTGTAAAAGAATATATGGGAGCTGAAAAGTGGCTGTTATGGGATGAGTATGATGAGATAAATGATGGAGTTTTGGATATCCTGGAGAGTCTGAACATCAGAGAGCCGCTGATGATAGATTAGTATTAATCGAGAAACTGGTCTTATCATGACACTTTATCACGCTGGAATCTTGTAATCTTAATTTATAGGGAAAAACTACTACCCCCTGCCCCTGATCTGTCCAGGGGCTTTTTTATACTCCGCTCAGGTGATGGATTCGGCACGGTAAACCGGCCTGAGAATCCCGCCAAAAGGAGAACAAATGGATAACATCAAGGAACTGATTATCGAGAAGTATCACCAGATCACCGGTTTTGAGCCCATCGTGGAAGATTATGAGCCCCGGATCAAGAAGATGCTTTCCACGATATGCAGGGGACGCTATTCCAAAGAGCAGATCGTGGACTCCAACGATACCAGCATCTTCGGTAATGGAGCTTCCGGCATGGTGTTTACCACCGAGGCACTGTGTGTAAAGGATGCCGGGAATTCCACGTCCCAGTTCATCGCAAGATTCAAAGACATCAAGTATTGCAGCATGGATGAGGACAGCATTTTTGGAGTGGATATTTCCGCCATCAAGCTGCATATGCGATCCGGCGCGGTGTACCGGCTCAGCACCACTTTGGATGGTCTGGATCTTGCTCAGATGCAGGAATTGATAGAGCATGCTATGCACCTTCATGATCTGGATGGGGAAGCTGAGGATAGCCAAAGCGGCGATTCTGCTTCTGATGATGATGTCGATGATCTGGATAGTGATTCCTCAGACCAGGATGATGAGGATGGGGCACCAGAGGCAATAAATGAAGCGGCTTCCTTTGTTGTAAAGGTGATATCTTCTTTAGTATAGTATCGACCCTGAAAATGACTGATACTGCTTAGCTTGTGTAAGTTAAGGGCTGCCGAAGTCTGTTCTGCAGAGGCAACGGAATTGCCTGTTTGTAAGAGACCTCCGGTCTCTGCGGCAAACAGACTTTGCCACCCCTGTGCACTGGATCCCGGCTCAAGCGGTTCACGCAGATCAGCGCGGATAAAAGGCGCAGATTGCCGCAGATTGGTGTAATATAGGTTCGGGATTTGCCACTTGTTTTGGGCTGGCACTTGCCCTTATTCTGTTCTTTTAATTCGTGTTAATTTGTGTAATTTGTGGATGATTATTCTAAAAAGACTGGATCCCGGGTCAAGCGTGCGCTTGCCCGGGATGACACAGAATATAACTTGGTGGACTTGTTTTTTCCACCATTTCACCTTTCCACCTCAAAAGCACCTTTCCACCCTTTATAATTCGTGATAATTTGTGTAATTTGTGGATGATAATAGGCCAAAGTCATCCATGTTGGGTAAACATGAACCAAAAAACCCGGAAGCCGAAGCTCCCGGGTTTTGTATTGTTTACTCTTGTTCTTTAGTTAATGGCGATCACACGGAAGAACTTCATAGCTTCCGTGGGGTTTTGTATCGTATAGGTTATATCGGTAATGGTACCCAGGGTGGTGTAGGTGCCATAGGGGTCGGAGGCGGCTTCCACGCGATAGCTGGTGGCTCCATCCACATCAGCCCAAGTGAGCTGTATGTCGCTTCCCACGCGGGAGATGGTGACGACAGGGGCGTCCAATGTGCCGCCGGCTTCTTCAAAATCAGCCAGGAAGCGCGGTGAGATCTGCATATCAGCATCAAACTGACCCACCAGGCAGGTGATGTTGACTGGCACTGTGTGGATAGGGGTTCCGCTGTAGTCTGTATTGGGGAAGGTGCGCATCACGAGGGTCGCGGTGGGATCGGTGACGTTGATGTTGGAAGCATTCGCGGGATAGGTTCCCAGAGTGGCATCCACGGTTGCGTTCATCACTTTGATCAGCTTGGCTTGATCGTCGGTGGTGAGGCTGGCCAGGGTGCGTACTTCCGGAACAATGGTGTTTCCGCTTGAGGTCGCCGCTCCGGGATCAGCCACGGGAGTGAACTGCAGCATGTTTCTGTAGAGACCCAGGGTTCCGGTAATGCCGGTGATGCCGTCGTAAAGGTTATACGTGCTGGTGATGATACCGGCAGAATCGTCGATCAGGATGGCGGCTGTGGCATCCTGGATGTACTTCTGATGGCGTTGCGCCTGCTGGAAGGTCAGCACGGCCTCGCCGGTCAGCTTGTAAACGTTGCTGCCGGTGGGCTGAGCGCGCAGGGTGGCAATGTCCGGGATGGAAACCGGGAGCATGTAGGCTTCAGTGGTCACGCTGCTGGGAGTGTAACCAGTGGCGTAGGCGATGGCCTTCACCGTAGTGGTCGCGCTTACCGCAATGGGAGCGGTATAGGTTAATCCGTTGGTGTCGCTGGGGGTGCTGCCATCGGTGGTGTAGTAGATGGTCGCGCCAGGAGTCGTGGAGGACATAGTCACATTCACCGTGGAGTAATAGATTCCACCCGCGGGTGTAAGCACAGGTGCTGCCGCTACCTGGGCGCCAGGAGTGAAGGTGTGGAAACCGAGATAATCAGTTGTATCTTGCGGATACACATCCCATTCTGTGGCCAGGGTGGGGAATCCGGTGGTGGGGTTCACTGAGATACCCTCGGTGACGGTAGGTTTGCGGACGAGAGTCTTGTTCAGGGTGGAATATCCGCCGTCGGCTGTCCAGGCAGTGCCGGGGTCTTCGCCGATACGGCCGAAGATGTCTACTAATGTGTCCGTGCTGATTTTCCGCAGAGCCAGCGCGTCGTTTCCATTGAAGGAAACATTGTTGGAAGTGATATCTGCCAAATCCAGGATGGTTTGGGAGGCTAATGTGTGAGCAAGGATGAACACATCACCATTGGCAAGGTTCCCTGAAAGCGGCACAGTGATTGGGGTAAGCAGGCCATTATACCAGTTTTCAAACTGATAGTCGCTCAGATCTATCGAAACGCCTGTGCCGTTGAAGATCTCAATTGCCTTGTTGTTGCTGCCGCCTTCTATGTATTCGCTGAAGAACAGGTCGGTGGCATAGTTTCCTGCGGGGAGTGCGGCGGTGCCGCTGACCGGCAGGTTATAAGGCGTGGCATTAAACGAGCTGTGTACGATATTATCGGTGAATTGGCCTGCTGTCGCTGAATTCATCCGCACATAGACCGAACCGTTGAAATTAGAGGCCAATACAAGCTCGTCGGTCCAGCCGGTGTTTCCGTTTAGGCTAAGCTCAAAGGGGCTTTCCACGGTGACGGTAATGTCATCGAGGGCGCCTGTCGCGCTAAGGGTGTATGACTGCACTGCGGAAGGTGTTCCCACTTCATGGTCGAAGGCAGTGAAATTCGCCGTAATGTTCCACACAACAGGTGAAACGAAGGTTTCGCCTTCCACCCTGACGGTAACTTCGGTTGCCCCGCTGCTGTTGTGGGTGATGTTTCCACCATGCGTTCCAACCACGCCGCTAACCAGGCGCACATAAATGAGGCCGTTGAAGTCAGCGGGGACGCTGATCTCGGAAGCCCAGCCGCCCGTGCCGGTCGATGAGACTTCAAATCCTGTCGGCGCCACAATGTCGATGGGGGCTTGCAAATTGCTTCCGCTGAGGCTGTATTCGGATATTTCCTCGGAAGGGCAGCCCGCATAGTTGGCCAGGGGGGCAGGCTCGCCTGTCACTGTGATGACCGGTGCAGGCGGAGCATCGCCGCTCCAGAGGATCGCCCAATCGTTGCTCACGCGGATGCCGTCGATTTGAAGGGCAGGAGCCTTAGTTGAACCACCCTGCCTCAGCGCAATGGTTCCAATATTATCGGGCTCAGATGTAATTGCGTCAGTTGAAGTCAACAGGGGGGTGGATTCAGTATCTGAGATGGTTGGATTAACCCAAAGGTGCACCAAATCATTATTTGAACCAGGGACAATCTCATACTTGAGAACTACCAGATAGGTCGTGCCATAAACGTAATCATAGCCTGTCGTTACTGTTGGTTCTATGTCAGAAGCACCGTTAGTCAATCCAAAGCGGAAATTGTTTGTTTCGCTATCTTTCTGAATAAACACTTTCCCGCGGAAATACTGGGTATTGATAGGGCTGGTACTGAAATGGAAGAAATAATCTCCAGTCGTTTTAGCGCTTGTAACATTAACCAGGAAAGACGCGTACAAGTTTCCCAGATTCTGGGGTGTAAATCCACGGTTCACGTCTTCCCCTGATGTCTGAAGAGCAGCACCCAATCCTAAAGCTGGAGGATAACCAGTATAGATCAGACCTGGTTCCGTTACTTGTATATAATTAGTAGTTCCACTGTGATTCTCCCATCCATTAGCTGTGAGCAGTTCGCCCGCGGTATAGTTGAAGTTCTCTTCCAAAAAGATGGTAGGCCCAGCCGGGGTCTGCACCTCGCCACTAACAGGCAGATCAACCTGAGTGGCTCCGGCGCTGGTGTGGGTGATGTTGCCGCCATAGTTGCCAACCGTGGTACCGATCAGGCGCACATAGACCGGGCCGTCGAAACTGGGAGCAAGTGAAAGTGAAGAACTGTAACTGCTGCCATCGGTTGAAAGCTCAAAACCTGCGGGAGGAGTCACTATAATATTGGCGGTAAGCAACTCACCGTAAAGGGTGTAGGTCTGAGCCGCGGAGGGAGTTCCCTCCAGGGTGGCAAAGGCGTCCAGAGTGCCAGTGGTGTGGATGGTCGGCACAGGGTCGCTAACCGTGCCGCTGACAGCCAGATCCACCTGAGTGGCTCCGGTGCTGGTGTGGGTGATGTCGCCGGAATAATTGCCGGCGGTTGCACCCGTGAGGCGCACATAGACCGGGCCGTTGAAGGTGGAAGCCAAAGTCTGTGCGGTGGTATGGAAAGTGATGTCGTCCGTGGAGATGGCAAAGCCAGCGGGGGGAGTAACCACGATTCCCGCCGTCAGGTTGGAGCCGCTCAGGGTATAGCTCTGGGAGGCAGAAGGTGAGCCGGTGTAGGTGGTAAAGGGGTTCAGGGAACCGGTAACCGCTATTATGGGCTGCCCAACGGCAGGCCAGGTTCCAGTCACGCTCTCGATTAGATTATTGAGTACGTCCCGAACTTCGATTCTTTGGATAGTTGTGCCTGCTTCAATCACCAAGTTGAAAGCCCCGGTAGTTAAGGCAGATGATGTAGCACTGATCAGAGTTCCACCTATGGTGGCATCATAAGCTAAAATCACATATTTAGAGGAAAAATCATTCCAGGTTGAAAAAGTTACATCGCTGTTGGTGATGGACACAGGAGTAGTTATTGCTGTCGCGGCAGGCAGTGCTATAGTTCTGTAGTTTGAGGTATAAGCCGGGCCAAGCCTATCCCGATAGCTTGCTACTGTTGTAGCATTGTTCCCTCTCTGAAACATGATCCACCATGTGCTGGAAGTGGTGGGTGTGCCGGGAACCTGCGGTCCGGAAGAGTAACTTGTTGAAGTAATATAGGCAGAAGTGGCTGCGTCCCAGCAGTTGTACTGGTATGAGCCATTGTAAAGCCTGTATCGGGCATCATCTGACGTGTAGTCCGACACAGTGACTAACACAGCGCTCTCCGAAGAAGCCGAGCTGATGTCGATTTGAGCAGGGCGGGCATCCACAACCGCCGAGGCCGCATACACGGACCAGGCAGTCATGGCCACTATCAAGACTATAAGAAGTTTTTTAAGCATGTTCATCTCCTTGCTTAGATCATTAAAATCGAAAGTTCCACCGGAGCCGGGGTCTCAGACCGGCCCCGAGTTTTGTTTTGAAGGGATAAAAAGGAACGAGCCGCAGCCGTCATGAGCTGCCGTCTCAGACACACTCTAACACAAACTATTGGCTTTTAAGCACAATATGGGATCACATTCCCCTGATTGACCAATTCCTCCAAAGTCAGATATCCGTCAATATATTTTTACCACCATCTCAAAGCCTTGATGGAAGCTGTTTTGGGGCAAAATTCCCCGGAAAAAGGGTTGACCGATTGGCGGGGTGGATTATCTTATCTCTCAGAAAATCAATAAACATAAGGACTACCAATGACAACAACAGCCAACCCCCTCTTAAAACGGAATGACAGCCACCGGCTGAAAGCCATCCCCTTTCCCGAAATCAAGACCGAGCACTACCTGCCCGCCATCCAGGAAGCCATCAGGATCGCGAAGGAAGAGATCGAAGCCCTGAAAAACAATCCCGCCGAGCCAAATTTTGAAAACACAGTCCTGGCCCTGGAATTGAGCGGCGAACAGTTGGATTACGTTTCCTCCATCTATTACAACCTGCTGTCCGCGGAGTCGGATGCCGCGTTCAAGGCTCTGGCGCAGCAGATTTCCCCCCTGCTGGCAGAGTTTGGCAGCAGCATCTCCACCGACCCGGTGATCTTCGAGCGGGTCAAAAAGGTGTGGGAACAGGAAGTGAAAGGCAAACCCCGCCCCGAACTGCCCAAAGACTATTCAGACAAAGAATATCTGCGCCAGGCAGAACGCTACCGCCTGATCGAGCGCGCCTACAAAGGCTTCATCCGCGGCGGCGCGCTTCTGGATGAGGAAGGCAAGAAAAAGCTGACCACCATCGCCATGGAAACTTCCCAACTGCACCCCAAATTCAGCGACAATGTGCTGAACGCCACCAACGCCTGGGAACTGCACATCACCGATCCCGCCGACGTGGAAGGCATGCCCGCAGGCGTTTTGGCGGGAGCCGCGCATCTGGCCAAGGTCAAAGGCAAGGACGGCGGCTGGCTCTTCAACCTGCAACCCTCCAGCATGGTGCCACTACTCACCTATTGCCGCAACCGCGAACTGCGCCGCCAGAGCCAGGCAGCCTACGCCTCCCGCGCCTTCAACGACAACTTTGACAACCAGGCCAACATAAAACGCATCCTGGAACTGCGCGAAGAGCGCGCCCATCTGCTCGGCTACGCCAACCATGCCGATTACGTGCTGGAAGAGCGCATGGCGGAGTCCGTCGCCACCGCCACCGGATTTTTGGAAAAGATCTACGCCGTCGCCTATCCCGCAGCCAAAAAGGAAGTGCAGGAAGTGATGGATTTCGCCCGCGAGACCGATGGCATCACCGATTTCCAGCCCTGGGACATGAGTTATTACTCCAACAAGCTCAAAGAGCAGCGCTACGCCTACGATCCCGAGGAACTGCGCCCCTGGCTGAAGATGGAAAACGTGCTGGAAGGCCTCTTCAAAGTGGCAAACCGCATCTACGGCATCAAAGTGAAGCAGGTGCACGACGTTCCCACCTGGCACAAGGATGTGAGCACCTGGGAAGTTTACGACGGCTCCGACAGCTTTCTCGGCTTGATGTATATGGACCTCTTCCCCCGCGAAACCAAACGCGGCGGAGCCTGGCAGACCAGCTTCCAAGGACAGGGGCTCCATTCCGACGGGCTGCGCCGCCCCCAAGTGGCGATCGTGGCCTCCCTAACCCCCTCGACTGCCGACCAGCCCTCCCTCTTGCGCCTGGATGAAGCCCGCACCATATTCCACGAGTTTGGCCACGCCCTGCATTCGCTGCTGGCGGATGGCTATTACAAAGCCCTCTCCGGCACCAGCGTACTCTGGGACTTTGTGGAACTGCCCAGCCAGATCATGGAAAACTGGCTGCTGGAAGAGGAAGCCCTCAACCTCTTCGCCAGGCACCACGAAACCGGAGAACCCCTGCCCAAGGAACTGCTGGACAAAGTGATAGCCGCCAAAAACTTCCAGGCTGGACTGGCTAATCTGACCCAACTGCGCTACGCCATGCTCGACTTTAGCTGGCACGTGGCAAAAGCCGCCGATATCAAGGACGTGGACGCCTTTGAAAAGCAGGCCACGCAACGTTTCCAGGTCTTGCCTCCCATTAAGGGCAGCAACACCTCCTGCTCCTTTGCCCACATCTTTGCCGGAGGCTACTCCGCGGGCTACTACTCCTACAAATGGGCGGAAGCCCTGGAAGCGGACGCCTGGAGCCTCTTCAAGGAAAAGGGCATCTTCAACCCCGAAGTCGCCAACTCTTTCCGGGAGAACATCCTCGCGCGCGGGAACGCCTTCCATCCCATGGACCTCTTTGTGGCCTTCCGCGGCCGCAAACCTGACCCGGACGCCCTGCTTATACGGGACGGGCTTCTGACAAAGCAGGCCTGACCTGCTTACGCGAACATTGTAAACTATACAGGGCGGTCCTTCTGGGCCGCCCTTCACCGCATGAAGTCCATTTTTTATTAAAGACCTGAGTGGTTCACGCAGATATTTTAAGGGCTGCCGAAGTCTGTTCGGCAGAGGCAACGGAGTTGCCTGTTTGGGAGAGACCTCCGGTCTCTGTGGCAAACGGACTTTGCCACCCCAAAAGGGACCCCGGCTACCCGGGATGACACGGTATATAGTTCTGCATGGTGGAACCTTTCCACCTCAAAAACACCTTTCCACCTTCAAAGATCCTGCTGATCCTGTCGATCCAGTCATCCGCGTTCTATTTCATTTTCACCAAAAACAACGGCAACCATCTCCATAATCCTTCATACCGCACTCCTTTGATTCTAAAGGCGTTAGAACCATCATCCTTAGGTATGCGGTTGCGAAGTTAAGGATGACTCCAGGAAGACCCCAGGAAATCAATTGGATGCAAAAGGGGGCGGGAAGCGGAAAAGGTCAGTCTTTGTTCAACGACCCTTCAGGCGGCGGTAAACCTTGTAGTTGTGCAGCACCACCAGCAGGAAAACGAGGTTAGCGACCAGCAGCACGATGTTGATGGTGAAGGGGTCGAAACGCGCGTAGTAAAAGGAAGCCACACCCAGCACCAGCAGTAAGACCAGCTTGAAGATCACGATGCCCCGGGGCAGGCCGCAGAGGCGGAAAAACCAGCGTGCCACCGGGTTGCGCTCGCGCCGGTAGTGGTCAGGACGCAGCACCAGCCAGGTGGAATGGCCGTCCAGGACATTCAGCGCCACAAAGACGGCAAAGAGCAAAATCAGCAGTTTGCGTCCGTAAAGCGGGGCGAGGAAAGGGGCAAGCGCTGCTGCCACCGGTCAATCCCCATCCTGGGAATCGCGTTTGCGAATCCTGCGCCAGACCAGATAGTTGTTGATGACCAGCGCCAGGAAGATGAGGTTGCCCAAGGCCAGCAAGCCCAGCAGAATCTTGAGCGCCAGGGGGTTGGAGCCTCTGAGCAGTAAAAAGAAGACGCAGGTGATGAAACCGATCCACAGCAGTTCAGAAACCACGATGCCCCAGACCACGCCCAGCCGGGAAAATATCCAGCGGGCAAGCGGGTTCTTCTCGCGGTTCAACTGTTTGGGACGCAGCACCTTCCAGGTTGAGTGGCCATCCAGTATGTTGAGCGCCACCAGGCTACCCCAGAGGGCAAAGAGCAGGATGGTCACAGCTCAGGCTCCCGCTCCGCTATCCGCGCGCGTTCCATCGGTTCCATCCGTATCCGGGCAGATGGCCGGTTCAGAGCCTTTTACGAACCTCTTCCTCCACCCTGGCGGCCTCTTCCTCGCAGCGGGCAAGCAATTCTTCCGCGCGGGAGCGGATATCGTCCTTGAAAGCCGGGTCGGTGGAGCCAGGCAGGTTGATGAGGATGTTGTAGAAGGCGCCTTTGGCGGCGGTGAGGGCGGTGAGGCCAGCCACGCCGGCGTCGGAGAGGGCGTTGACGTTGCCCACCACAGCTACCTGGGCTGCCAGTTGGATGGCTTCCCGGGCAAGCTGGAGGGTTTCAAAGGGAACCAGGATCGCGCCCTGGGTGGTCTTTTCCATCTCCGCGTCGCGCAGAGCGATCTCCTCATCTGTCTTTTTGGGCAGGCGCATGGCTTCCATCATGGCGTTGAAGGCGTCGGTATCGCGGTCAATACATTGCAGGGCACGCTCTTTGATCGACTGTCCCAATGGGGCGAGCTCGCGCACCTTGTCCTGCACCTGTTCGTAGCCTTTTTTGTCCATAGTGAGGTTGGCGACCATTGCGCTCAGCGCGCCGGAGAGAGCGGCGCAGAGGGCTGCCACGCTACCACCCCCGGGAGCGGGGGAATCGGTGGAAAGTAGGTCTGCAAAAGCGTCCACCCGCATGGAGGCAAGGCTGTCCTGCCGGGCGATGGCATATTCGATCACCTTCTTGTCCAGATCGAAAGGCGCCAGTTCCGCCAGGCCCATGGACTGGATCGCGGTCTCCATGATCATCTTTTCGGGAATACCGGTGCTTTCGCCCATGCGCTGCAGGTAATATTTCCCGGCGTTCAGCAGGGCTGCCTTGGGGATAAGCCCGACCAGTTCGCTGCCGGTGACCTGCACACCCATGGCGGCTGCCAGTTCGCGCACCTTTTCCAAAACCAAGTGCGGAGGCGTGATCTTGTAGTTGGTGAGGTTGATGCTGATCTGGGCACGGTTGTAGCTGTCGATGTACCAGCCCACGGCCTTGCAGTGGGTGAAGAGCCCGGGCACCATCACCTTTTTGCCGTCTTTATCCCTGACCAGCTTTCCGTTCGCGTCGCGGGCAGCTTTGCCGCTTTCGCGGATGGTGATGGCCAGTTCGTGGGCTTTCTTTTTATCGCGGGTGTTGAGGTTGATGTTGTAGGCGATCAAAAACTCGCGGGCGCTGATGGCAGTGGCTCCGCTTTTGGCGTTGAAGGCGTGAGGGCCGAAATCCGGCTTCCAGGCGGGATCCTTGGCTTTGTCCGGCAAAGCTTCATATTCACCGGAGCGGACGTTGGCGAGGTTGCGCCACTCTTCTTTGGAAGCGGCGTTTTCATAGAGGTAAACCGGAATGCCCAGCTCTTCGCCCACACGCTTGCCCAGTTGGCGCGCGTAGTCGGCGCATTCTTCCATGGTCAGTCCTGAGATGGGGATGAAGGGGCAAACGTCTGTGGCGCCCATGCGGGGGTGTTCGCCGTGATGCTTGCTCATGTCGATCAGCTCGCTGGCCTTTTTGATGCCCTGGAAGGCCGCTTCCACCACGGCATCGGGGTTTCCCGCCAGGGTGAAGACGGTGCGGTTGGTATCCGCCCCGGGATCAACATCCAATAACACAACCCCGTTCACCGAACGGATCGATGCCGCAATGGCATCCAAGACGGCAGTGTCTCTGCCTTCGCTGAAATTTGGCACGCATTCCATCAACTTCATGTGCTTTCACCTCGTTTATTCATTTTATGTAATTTCACTTTCAGTATTTTCTTTTCTGTGGCCTGCAGCACCTGGATGCGCCAGGGCTCCAGCTCTATCACCTGTCCCCGCAGGGGAATCCGTTCCAGACGGTCAAGGATCAATCCCGCCAGGGTCTCGTAATCGCCCTCGGGAAGGTCGATGCCGTGGTCTTCCGCCAGGGTGTCGATCTCCACATCCGCGGAGGCCAGCCAGGTATTGGGCGAAACCTGCTGCACATCCGGCGCCTCGTCCTCCACGTCATATTCGTCCTCGATGTCGCCCACGATTTCTTCCAGAATGTCTTCCATGGTCACGATGCCGGAGGTGCCGCCGTAGGAATCCACCACGATTGCCATGCTGCGGTGCTGTTTCTGCATTTCGCGCAGCAGGACGTCCAGGTCGGTGTTTTCGGGGGTGAAATAGGGCTCGAGCATCAGCTTGGAGACCGGGGTCTGGGGGGTGAACTCGCGTTTGAGGACATCGTAAATGATGAGGATGCCCACGATGTCATCCAGATTCTGGCGATAGACGGGGTAGCGGGTAAAGCCTTCCTCGCGGGCTATCTCGATTGCTTCGGCGATGGTGGCTGACTCCTGGATGGCGATCACGTCTGTGCGGGGCACCATCACGTTGTGGGCTTCCTGCTCGGTAAAATCCAGGGCGTCCTCGATCATCTCGAGCTGTGGCTCATCTTTGGCGTCGGTGCTGGTGATGGAAAGCAGGTAGGCCAGATCGTCCTTGGTAAGGTAATTGAAGTCTTGCTCGCCAGATATTTTGAGCAGCTTTCTGACACCGCGGTTGAGCCAGGTGACCACCAGCACAAAGGGGCTCAGTATATATGATATCGCCCGCATAAGCGGGAAGACCTTGGGTACCAATGTGTCCGCGTGGGAACGGAAATAGGCCTTGGGAAAGACCTCGCCGAAGATCAGCGCCACGCCGCCCACTATCAGAGCGGTGTATTTGGGATTGAAGAAGGGGGAGTTTATCCTGTGCACGAGATAGGTGGAGATGGCGGCTAACAGGACAGTCGTGATGTTTGTACCCAACAGAGTGGTGCCCAAAAAGACATCCGGATGGCGCACGTAATCCAGCAAGCGGTAGAGCGATTTGTTCTTTTTGGCGCGGTTTTCCAGTTCGATCTGGTTGATGGAGATCGCGCCTGTCTCGAATCCGGCAAAGAGAAACATCAGCGCCAGCAGGAGCAGCATGAGCGCTGTCCAGAGTATGATCTCAATTATCAGGGGCATCTATTCATTCACTTTTTCGTTTCTCCAGGCTATTCTGAGCGCCTGGATAAACTCATCGATATTGCCTGCCAAAAAACCATCGAGGTTGTAGCTTGTCAAGTTTATTCGGTGATCGGTGACCCTGGACTGGGGAAAATTGTAGGTACGGATCTTGGCGGAACGGTCTCCCGTGCTCACCTGCGCCTTGCGGGAACTGGCTATTTCCTGCTCCTGGCGTGATATCTCGGCATCCAATAGGCGGGAACGCAGCACTTTCATGGCCTTGGCTTTGTTTTTGATCTGGGATTTCTCGTCCTGGCAGGTGACCACAATGCCGGTGGGGATGTGGGTGATGCGCACGGCGGAGTCGGTGGTGTTCACGCTTTGCCCGCCGTGGCCGGTGCTGCGATAAACATCCACGCGCAGGTCGTTGTCGCTGATCACGACGTCCACTTCCTCTGCTTCCGGAAGCACCGCCACGCTGACCGCGGAGGTGTGGATGCGGCCGCTGGATTCGGTGACCGGAATCCTCTGCACGCGATGCACTCCGCTCTCGAAGCGCATCAGGCCGTAGGCGTTTTCGCCGTTGAGTTGAAAGATTATCTCTTTGTAGCCGCCCAAACCGGTCTCGTTGAGGTCGAGAAGTTGCAATTTCCAGCCTTTTTGCTCCGCGAAATATGAATACATGCGATAGAGGTCGGCCACGAACAGGGCGGCTTCCTCTCCGCCGGTGCCGGCACGAATCTCCACGATGGCGTTCTTGCCGTCATTGGGATCGCTGGGGATGAGCAGGTCGCGCAGCTTCAACTCGCTCTGCTCCAGCTTCTGCTGCAAGTCCTCCAGCTCCATGCGTGCCAGCTCCTCCATTTCGGCGTCACTTTCCGTCTGGAGCAGATGCTCCGCTCCCTGGATCTGCTTTTCCAACTCCTGGTAGCGCGCCCATTCCGCGTTGATCTCGTTCAGTTCCTTGAACCTGCGCATCAACTCCCGGTAGCCGCGGGTGTCCGCTATCACCGCCGGATCGGACAGCTTGCCGTTCAGCTCTTCCAATTCCGCGGTGAGGTTATCCAGCTTTTCCCGGGGCAGCATTTTAACCTTGCATCAGGGTGACGTTGTGTTCGGAGTAGTCCATCTTCAGCGCGGCTTTCATGGCGACCAGCGCGGTTTCCACCATACTGTCATCCGGCTCCCGGGTGGTGATGTGCTGCAAGCCCATACCCGGCCAGGTCATCAGTTTAACCAGAGGGTGGTTGATATTGCGTCCGCTGAATTTGAGGACTTCGTAGCTCACTCCGGACACCAGGGGGATCAGCAGAAGGTGGTAGCCCAGCCTGAGCAGCAGGGGCACCTGGGTCTTGAGGATAAAGACCGAGACGAGTGTGTCCACCACCGAAAAGATGAGGATGGAAATGAGCAGCACAAAGAACATGAAGCTGGTGCCGCAGCGGGGGTGGATGGTTGTAAAGCTCTGGATGTCGGCAATTTGCAGGTTGCTGTCCTTCTCGTAGGCGTGGATGTTCTTATGCTCGGCCCCGTGGTATTGGAATAGGCGGCGTATATCTTTCATGAGGCTGATCAGCCAGACATAGAGGACGAAGAAAGCGATGCGAATGCCGCCGGCGAAGAGGTTGAAATAGAGGTTCTGTTTGGAGAGCCCGATCCAATCCGACAGCTTGTAGGGCAGGTAGCCAAAGAGCAGGAAAGCGAGCCCGATAGCAAAGACGAAGCTCAGCAGTTCCTCCGCCTTCGATGAGGATTTGGAGCTTGTTTTGGGCTTTTTCCCCTTGGCGGCCTCTTCAGCGGCGATGTCAAGTTCCGCGCGGTTGGCGGAGAGGGTGAGGGTCTTGACCCCGATTACCATCATCTCGATGAGGGACACAAAGCCACGCAGGATCGGCAGCCCCAATATCTTGCTCTTTTGGGTCTTGCTGACAAATGGCTGCACAAACAGCTCCAGCGAGCCGTCCTTGCGGCGGATGGCGGTTGCCAGGGAGTCCGGACCCCGCATCATCACACCTTCTATCACTGCCTGGCCGCCAACGGCGATCTCGGGTTTTTTCTCGTTCATGATCGGCTCCTTTGCCAAATTAACAAGTATTTTTCGCCAGGATGTAAAAAACGCCATCATCCGTGCTTCCCGCGCAGCGGATAAATGGCGTTCTAAGCTTGGCGCTGGCTACTTTTCGTTTTTGAGGTTATACTTGCGGTTAAACTTCTCGACGCGGCCGGCGGTATCGATGATTTTCTGTTTGCCGGTGTAGAAAGGATGGCACACATTGCAGATATCGACCTGCATGTTGCCTTTGGTGGAACGGGTCTTAAACTCGTTGCCGCAGGCGCACTTGACAGTGACGACCTCATATTTGGGATGGATTCCCTGCTTCATTTTATCTTGCTCCTTGAGAAAAAATTTTATTAGTTGTTTACCAGAATTTTAGACTGGCCTCCCCTGTCAACTGTTTTTTATCCCCGCTTTTATCCAGACCTTGCGGACTGCATTGCATTGCGGAAAGGCGGCAGATTTGCCGGGCAAGGAAAAATCACACAGGCCGCAAAGCACTTGACAGCAGAAGCCAACCCAAGAATTTGTCCGTTGACCATACTATTGAACGGTATGCGCTTGTAAGTTCAGAGCGCCCGAATGGAGAAGAAAAATGGAATATCCCTTTACCAGGATCGAGAAAAAGTGGCAGCAGATTTGGCGTGAACGCCGGATCTTCAATCCCCCGGATTTTCCGGACAAGCCCAAATACTATGTGCTATCCATGTTTCCTTATCCTTCCGGAGTGCTCCATTGCGGCCACTTTTCAAACTACGCCATCAGCGACGCCATCTCACGCCTGAAAATGATGGAAGGCTACGCTGTGATGCAGCCCATGGGCTACGACGCCTTTGGCATGCCAGCGGAGAACTTTGCCATCAAGCACAACTCCCATCCCCGCATCACCACCGAGGAAAACATCGCCGCCATGCGCGTCCAGTTCGACTTCATGGGCTTCGGCCTGGATTGGGAGCGCGAGATAAGCACCTGCCGCCCCGAATATTACAAATGGGGGCAGTACCTCTTCAAAAAGCTCTATGAAAAAGGACTGGTTTATCGCAAAAAAAGCTGGCAAAACTGGTGTGAAGAATGCCAGACCGTGCTCGCCAACGAGCAGGTGGAAAACGGCCAATGCTGGCGCTGCCACAGCGAGGTGACCCAGAAAGAGCTGGAACAGTGGTATTTCCGCATCACGGACTACGCCGAGGAACTGCTGGACTTCAGCAAGCTGATCGACTGGCCCGAGCGCGTGATCCTGATGCAGAAACACTGGATCGGCAAGAGCGAAGGCACCCGCATTGAGTTCCCCCTAGAAGACGGAAGCGAGAGCATCCCCGTCTTCACCACCCGCCCGGACACCGTCTATGGGGTCACCTTCATGGCCCTGCCGCCGGAGCATCCGCTGGTGCAGAAATGGCTGGAGGAAGACCCGGACAACCGCGAACTGCATGACTTTTGCCACAAGGTGATCAACGAGGACAAGCTCCTGCGCGCCGCGGAAGACACCACCAAGGAAGGCGTGTTCAGCGGCAGATACTGCCTCAATCCGTTGAACGGCAACAAAGTGCAGATCTGGGTGACCAACTATGTGCTGATGGATTACGGCACTGGAGCGGTGATGGCAGTGCCCGCGCACGACCAACGTGACTTTGAATTTGCCAGAAAATACGGCATCCCTATACTGCTGGTGATCCAGAATCCACAGCAGGATCTTGTTTTGGAGCAGATGACCGAGGCCTATGTCGAGCCCGGGATCATCGCCAATTCCGCCCCCTTCGACGGCATGGACAGCGAAGCCGCCAAAGCCGCCATCTCCGCCCGCATCGAGGAACTGGGCTGCGGCCAGGTGACCAGCACCTACCGCCTGCGCGACTGGGGCATCTCCCGCCAGCGCTATTGGGGCAACCCCATCCCCGTGATCCACTGCCCGCAGTGCGGCGTGGTGCTCGTTCCGGATTCCGATCTGCCCGTGCTGCTGCCGGATAACGTGCAGGTGGGCAAAACCACCTCCAATCCCTTGCTCTCCGTTCCTGAATGGTACATGACCGTCTGCCCCAAATGCGGCGCGGCAGCCAAACGCGAGACGGACACGATGGACACCTTTGTGGACAGCTCCTGGTACTACGCCCGCTACGCCGATCCCAAGAACGACAAGGCCCCCTTCGATCCCGCCAAAGCCAAGCACTGGCTGCCGGTGGATCAATACATCGGCGGCATCGAACACGCCTGCATGCACCTCCTTTACGCCCGCTTCATCGGCAAGTTCATGCGCGACCTGGGCTGGCTGGACTGCGACGAACCGTTTTCCCGCCTGCTCACCCAGGGCATGGTGCTGAAAGACGGCGCGAAGATGAGCAAATCCAAGGGCAACGCGGTCGATCCCGGCTACATCATCGACCGTTTCGGCGCGGACACCCTGCGCGTATTCCTGCTCTTCGCCTCCCCGCCGGACAAGGATGTGGAATGGAGCGACGACGGCGTGATGGGAGCATTCCGCTTCCTCAACCGCGTCTGGCGCCTGATCGAAGGCAACCTGGACGCCATCAGGCGCGGATTGCAGCTCAATGTCAAACTGGAAGAGGTGACTCCGCCCTTGCGTGACCTGCTCTTCAGCACCCATAGCACCATTAAAAAGTGGATGGACGATTGCCAGAACAGGATGCAATACAACACCGCCATCGCCGCAGTGATGGAGCATCTAAACCACTGCGTGGCCGTAAAAGACCCTGCCAGGCTCAAGGATTCAGACCTGGCGGTCTTTGCCGAAGCCTGCGGCGTCATCCCGCAACTGATCTATCCCTTCGCGCCCCATGTGGCGGAAGAGCTGTGGCAGATGCTCGGCCATGAAAAGCTGCTGCACGACAGCGGCTTGCCTGCCTGCAAGGAAGAGTTTCTGCAGCGCGCCAGCGTCACCTATGTGGTGCAGGTGAACGGCAAACTGCGCGGCAAGCTGGAAGTGGCCCCCGACATCGATCCCGAGGAACTGAAGAAACTGGCTCTGGAAGTGGAGAATGTGAAGCACAGCCTGCAAGGCTGGACGGTTAAGAAAGTGATAGTTATTCCCGGCAAGATGGTCTCCATCGCGGCGGGTAAACAATAAAGCAAACTAATTGGACGGCAAGAGGATGGCACGTGCCGCCCTCTTGTTTGCGTCCGGCAGCCCGCCCGGCTGGCCCTCATATCCACCCGCCAGCCAAGAGTCGGCCAGGCAGGGGTCTTCCTGGGGTCAACCTTATAATTTATAAGGATGACCTAAGGATGATGGGTTAATCGGTTGCGGCGCAGTATGATAGGCAAAAGGGAGGCTACTTTCCGATACAAAAATTGGAAAAGATGCGCTCAAGCAAATCGTCGCTGCTGATCACCCCCAAAATCTCTTCCAGAGCCTTGCTGGCGGCGATCAGATCGAAAGCGGTGAACTCGAATCCCGCCTCCTCCCGCAGCGAATCCAGCGCTTTTACGAGGGCATCCTCGCATCTTTGCAAAGCGGCCAGATGGCGGGCATTGGTGACCAGAGGACGGCGCAGATCAGGCTGCTGGAGTTGGAAACGCTCCAGGATGGCGGCTTTGAGCTGATCCAAGCCATCCTCCCGCATAACGGTGACGGGTAGGCAGCCGGAAGCGGCCAGGTCAGGGCTGGCAAGGTCGCTCTTGCTGAGCAGCCACAGGGTTTTGGGGTGGAATTCCGTCGGGATGAGAGAATCTTCGGCGCCTTGCCGCGCTTGATCCGCCGGGCTTAAATGCAGGATCAGGTCTGCGGAACGCATCAGCTCGAAAGAACGCTCGATGCCCTGCCGCTCGATGCTATCCCGGGTGTCGCGCAGTCCGGCGGTGTCGGTGAGGATGAGGGTGTATCCCCGCAAAGCGACCCTTTCTTCCAGATAGTCGCGCGTGGTGCCGGGATGGGGGGTTACGATGGCCCTGTTGTAACGGAGGAACGCGTTGAAAAGAGAGGATTTACCGGAGTTCGGGGGGCCTGCAATCAGCACGCGGATGCCCTCGCGGATGATCCTGCCCTGGCGGCCTTCACTTTGCAGCAGGCGGGTTTGCTCCAAAATGGCGTTTATCCTCTGGCGCAGATCGTCCAGATCGATCTGGGGCAAATCCTGATCGGCAAAATCGATGGCCAGTTCGCAGCGCAGGCGTGCCGCGGTGATTTGCTCCAGCAGCTCCCCGAGATGGCTGGAAAGCAGTCCCCGCACTTGCATCAGGGCGGCCGTTCCCGCCAGGCTTCCGGTGGCGAGGATGAGGTCGTTCACGGCTTCCGCCTGGACAAGATCCATCTTGCCGTTGAGCAAGGCGCGCAGGGTGAACTCCCCGGGGCGGGCAAGGCGGGCTTCCAGCAAGAGGTTTTCCAGCACCCGCGCCACAATCTCCGGATTTCCGTGGCAGGAAATTTCCACGCAATCCTCTCCGGTGTAGCTGGCGGGCGCGCGGAAAACGGCGCAAAGCACCTGATCCAAAGGAAAGCCCCCGCGGTCGTAAAAACTGCCCAATATTAAGCCTTGGGAGGTCAGCTTGAGCAGTTTGCCACGGGGGCGGAAAAATTTGGCGACGATTTCGATGCTGTCCCTGCCGCTGACCCGGATGAGGCTAACGGCGGAATAGCCGGGAGCGGTGATCTGCGCGCAGATCGCTTCCTGCTGGGAAGGCATCATCCGTCCAGCCTGGCCTCGATGTCCGCCAGCAGTTTATCTGCCGTGAAGCCGATAAGATCGTGCAACTCGGATATTTTGCCGTGGGTGACAAAGTGGTCGGGATAGCCAAAGTTGACCACCTTGCAAGCTTGTTCCGCCAGGATTTGGGCGATGCGGGAACCTATCCCGCCGATGACGGAATTGCTTTCAAAGGTGAAAACATGCTGGCAACCGCCGCCGACCTCCAGCAGCAGTTCCTCATCCAAAGGTTTGAGGCTGATAAGGTTGACCAGCCAGGGCTGATGCCCCTTGTCCTTCAGCTTTTGCCAGATCTCGCTGGCCAGGCCGAGGGTGTCTCCGGCAGCCAGCAGGGCTATTTTTTTGCCTTTGTGGATGGTTTTGGCCTTGCCGGGGCTAAACTCCTTGAGGGGCTTGCCGGAGCAAACGGCGATTCCCCGCGGATAGCGGATCGCGATGGGGCCGTCCTGGTAGCCCGCGGCATAGCGCAGCATGGCGTCCAACTCCTCGGAAGTGGTGGGAGCCAGGATTTGCAGGTTGGGCACCATATTCAGGTAGGAGATGTCGAAGGCGCCGTGGTGGGTGGCGCCGTCCTCGCCCACCAGTCCCGCCCGGTCGATGCACAACACCACAGGCAGCCTGGGCAGCGCCACGTCGTGGATGATCTGGTCCAGCGCGCGCTGGAAAAAGGTGCTGTAAACCGCCACAAAGGGCTTGATCCCTTTGGTGGCCATGCCTGCCGCGAAGGTCACCGCGTGCTGCTCGGCGATGCCCACATCGTAAAAACGCTGGGGAAACTCTTTCTCAAAGGGCGCGAGACCCGTTCCATCCGCCATGGCGGCGGTGATTGCCACCACTTTCCTGTTCTCTCTGGCAATCCTGCAGAGGCTGTTGCCAAACACCTCGCTCCAGCTTTCGCTGCCGCTGCAAATTGTCTGTCCGGTCTTGCTCTCAAAAGGCCCCACCCCGTGGAATCGGGAGGCGTCCTGCTCCGCCGGGCTGTAACCCCTGCCTTTTTGGGTGACCACGTGCAGCAGCACCGGCCCCACCATGTAGCGTTTGATGCGCCTGAACATGGTGCAAAGCTGTTTGATGTCGTGCCCGTCGATGGGGCCCAAATACTTTAAGCCCAGGTCTTCAAAAATGATATTGGGAACCAGGATGTTAATCATGGATTCCTCAATCTTTTGCGCTCCCAGGATGAAGCGCCGGCGCACGTTTTCCGGCAGGTTTTCGCTGAGTTCCCAGACCTGCTTTTTGATGGCATTGTAAGGTTTGCTGGCCAGCATCCGCGCCATGTATTTCTGCAAGCCGCCCACATTTTTGGAGATGGACATGCTGTTATCGTTGAGGATGATCAGAAACTTGTCCTTTTGCAGGTGTCCGGCATGGTTGAGGGCTTCAAAGCTCATGCCCCCCGTGAGGGCGCCGTCCCCGATCACGGCTACGCTGTGGTTGTTTTCGCGCAGATGCTCTTTGGCGCAGGCGATGCCCAGGGCCGCGGAGACGGAGGTGCTGCTGTGTCCGGTGCTGAAGGCGTCATAGGGACTCTCATCCCGGTTGGTGAAGCCGCTGATCCCGCCCAGTCTGCGCAGGGTGTCGAAACGCTCGTTGCGTCCGGTAAGTATCTTCCAGGCATAGCTTTGGTGTCCCACATCCCAGACAATCCTGTCTTTGAGGGGATCAAAGCTGTGGAGCAGCGAGATGGCTATCTCCACCGCGCCAAGGCTGGGGGCCAGATGCCCGCCGTTTTGCGAAGAAACTTCCACGATGCGTTTGCGCACCTCAGTGGCAAGCAGGTCGAGCTCTTTCTGTTTCAGCTTGCGGATGGCGGCGGGGTCTTTTATGTTTTCCAAAATCATTTTTCTCCTCCCTCGGTATTGGGTGCCGACGCCGCATTGGGACGCAGTTCCTCCGCTTTTACCAGAATGATCTCCAAAGCCAGCAGCAACAATGCCGCGCCCAACAGCCATTTCCAGAGATCGTGTCCCAGGCGGGTGTGGAAAAGGGTATCCTGCCACTTGTCGGGCAGGACTTTGATGTATTTTAAGGCAGCCAGATCCATGTTTTCAAAGTCGCTTTCGCTTTGGTCGTGATCCACGGCGATCACTGTGCCGGGGCCTTCGGGCTGGCTGAGTGTATAAAGTCCGGGGCTGGAAAGCCGGTGGCTGCGGGAAGCCAGTTCAATGGCGCTGCCGTCGGGTAAAGTGATGCTGGAGGCGCTCACCATGTCCCCGATTTTGCGGGTTTCTCCCGTAGCGATGGCGGCGCTCACGTATTCCAGGCTGCGATAGGCCAGCACGGCATAGGCGGCATCCAGGAAAAAGCTGTTGGTAGGGCTGGCAAGGTCAAAGGACCAAAGCACCAGGTTTTCTTTGGCCAGGGCAAAGATGTCGGAGCCCCCTCCCAGCAGATTGGCGGCTCCGCTCCCGCTGACGCTCCAGTAGTCCCTGATCTCCCTGTGGCGCAGGTTTTTGTCCGCCATCAGAGAGGTGATGAAGTGGTGTTTGTTGACATAGCTGATGGATTTGGGCTGTTCCCGGAAGGCGCCTATCCGCAGGCCAAAAGTCTGCTCCAGCACGGCTTTGTAGTCTGGGGTCAAGCCCCTGTCCAGACAGAACAGCGCACCCCTCCCGCTTTTCTGCAGGCTGCCGATTATCTCCCGCAGCTTGGGCGAAAGCTGGCCTGGGGCATAGAAAACTATGGTCTGGTATTGATTGAGGGTGCCCAGGCTCACCTGGCGCGGGTCGAGGCGGACGATCCTGCCCTGATCTCCCGCGTAAACGCTGAGGGAACTGCGCAGAAAGCCCGGTAACTGTGGCTTGGCGCTAATGACCGCGATATGCGGGTCAAGGCGGAAAGGAAAGGCAAAATGGGCGCGGTTGTCGTGGATCAGACGGTCGTCCATCACTTCCACATATCCGCTCTGCCAGCCATCCTGGCGCAGTTCGATCACGATCGTTTCTTTCACGGACTGGCGGGCGGGCACATCCACGAACTTCTCCGCCACTTTGGCATCGTCCAGAACAACCTTCACCAGCACTTCCTTGCGGTCTTGTGAACCGTGATTGCTGAGCACGAATTCGATGCTCTGGCGGCGTGATTTTTCCACCAACTGAGCTTGCACTTGGGCGGAATGGCAACTGAGGTTGGCAAAGTCCCCATCCGGGAAAAGGTCGATCACCCGCAGGTTCAGCTCGGGCAGCTCGGGATACTCCTGCCGCTGGCCGTCGGTGATCAGATAGGCTTCGCGGTTCGCCAGCTGGGTCTCGGCCAGTTTGCTTTGCGCCAGTTGCGCCATATCGGTCAAAGGCAAGGGGTCGAAGCTGACGCCTATCCGGTCGATGCTGTCCTGGGGAATCCTGCCGGCATAGATCTGGGCGTGCAGGCGGTTCCAGGCATCGTCGGAGGTGATCAGGATCAGCCTGTCCTCGTCGTTGCACATTGAATTGATCTGCCGCAGGGCGTCCTTGGCACGGTCGAGGGTGCTTTTGCCCTCCTGCACGTAGTCCATGCTGAAGCTGGTGTCCAGCAGGATGGCGAGGGCGGTGGGAGGATGCTTGCGCGAGGGCTTGAGCCGCTTGCTCTGCAAAAGCGGGCGTGACACCGCCAAAGCCAGCAGCAGGATGATCAGCATGCGAATGATCAGCAGGATAATGTTCTTCAGCCGCGTGCGCTTCTTTTCCTGTTCCTGGCTGGCTTTGATGAAGCGCAGGGTGGAAAACACGATCCGCTTGGGCTTCTTTTTGGCGAGCAGCCAGATCAGCAAAGGCAGGATGGTGGCTGCCGCCAGAAAGAGCAAGCCGGCATTAAGGAAACTGATTCCGCCCATGGCTTAGGGCAATCCCACTCCCAGGGAAAAGAGGTATTCGCTGTCTTTTATCTTGAGACCGCTGTTGTTGAGCGAAAAGTCAAAGCGCAGGATATTGTAGTTGTAGCCGGAGCCGAAGGTGTAGTTGATGGCGGAAGTGCTGCTGAAGTCATGGCTGTACATCCCCAACCTGACAGCCAGCCCCTGCGCGGTCCTGGGTCCGCCCGACCTTCTTACGCCCATATCCCAGCCATATTGCATGCCCAGGTGGAAGGTGGTGTCTGTGGAGCGGGAAAGCTTGCCCTGCAAGCCGCCGTTCAGGGTCAGGTTGTCGCTTTGATACTGGGCGCCCAGGGCGATCCTGCGCTGCAGCGAGACCGCATCGTAGTTTTCCCACCACATACGGGAAATGAGATCGTAAGCCGCCACTCCGTAGGTCATGCTGCCCGTCTGCAGGGTGAGGCCGATGTCCGAGGAAAACCCGCGCACCTTGTCGTCGATGAAATCCGCTCCATGCAGATAGACCAACCGCCCCGCCAGATACTTCAGGTTCATGCCAAAGCCGATCGGCTGCCACGATTTGTCCGAAGCTGCCAGGGTGGCCTGAACCTTATCCAACTGATAATCATAGTAAAGCACCTTCCCTTGCTGCATTTCGCTGATGTGTACCCGGGCCATAGGCTGGTAGGTCCAGGCCGATTGTTTGGTGAGCAGAGTGAAATACTTGAACTGTTTGCTGTTCAGGGCGCTGCTGAGCGAGGCGGCCTGGGCGAAAGTGAGTTCATCGTTATCCGCCAGGCGAAACGAGGTGAGCAAGGCGCTTTTATCGTTGCTGCCAATCAGGGCGGGATTGGTGTAGGAAGCGAAGAAATCATTCGTGTTGGTCACATTCAGCCCGCCCATGCCGATGCAGATTGGCGAAACGTTGTTTTCCGGCAGGGCATAATCGTAGCTTGTAATGGGCAACACAGGCTGTCGCGCGGCCAGGGTCAGTCCCAGCAGAGACAGCAGGATGGTGAGCGGTGCTTTCATAGCTATGTCCGTTCCAGTCTGGCGCGCACAATGCCCGCCAGGTAATAACCAAAAATGCCAATGAAGATTCCCCCCAAAGCATCCACAAACCAGTGATAGTGGCAGTAAACCGTGGCGAGCGTGAGGAAAAAGGATACCACGCAGAAGGCGATGCCCCAGGGGCGGATATAGCGCAGCGCGGCGATGGTCAGCACCAGGCTGATGGCGATGTGGGAACTGGGGAAGGCCCCGCCCAGATGCCCGCTATAGTTGTAGATAAAGGCCATGATGCGGGTGAAGGGGCCTGCCTGGTAAGCCCTGCTGAGAGCCATCGCCTCGGGGAAGTATCTCCCTCCGACCACCGGCAGCAGGCTATAGATGAAATAGCACAGGTAGAACACGAAGGTAAGCGCGAAGATCAGTTCCGAGAAAGCGCGCTTGTTGCGGAAATAGAAATAGACAGGCAGTCCGACGATCATCGGATAGTAGCAGAAATAGGCAAAGTGCATGAGTTCCTGCAGCAGCCAGTGCCCGTAGCGCTGCCCCCATTCCAGGGAGGGATAATATCCAAAGAGGGCTTTATCCAGACGGTAGAAGAAAGGATCCTGCCATTCTCCAAAGATGATGCGGTTCACGGCATAGCCGGAAATATAGAAATAGGTGAAGAACAGCACGGGGTAGATGGCCCGCACAAAGCTGAGCGCCCTGCCAAAGCGCGGATACCGATCCCGCGGAAAACGCTGCTGGGCCCAGGCCATCAGTAAGACCAGGGTTAAGATGCTAAGATAGGCGGGCAGATGCAGCCAGGGCTCGATCACCGTCCTGCCCAAAGCCAATCCGGCCAGCATATAGATCATGATCCAGGCGCAAAAGGCGATGGTGATCTTGTCTATGGCGCTGAAAAAGGGGCGTTCTTCAGTTTGCTGGTGCGATTTCCTGGTCATAGAGCCTGTATGTTTTATAGATCCTTCCGCCCAGCATCTCCGCCGCGCGGATCATCATG
>MTKY01050805.1_pt1 | contig 49873 bp, 48 predicted proteins | sample 1042731 | NCBI WGS metagenome assembly MTKY01 (sample SAMN06212206, study PRJNA360538) | anaerobic digester metagenome | biome: Wastewater treatment plant; material: sludge; isolation source: anaerobic digester fed with sludge from wastewater treatment plant | place: Denmark: WWTP Soeholt ...
GGCGCTGCCGCCGGAGCGGGGGAGGGGGTGGGCGCCGACGCAGCCGCCCGACGGCGTCGCCAGGCCAGCAGCGGCAGCGCGATCAGGGCCAGGGCGATGGCCCAGGGGAGCAGAGCACCGAGCACCGTCAGGCCGACGCCGAGGCTGCCGAGGAACGCCTTCCACCCCGACCGCAGGCCGGTCATGAAGCCGTTCTCCTCAACCGGCGTGACCACCTCCGGGTTGGTGCTGACCGTCACCGTGACCATCGACATGGCCACCCGCTTGGTCATGCTCGCCAGTTGCGCCTGCAAGGACTCCAGCTCAGCCTCCCGCTGGGCCAGCTGGCTCTCCAGCTCGACGATCTGGCTGAGGTTCTGGGTTTGGGTCATCAGGGCCCGGACCCGGTCGATGCTCGTCTTCTTCGTCGCGATCCGCGACTCCGTGTCGATGTATGCCGCGGTGACGTCCTCGCTCGCCGTGGCGCGCTGCACGACGGTCCCGAGCTTGGAGAGCTGGTCAAGCGCCGCATCGAGCCGCTCCGAGGGGATGGCGAGGACGAGCTGTCCGTAGTTGCCGATCCGTCGTGTCGTCGGGATGGCCTTGCCACCCAACGCCGGGTCGGCCGATGGGGCTTGGTCGGTCGCATTGACGGTCTCGCTGGCGACCTGTCCCCCCAAGCCTGCCGCGACGCCACGGACCGCAGCGGCCGCTGTCTCCACCGACGTCACGGTGAGGTAGATGCTCGCGGTCCGGATGATCTTGGTGTCGTTGGGAAGCAGCTCGGCCACCGATCCACCGGTTCGAGCCGCGGCATTGGGGTCCACTGCCATCTTCTCGGCGGCAAGTCCGTCAGCGGCGGGTCCCCCTGCGGGCGCTCCTGGGGCAGGGGCCGGCGCGACGGCGACACCGTCGCGGCCCCCCACCGAGGAGGTAGAGCTCTGCGGAGACCCGGAGCACGCCGCTAACGCCAGGAGCGCGGCCAGGGTGATGCCTACGGGACGAAGCCGGCGGGACGCGGCATACGAGAACATCGGGGTCCTCCTCGGGCGGGCCGGACGCGTCCGGCATTGGGCGTAGTCAGCCGTTGGAGGCACCCACGGTCGGGGATGGTTCCCGGCCGTGGGTCTCGAACCGATATCGATGAGAGGTCGATATCGATGAGACGTTGTCGGTCAGCCCCGTGGCACGAGGGTGAGGCAGACCGAGTTGATGCAGTAGCGCTGGTCGGTCGGGGTGCCGTAGCCCTCGCCGGAGAAGACGTGACCTAGGTGGGAGCCGCAGGTGGCGCACCGAACCTCGACCCGTGGCCGTCCGGGGATGGACCGGTCCTCAAGGTATTCCACCCGGTCCCCGGCCAGCGGTTCGAAGAACGAGGGCCACCCGCAGTGCGAGTCGAACTTCGCGTCGCTGCGGAACAACTCCGAACCGCAGCCTCGGCAGGAGTAGACGCCCTCGGTCTTCGTGTCGGTGTACTCGCCGGTGAACGGACGCTCGGTGCCCGCTTCGCGGAGCACGTGGAACTCAGCGGCAGACAGCTTCTGGCGCCATTCGCTCTCGCTCAGCGAGACGGCATACCGGGCGTTCGGGGTGGGGGAGGTCTGGTCGGTCATGAGCAGGACAACGCACGGGGGCCCCGGGATCGTCCCGGGGCCCCCGCGCGGTAAGGGTTCGGTGAGGGTTCGGTGAGGATTCGGTCAGATTCCGGTGCCGCCCCGGATCGCCAACCGGACCACCTGCGGGTCATGGTCGGAGTCCTGGTCGTGGAACGGGGCGTTGGTGTGCACGATGTCGTAGACGTAGGCCGGGTACTTGGCACCCTTTGGCGCGACCGCAAGGGCCGGGCTGATGAGGATGTGGTCCAGGACCTGCGAGTTTCCTTCGAACACATAGGTCCACCGCTCGGCCGGGGTCACCGTCCGAGGCAGGTCGATGAGAGCAGTGCTGCCCGATCCGACGAGCAGGTCGGCCGTCGTGCTGAACTCGAAGTCGTTGACATCACCGGCAACGACCAACCGTGCCTTGGGATCGGCGGCCAACAGGGTGTCCGCGAAGTCGCGCACGGCCGCCGCCTGCAGGTGCCGCTGCGCCTCGGTGAACCGGACTGGCTCCTGCCAACGACCGAAGAGCGGGTCGTCCCCGCCCTTGGACGAGAAGTGGACGGCGACGACGAATACCGTCTCACCACGGAACCGGAACTCCCCGGCAAGCGGCTTGCGGCTGTCCGACCACGCCTCGCTGGTCGGCGCGATGCGTCCCGGCGAGATCGACAGGGCCGTGCTGCGACCGCTCCCGGTCACCTCGACCGCGGTGGTGGCGTCGCCCCCTGGGCGGTCGACGAACTGCAGGTCCCGGTCGAGCCGGTAGAGGAAGACCTGGCGGATGTTCCCTCCGGGCTGTCCGCCGTCCGTCTTGTTCTGGGGGTCGATCCACCGGGCCCCGTATGCCGGTCCGCCGGCCGCCGCGATCGCCGCGACGAAGCGGGACACGGTGAGGTCGGAGGCGACGACGCCGTCGTCGGCCGGACCGCTGTTGTCCTGGATCTCCTCCAGGGCCAGGATGTCGGGGGCCGCGAGGTTGGTGACCACCTGGGCGGCCAACCGGTCGAACTTCACCTGGGGGTTGCTCGGGGAAAGGTTCTCGACGTTGAACGTCGCGACGGCGAGTTGGTTGTTGGACTGCGGCGTCGTCGACTCCCTGGCGAGTCCGCCCGCGGTGACGCTGGGCGGTGCGGTCACGAGGAGCTTGAAGTTGGCGAACGAGTAGTCCAACACGCCGACCGTGTCACCGGGCAGGGTGTCGCCGACGTCGGCGGCAGGCATGGAGCCGGCCGGGATGAGAGCGTCGTCGAGCTGGACGCGCATCGCATTGGGGCTGGTGTAGGAGCCGTAGACGACGACGCCGGCCGAACTCCAGGGCGCCGACGCCGTCTGGCCCGGGATAACCGGGATCTCGCCGAACGAGGCGGTGTGTCCGACGACGCGGGCGTCCCGAACAGCCACGCGCATGCCTTCCATCGACTCATAGAAGTCGATGGCGTCGCGGGCGATGTCGACAACGGCGGAGGCGTTCTCGACGCTTCCGGGGTTGCCCACGTCGATGGTCTGCGGCGGAGCGATCCGGTCGACGCCGATGACGACCGGCGCCGGCAGGGGGTTGCCGGACGACGCGATGGTCACCACGGGAGACACGATCTCGGTCGTCGTGAGGTTGTCGCTGCCGCCGGTGCCGCCGGGCCGGAACTCGGTCGCCGAACCGTCGACGGTCACGGCATCGCCCACGGTCACGGTCGGCGCGGTCCTGGTGAAGACGAGGATGCCCTCGCTCGTCGCGAGGTCGCCGTCGCCGACCGGGTCCTGCATCCAGAAGCCGGAGTTGCTGCGGGCCGTGACGACGCCGACCACGCCGTTCACCGGGGTGCCGGCCAAGGTCGAGCGGTGCGCCATCCCCTGGATCTGGGCGATCGTCTCGACCGGATTGGGCGGCGGGGCGACGTCGCAGGTCTGGGTCGGGCTGCTGCTGTTGGCCGGGGAGGGAGCGCCAGCGGCGAACTCGGTGCCGTTCTGGTCGCCGTCGACGCAGGCGTCGATCCGGGCCACCGACGTGGTGTTGCTCGGCGCCGGTGCCGGTCCGGTCCCCTCGAAGACGCTGGCGCTGCCGTAGCCCACGAGATCGACGGTGGCGCCCGATGCGTCCAGCACCGCGACCCGGCCTGCGGTGGCCGACATGTTGATGGTTCCGGTTGCATCCGGTGTCGGGAGGTCAGGGGCCGCCGTGTTGGCGCCGGTTGCCTCCTTGACCAGGTAGCGACCACCGACCGGCAGCGACCCGGCCAGCGTCGTCGTGCTGGCGGTGGTCCCCGCGGCCGACCAGTAGGCGACCTTCCATCCTGTGAGGTCGACGGGGGACGCTCCGCGGTTGAACAGCTCGACGAAGTCGCTGTCCAGCGGAGCGCCCGAGTTGCCCCCGCCGCCGTAGACCTCGGCGATGACGACGTTCGGGGAGGCGGCGTATGCCGCGGGCGCTGCGGCCACGAGGCCCGCGGCGGCGACGGAAGCGCAGGTGGCCACGGCGATCACGGTTCTCGGCACGGAGCGTGAGAGGGGTCGAGGGACATGGGACATAGGGGTGCGTCCTGTCGGTTGGGAGAGTGGTGGGCACGAACCTACGTCGTCTGGAGCACGCACGCATCCGCACGCGATCGTGCGATAGTGACCGGCATGGCCGACGCCCACGTCGATTGTCCGACCCCCGATGGGGGCAGTCGGGTCGTGCGGATCTCCAGCCCCGACCGGGTGATGTGGCCCGCCGAGGGGATCACCAAGCTCGACCTGGCGCACTATCTTCGCGATATCGGCGCTGCCTTCCTCAGCCGGGTCGGAGGTCGGCCGATGACCCTGCAACGTTTCCCCACGGGGATCGACGGTGAGGAGTTCTATTCCAAGAACCCGCCCAAGGGGTTGCCGGCCCATGTGCGGACCGTGCTGATGACCTATCCGTCGGGCCGCAAGCATCTCCAGCTTGTCGTCGACGAGATCGCCACGGCGGTGTGGGCCGTCCAGATGAACACCGTGACCTTCCACCCCTGGCCGGTCAGTGCCACCGACACTCCGACCGCGCTGGATCACCCGGACGAGATCCGCATCGACCTGGACCCTCAGCCGGGCAGCGGTTTCCGGGAGGCCGTGGAGGCGGCATACGTGCTGCGGGAGGTGCTCCACGAAGCGGGACTGACGGGCTTCCCGAAGACGTCCGGCAACCGGGGGGTGCACGTCTACTGCCCGATCGCGCCGGAGCGTGAGTTCCTCGACGTCCGCCACGGTGTCATCGCGATCGCCCGTGAGGTGGAACGCCGGATGCCCGAGCGGGTGACGACGGCGTGGTGGAAGGAGGAGCGGGGGCAGCGGGTTTTCGTCGACTACAACCAGGCCTGTCGCGACCGGACCATCGCGGCGGCCTACAGCCCGCGGCCCTTGCCCGGTGCGCCGGTGTCGATGCCGGTCACCTGGGACGCCTTGCGGGACATCGTCCCAGCTGACTTCACCGTCCGGACGGTCCCGGGAATCGTTGCCTCGCAGCCGGATCCATGGGCGGCATACGGGAGTTCGGTCGGTGACCTCGCGACCGCGATGTCGTGGTGGGTGCGCGATGTGGCCGACGGGCTGCCCGAGATGGCCTTCCCGCCCGACTATCCGAAGATGCCGGGGGAGCCGCCTCGGGTGCAACCGAGCAAGAAGCGATACGACGACGCGGACTACGAGCCCGGCGGCACGGGCTACCTGCGCGAGCACCCCGAGCGGCCGCCGCGCACCTGACGGCTGAAGCTCACCCGGTGGTGAGGACCTCGCCGAGGTCATAGGCCGCAGCGCGGTCGACCTGCTCAAGCAGACACGACTGCGGGTCGCGGTCGGGGCGCCAGCGCAGGAACGTCACGGCATGCCGGAACCGGTGGCCTTCCATCTGGTCGAAGGCCACCTCGACGACCCGCTCCGGACGCACGGGGACGAAGGACACGTCCTTGTTGGAGGAGAACCGCGAGCGATCGGTGGCTGCGCCGACGACCTGGCCGGCTTCGTCACGGACGACCAACGGGGCGAACTCGTCGATGAGCGCGCGACGGGTCGCCATCGGGAAGGCCGCGATCCCGCCCACAGGGATGAGGTGGCGTTCACCGTTCCAGTCGCCGTAGAGCCCGAGCAACAACGACCCCACGCCCTGCCCCGACGTGTGCACTCGGTAGCCGAACACCACCACTTCCGCGGTCCGCTTGTGCTTCACCTTGAGCATGGTCCGCTTCCCCGGGGTGTATGCCGCGTCCATCGACTTCGCGACGACCCCGTCCAGGCCAGCTCCTTCGAACCGCTCGAACCAGTGCCGGGCCAGAGCGGGGTCGGTGGTGATCTTCGTGAGGTGGATCGGGTCGCCTGCTACGAGGTGCCCCAGCATCACCTCCAGGCGGGCGCGACGTTCGGCGAACGGCATACCGAGGAGGCTGTCGTCGCCAAGGGCAAGGAAGTCGAAACAGACCAACTCGGCCGGGGTCTCCACCGACAACTTGCGCACCCGTGAGTCGGCGGGGTGGATTCGCTGGGAGAGCCGTTCCCAATCCAGACGCTCGGCGCCCGCAGACCCGGAGCGCACAACGATCTCGGTGTCGACCGCGCATCGCTGCGGCAGCAATCGACGGACGTGCTCGACGACCTCGGGGAAGTAGCGGGTCAGGGGTTTGGTGCCCCGGCTGGCTAACTCGATGTCGTCGCCGTCGCGCAGGACGATGCACCGGAACCCGTCCCACTTCGGCTCGTACGCCAAGCCCGGCCCGACGGGCACGTCGGCGACCGCCTTGGCGAGCATCGGCTGGACGGGCAGGTCGATGGGTTGGCGCATCGCGCCATTGTGCGTCATCGGAGCGGCTGCGCAGGTCCGGTCACTGTACGCGTGTCAGCGATCGACCAGCCAACGCCCGATGAGGTCACCGTCGGCATGGACGAGGACGTGTGGCCGGGCGCTGACGCGCAGGTCCGCAGCGTCGACGATCCGCGCGTGCCTGCCACCGACGACGCTCGGCGCAACCGTGAGGCACAGCTCGTCGACGAGCCCGTCCTGGAGCAGTTGGCCCAGCAGTGTGGGGCCACCTTCGGAGTGGATCCTGCGAAACCCCCTGCCTACCAGAGCATCCACCGCCGACGGGAGATCGACATCGGCGTCGCCCGCGATGATGACATTGCCCTGACCCAGGTCCCGATGCAGCCGGTCCAGGCCGGGGCACGCGGCCGAGGTGATCGCCAGCACCTGGCCGGTTCCGTTGTGACACAAGCGCTCCGGAAGGTCCCCCGAGCGGGTCACGAGGGCGAGCGGCAGTGAAGGTGTGCCGCCGCGGTCGGCGCAGAGGGCGGCATACGGTGGATCGAGGGTGAGCGGACCATAACCCTCGGTGCGCGCGGTCCCTGCTCCGATGACGACCACGTCGGACAACGCGCGCAACAGGTCAAAGACGATCTTGTCCGCGGGGGAGTTGATCGAGCCGGTCACACCGTCGGCACCCGTCGCCGCGCCATCCAGCGTGGTCACCATGTTGACCCGCACCCAGCGTGGTGCATCGGTCGGCGCACCGTATGCCGTCGCAAGACCCGCGAGGTCCAGTCGGCTGCCGATCGACAGGCGCTGCGCGATATCGGGCGGGGCGAGGAGCAGTTCCACCCGCGAAGTATGCGCGTTCCGCCGGGAAAGTGGATCGGTGTGGTGCCTGTAACACCAGGGATGGTTACGGCAGGATGTCCGCATGTCAAAGAGCAAGAGCAAGGGCGCCAAGAAGGCCGCCAAGAAGAAGGAATCCAAGAAGGCCGTCAAGGGCGACCCGAAGCTCTCGCAGAAGGACGCCAAGGCCATCGCGAAGGGCAAGGACAAGGAGCCCAAGGTCGTTAAGGCCAAGGTCGAGTCCAGCGCCTCCTCTGCCGCGGCACACGCGGCCCCCAACGTCTACGACACGCCCGTCGACGTCGAGCCCGTGGCCAAGAAGCTGCGTCCGGACGAGCCGATCAGCTCGGTCTTGCAGGTGCGTCGTGGCTTCGTCTTGGCCGACTTCGACCCTGCGTCGACGCCCGGGTTCGATGAGGGCCGCAAGGAAGGCGAAGAGGCCCTCGGAGCCTATGCCGCCGAGATCGGGGAGTGGCAGGAGCGGCTCTGGGCCGAGACCAAGGGTGGTGGGCAGCGCAGCCTGCTTATCGTCCTGCAGGGGCTGGACAGCGCCGGCAAGGGCGGGATCGTCCGGCACGTCATGAGCACCTGCGATCCGGCCGGCATCAAGGCCACCGCATTCAAGGCCCCGACTGAGGAGGAGCGGGCCCACGACTTCCTGTGGCGGGTCCGTAAGGCGCTGCCCGGCCCTGGGCAGATCGGGGTCTTCGACCGTTCGCACTACGAAGACGTGCTCATCACCAAGGTGCGCAAGCTTGTCCCGGCGGCGGAGGTGACCAAGCGTTACGCGATCATCAACGCGTTCGAACGCGAGGTCATCGAGTCGGGCACCCAGATCGTCAAGGTGTTCATGTACATCTCCAGGGACGAGCAGAAGGCTCGGCTCATGGAGCGGCTGGAACGCCCGGACAAGCGCTACAAGTACACCCCGGGCGACACCGACAACCGCGCGTTCTGGGATGACTACATGAAGGCGTTCCAGACGATGCTCACCCGCACCTCGACGATCGCCGCTCCGTGGTACGTCATCCCCGCGAACAACAAGTGGTATGCCCGGTATGCCGTGCAGCAGCTCCTGCTGGAAAAGTTGCGCGAGATGAGCCCGGACTGGCCGGTCCCGGACTGTGACATCGAGGCCGAGAAGGCCCGGCTCGCGCAGAGCTGAGCAGGCCAGCCGACAAGGACCGGTTGCGACGGACCGGGGCTGGTTTGGACTAGCCCCGGTCCGTCCGATAGTGTCTACTCCGCACCAAGCGGGGAAGTTACACCGATGGTGTTCCTGCGGACGTAGCTCAGTTGGTAGAGCGCAACCTTGCCAAGGTTGAGGTCGCGAGTTCGAGCCTCGTCGTCCGCTCGGAGGTAGACCGCCTTCACGGTGGAGTGGCCGAGAGGCGAGGCAGCGGCCTGCAAAGCCGCGTACACGGGTTCAAATCCCGTCTCCACCTCGGGCTCCACCGAGGAGTCAGCACCACCCAAGGGCCGGTATCACCACCCGAGGGCGATTAGCGCAGTGGTAGCGCGCTTCCTTGACACGGAAGAGGTCACTGGTTCAAACCCAGTATCGCCCACCAGCACAGAACGGCCTTTCAGCGTGCGAAAACGCCCGCTGACAGGCCGTTTCGCGTTTCGACTCGGCGCCGGGGGTATGTTCCACACGTGGGGTGAGGTGCTCCCGCACGCTGTGACTTGAGGTGGGTGGCCCAACGAAGAAGGCGTCGATGCGTCCGGACGAGATTGCCAGCGCGGTGCGCCGTGCCGTGTTGGAGCGTGTCATCAGCCCCGGGCAGGTCATCAACCAGGAGGAGCTCGCCAAGCGGTTTGGCGTGAGCCGCATCCCGTTGCGCGAGGCGCTGCGAACCTTGGTCGGCGAAGGCCTGATCATCATCAAACCTGGGCTCGGCGCGATCGTCACCGAGCTCGACCCGGATGCAGTCGATGAGCTCTACGGGCTTCGGTTGCGTCTAGAGCCCTCGCTCGCCAGCGACATCGTTGAGCACGTCCGTCGCTCCGACATTGCCGAGCTGCGCCGGATGTCTGAGCGTCTGGTCGATGTCATGGAGGAGCAAAGCGAGTCCTGGTCGAGCACGGCCTATGCGTTCAACCGGCGCCTCTACGAGGTCTCAGCCCGACGGCATACGGTGCGGTTGGTCGTGCAGGTGCTCAATCTCGTCGAGCCCTACGCACGGATGCACGCCCAGATCCCCGGGGCGCGCGACCACACGACGGAGGTCGCGGGTGCCTTGGTTCGGGCCCTGGAGAAGGGCGACGCCGGCAAGGTGGAGCGGCGGATCCAGGAGGGCATTGAGACGACCAGGGCCCTGTTGGTGAGCGCCATGGCGTCGGTCACCGGGCCCGGGATGGCCGCGGCGAGCGGGGAAACCAGCCGCTGAGCGGGGTCGAGCCACCGCTGGGCGCACCGCGGAACCCCCGGGATTCCTTGTCCTTGTTGGCATTCGAGCGCGCTGTATACAGTGAATAATCCGCTCGAACGGGCCGAAAGGTAATGTCGATGAAGACTTCCCGGATCCTCGCAACAGCAACGATCGCAGCGGTGAGCATCACGCTCACGGGGTGCGGCTCCAAGGGCGACGCCGGCGGCGACGCCGGTGCGAGCTCTGGCACCCTCACGATCGGAGCCTCGATCTCCTTGACGGGCAAGACGGCCCGAGAAGGCGTGCTCACCCAGGAGGGTTACCAGCTCTGCCAGGACAAGGTCAACGCCAAGGGCGGGGTGAAGGTCGGCGACAAGTCCCTCAAACTGGACATCAAATACCAAGACGACACGTCCAAGCCGGACACGGCCGCCCAGCTGGTCGACCAGTTCAACGACCAGGGCGTCAAGCTCATCCTGGGTTCCTACGGCTCGGCAAACACCGAGGCTCAGGCCGCGGTGGTGGAGCGCAACAACCAGGTGATGGTCGACTCCAGCGGCGCCGACAACAACATCTTCGCCAAGGGCTACAAGCGCACCTTCGGGGTGCTCTCGCCGGCGACCGAGTATGCCGCGTCGATCGTCAAGGCGATCGCCGAGTTGGCGACTCCCAAGCCCACGTCGCTCGTCGTGCTCTCGGCGGACGACGGCTTCTCCAAGCGGGCCGCTGACGGTGCTGCGAAGGCGGCCAAGGACCTGGGCTTCACCGTCCTGGAGACCCAATACTTCGCCAACGGAGCCACCGACGTGAGCGCCTCGCTCAACAAGGTCAAGGGCTCCAACCCCGAGGTCATCATCGGCTCGGTTCACCTCGCCGAAGGCGTGGCCATCATCAAGCAGTCCAAGGAACTGGGCGTCAAGCCCAAGATCTTCGGTGAGACGGTCGCCCCGCCCACGCCCGACTTCGTCACCACCCTCGGCAAGGACGCTGACGGTGTGCTCGGCTCGAGCCAGTGGACCAAGTCCGCGAGCGGGTCGGATGACTACTTTGGCACGGCCAAGCAGTACGACGCCGACATCCAGGCCAAGTTCAAGCACGAGGCGGGCTACCACAACGCCGAGGCCAGCGCCGCCTGCTTGGCCTTCGTCCTGGCCATTCAGAAGGCCGGCTCGACCGACGCCAACAAGGTGCGTGACGCGCTCGCGGCTCTGGACGCCCCGTCGTTCTTCGCCCAGCTCAAGTTCGACTCGGTCGGGATGAACTCCACCAAGCCGATGAGCGTCATCCAGATCCAGGGCGGCAAGCAGGTCACCGTGTGGCCGAAGTCTGCTGCTGAGGGCACCCTCATCTGGCCGGGCACCGGACAGTGACCGGCTTCCTCCAGGCAACGATCTACGGATTGTTGCAGGGGGGTCTGCTCGCCCTCGTGGCGGTGGGCTTCTCCTTGGTCTGGGGAGTGATGAACGTCGTCAACCTCTCCCACGGCGCCTTCGTGGTCCTCGGCGCCTATCTGGGGTGGCAGCTCAACTCCTCGTTGGGTCTGGACCCCTTCCTCGGCATGATCGTCGTCGCGCTCATCCTCTTTTGCATCGGGTATGCCGTGCAGCGCTTCCTCATCAACCTGGTCGTCAACGGGCCGATCTTCATCACCCTGCTGCTCACCTTCGGTTTGGAGTTGCTGCTCGTGCAGGGCATGAACATCGTCTTCACCGCGAACTACCAGAGCATCACGACCTCGTATGCCGGCAACGCCATTGTGCTGGGCGGCATACAGGTGCCGCTCGGGCGGCTGCTCGCGTTCCTGTTGGCGGTCGGGATCACCGTCGCCCTGGTCAAGGTCATGGCGAACACGCGCGTGGGGATGTCGATCATGGCCACGGGCATGGACCGTGGCGCGGCTCGCCTCATGGGGATCCGGGCGCGTCACGTCTACGCGCTGACGTTCGGCATCGCGACGGCCCTGGCCGGCATGGCCGGGACCATGGTCGGGACGGTCGGGACCTTCAACCCGGCGGCGGCGGGCGGTTTCACCCTGCTGTCCTTCGTCATCGCCGTCCTGGGCGGGCTGGGCAACATGTATGGCGCAATGGTCGGTGGGCTGCTCATGGGCCTGGTGCAAGCCTGGGGTGGCTACTACCTCTCCGGCACCTGGGTCAACGCGCTGGCCTTCCTCGTCCTGGTCATCGTCTTGATGTTCCGGCCGGCCGGGCTGGTCGGCAAGGCGTTCTACTCCGCACGGTTGGAGGTCTGATGGCCGCCGTCATTCCGGCCCCCTGGCGGCGTTGGCTGCCCTGGGCGCTGGGCGTCCTGGGCGTCCTGGCTGCTTTGGGGCTGCAGACCCAGCTCTACAGCGGTCAGGTTCGCACGGTGGCAACGATCTTCATGTTCGTTGCGCTGGCCCTGTCCTGGAACCTCATCGGTGGCTACACCGGCTATGCCTCGTTCGGTCAGGTGGTGTTCTTCGGGCTCGGTGGCTACTTCGCCGCGGTGACGATGACGCATCTGCACTGGAGCTTCTGGCTGGCCCTGCCGCTCGCAGGGCTCGCAGCGGCGGCATACGCGGCCCTCATTGGTGTCCCTCTGCTTCGGCTGCGTGGGCACTACTTCGCCATCGCAACCCTCGGCGTGGCCGAGGGCACCCGCGAGATCGTCATCAACCTTGACGGGTTGACCGGCGGTGGCGGCGGCATCACGGTGCCGACCGTCGGTGCGGCAGCAGCAACGAAGTACCTCGGCAACGACGGGTTCTACCTCGTCTACCTCGTGCTCGCGGTGCTCGCCCTGCTTGTCACCGGGCTGGTGTCGCGCAGCAAGTTCGGTTTCGCCATGCGGGCCATCCACCAGGACGAGGACGCGGCCGCGGCCGTCGGCATCAACACGACCCGGACCAAGGTGCTCACCTACGCCTTGTCCGGGCTGTTGACCGGGTTGGTCGGAGCGACCTATGCCTTCCAGCAGGTGACGATCTATCCGGAACGGCTCTTCGACGTCGAGATCACCGTGCTCATGGTCGTCATGGTCGTCATCGGTGGAAGCGGGACGGTGCTCGGCCCGATCATCGGCGCCGTCGCCCTGCAGTTCCTGTCCGAGTGGCTTCGGCAGAACTACACGACGGTCCACACCTTGTTGCTCGGCGCGATCATCATCATCGCCGTGGTCCTGCTGCCGCAGGGTTTGGTCAACTACCTGCGCGAGGCCCGCCGAAACCGGGACTACTCGCTGCTGGCCAACGTGAGGAGGTACCGGCTGTGAGCGCGGTGCCAGTCCTGGAGACCCGCGGTCTGGGGATCCGATTCGGTGGCCTCAAGGCCGTCGACGACGTGAGCCTCAGCGTCCCTGAGGGGTTGACGCTCGGTGTGATCGGCCCGAACGGCGCCGGGAAGAGCACCTTCATCAACCTCGTCACCGGGCATCTCAAGCCGACCTCTGGGTCGGTTCTCGTGGATGGCAAGGACGTCACCGGCGCCAAACCGTGGGTGATCGCCCAGTCCCGGGTGGCGCGGACCTTCCAGATCGTCAAACCGTTCCGAGGCATGACCGTCCGCGAGAACGTCGCGGTCGGGGTGCTCTACGGGCCCGACGGGACGGGGCGGATGTCGACGGCCCTCAAGCAGGCCGACGAGATCCTTGGCGAGGTCGGCATCGCCGACCTCGGCGACCGCCCACCGGGTGAGCTCTCGGTCGCTGACGCCCGGCGGCTGGAGTTCGCGAAGGCGCTTGCTCTCAAGCCGCGGCTGCTGTTGCTGGACGAGGTCATGGCCGGGTTGCGACCGGGGGAGATCGAACCCTCGCTGCAACTCATCCGCGACCTCAAGGCCCGGGGCATGACGATCATCGTCGTCGAGCACGTCATGAAGGCGATCCTGGCGGTGAGTGACCAAGTGCTCGTCCTCAACGCTGGGCAGCGGCTCATGCTCGGTCCGCCACGGGAGGTGCTGTCCGACCCGCAGGTCATCGAGGCCTACCTGGGTCACAAGTACGCCACCCGCCAGGCTCAACAGTCCGAGGCGGCAGCCGCGGCCGAAGCAGCGGAAGCTGCCGAGGCAGCCGCTGGTGAAGCCGCGACGGCATCCGCCCCCGCACTGTCATCAGCGGGAGGCTCGCAACCCGACCCCAACCCCACGGCCGGCGCTGTCGATGAGGAGGTGGCACCAGATGCTTGAGGTCAAGAACGTGTCGGCAGGCTATGGCCGGGTCCAGGTCCTCTGGGACGTCGACCTCACCGTGGCGGCCAACGAGATCGTCGCACTTGTTGGTCCCAACGGGGCCGGCAAGACGACGCTGCTACGGGCCTTGTCCGGGATGGTGCCCATCCGAGAAGGGACAGTCTCCTTCCTCGGTCAGGACATCACCGGCCGTTCGATCGAACGCATCGTCGACCTAGGCATCTCCCACGTCCCCGAAGGACGGCGCTTGTTCCCCGGCCTGAGCGTCAAGGACAACCTGCGCCTAGGCGGGTGGCGGAATCGAAACGCCGATCTCGACCGGGTCATCGAGCTCTTCCCGAAGCTCGGCGACCGACTGAGCCAAGTGACCGGCAGCATGTCCGGCGGCGAGCAGCAGATGTGCGCCATCGCTCGCGGTCTCATGGGCAAGCCCGATCTCATCATGATCGACGAACTGTCCCTCGGTCTGGCACCCGTCGTCGTCGAGGAGATCATCGGTCGCCTCGCCGACATCGCTGCGTCGGGCACTGCCGTGCTGCTTGTCGAGCAGGACGTCGATGCAGCTCTCACGGTCGCCGAACGGGCCTACGTCATGGAGACCGGCCGGGTGGTCATGTCGGGCAACGCCGGCGAGTTGTTGGCCGATCCGCGGATCCAGCAGAGCTACCTCGGCATCGCCTGACGAGGAATAGTCCGGGTGTCAGGGGCCGTCCTTCGGGGCGGCCTCTGACACGCTGGACCCATGTCGGATCTGCCGCGCATCTGGGTCAATGGCCACCTCCTCGACGATCCCTCCCGCGGTGTGAGTCCCGTCGACCACGGCCTCGTCGTCGGCGACGGAGCCTTCGAGACGGTCGAGGTGGTCCACGGCCAGCCCTTCGCGCTGACCCGACACCACCGACGCCTGGACCGGTCGCTGGCCGGTTTGGGCTTGGCGCCGCTGGACTGGGACCGGATGAACCACGGCATCCGCGAGGTCCTCGCGGACGCGCCCCCCATCGAGTTTGGCAGGCTGCGCTACTTCGTCACCGGCGGCCCCGGCGCGCTCGGCTCCGAGCGGGTGGCCGACGCGCAGGCCACCTACGTCGTGGCCGCCGGCCCGCTCTCTCCCTATCCACCGTCCTACGTCTTGCACGTCGTCCCGTGGGTGCGCAACGAGCGCGCGGCCACCGCCGGTCTCAAGACCACGTCCTACGCTGAGAACGTCATCGCGTATGCCGCCGCGAAGCGCGCCGGAGCGGGCGAGGCCATCTTCGGCAACACCCGGGGTGAACTATGTGAGGGCACCGGATCGAATATCTTCGTCGTCATCGACGGCCTGATCCGGACACCCCCGTTATCGTCCGGGGCGCTGTCCGGGGTCACCCGCGAGTTGCTGCTCGAGTGGGCCACCCAGGACGGGCTGACCATCCTTGAGGAGGATCTGCCGTTGTCGGTGCTGCAGACCGCCGATGAAGTCTTCATCACCAGCACCACCCGCGCGGTCATGCCGGTGCACCGGATCGACGGTCGAGAGATCCCCATCGGGCCAGTCACTCGACGGGCAGCCCAGTTGTTTGCGGCGCGGGCTGCCGAGGGCCTCGATCCCTGAGGGACGGCATACGAGGAGGTGCTCGGTGACCGGGCTGTGACGCGGGGTTGAATTGGCACTGGACGGGACGGGCCCGCTATCCTTGCCACTCGCGGCTGGCGACCCTGGCCGCATCCGGATGTGTAGCTCAGTTGGTTAGAGCGTTCGCTTCACACGCGAGAGGTCAGGGGTTCGAGTCCCTTCACATCCACCGCCTGGCGGCGTCGGCCGCGAAGGGGCCCACCGTTCACATCCACCGCCTGGCGGCGTCGGCCGCGAAGGGGCCCACCATTCACATCCACCCAACTTCAACCCCCCTGAGTCGGCGACCGCTGCAACCGCGTCTGTCCTGTTCGGGGGGATGCTGTTCGGGACTGCGGGAGTTGCCCAAGCCTTCGCTCCTGTCGGCGCACATCCGCTGACCGTCGGAGCCCTGCGGCTGTCTATCGGTGCGCTCGCCCTCTGCCTGTTCGTCCTCGCCCGGGGCGGTTCGCTGCCCTCGATCGTGCGTCCGTGGGGGACTCGGGCAGGAGTGCTGGCGGCAGCGGGGGCGGCGGCATACCAGCCCTTCTTCTTCGCCGGCGTCCAACGGGCGGGTGTTCCCCTCGGCACCTTGGTCGCAGTGGGGAGTGCGCCCATCTTCACGGGGTTGCTCAGTTGGGCCTGGCGGCGCGAACGGCCTTCGACCAGTTGGGCTTTCGCCACAGCAGTCTGCGTCGTGGGGCTGGCGTTGCTCACCGGCGCGGGTGCCGAGGGTGGGAGCCTGGACGGCATTGCGCTGACGGCCGGCGCGGGGCTCTCGATCGCGTGCTACACCCTAGCCGCGAAGTCGCTGCTCAACGCCGGCGCCGATGCCATCGGGGTATGCGCCTCGGCGTTCCTGCTGGGCAGCCTGGTCGTGGTGCCGTTCGCGCTCGCCCAGGGCGTTGGTTGGGCACTGACGGCGGGCGGCGCCCTCATCGCGGCCTATCTTGGGGTGGCGACCATGGGGGTGGCCAACATCCTCTATACCCGCGGGCTCTCGGGCCTGGCGGCCCCGACCGCCGCCACCCTGGGGCTGGCCGACCCGGTGACCGCGACAGCGCTGGGCGTCCTCGTGCTCGGCCAACAGGTGCCACCGCTGGGATGGCTGGGATTCCTCGGCGTCGTGCTGGGGCTGCTCCTGCAAGGAGTTTGGGCAGCTCGCGCCGGTGGCAACGACCGATTGCCGCTCGGCTGACCTGGCCGGGGAAACGCGCGCGCGGACGCTCCCGCGGGGCCGATACCCTGTCGTATGCCGCGTGGGGCCAGCCCACGCCACCTCACCTCAGGGAGCCCGCCGTGTCCGCCAGCATCACCGTGTCCGTCGCCGGAAGCGAGCGATCGGTCGCGGAGCGGACTACCGCGGCCGACCTGTTCGGGGACGACCGGGCGATCGTCGTCGCCAGGGTGAATGGCGAGTTGCGCGACCTGGCCCACCCGTTGGCCGACGGCGACGTCATCGAGCCGGTGCGGATCGACGAACCCGACGGGCTGCAGGTCCTGCGGCATTCGTGCGCGCACGTCCTCGCCCAGGCCGTCCAGCAGGTCAACCCCGACGCCAAGCTCGGGATCGGCCCGCCGATCCGCGACGGCTTCTACTACGACTTCGACGTCGCCACGCCGTTCACGCCCGATGACCTCAAAGAGCTCGAAAAGGTCATGCAGCGGATCATCAACGAGGGCCAGACCTTCGTGCGCCGCGAGGTGAGCGACGAGGCCGCGCTGGCCGAGCTGGCCCACGAGCCGTTCAAGTGCGAGCTCATCGGGCTCAAGGGCGGGTCCGATGGTGACGTCGAGGACGCCGCCGAAGGAGCCGGCGTCGAGGTCGGCGGTGCGCAGCTGACGATCTACGACAACCTGCGCCGCGACGGCTCGCGGGCCTGGGGCGACCTGTGCCGCGGCCCGCACATCCCGTCGACCAAGCTGCTCGGCAACGCCTTCAAGGTGATGCGCAGCAGCGCGGCATACTGGCGCGGCGACCAGGCCAACCAGCAACTGCAGCGGGTCTACGGAACGGCGTGGCCGACCAAGGACGACCTCACGGCATACCTGCACCGACTGGCCGAGGCCGAGAAGCGCGACCACCGCAAGCTCGGTGTGGAGCTGGACCTCTTCTCCTTCCCCGACGAGATCGGCTCCGGGCTGCCGGTCTTCCACCCCAAGGGTGGGGTGCTCAAGCGGGAGATGGAGGACTACGTCCGTCGGCGGCACATCGAGGAGGGCTTCCTCTACGTCGGCACGCCCCACATCACCAAGGAGGGGCTGTTCCACACCTCCGGACACCTGCCCTACTACGCCGACACGATGTTCCCGCCGATCGCCATGGAGGGGTCGGACTACTACCTCAAGGCGATGAACTGCCCGATGCACAACCTCATCTACCGGTCGCGCGGGCGGTCCTACCGCGACCTGCCGATGCGGCTGTTCGAGTTCGGGCACGTCTACCGCTACGAGAAGTCCGGCGTCATGCACGGGCTGACCCGGGTGCGCGGGTTTGCTCAAGACGACTCGCACTCCTATGTGACCAAGGAGCAGGCGGGCGCAGAGATCAAGCACCTGCTGAACTTCGTGCTTGGGCTGCTGCGCGACTTCGGCCTGGACGACTTCTACCTTGAGCTCTCGACGCGCGATGACAAGAAGAAGGACAAGTTCGTCGGGTCCGACGAGGACTGGGCTGAGGCCACCCGCGTGCTCGACGAGGCCTGCCGGGAGACCGGTCTGGACCTCGTGCCCGACCCAGGCGGCGCCGCGTTCTACGGTCCCAAGGTCTCGGTGCAGGCCAAGGACGCCATCGGGCGCACCTGGCAGCTGTCGACGATCCAGTACGACTTCAACCAGCCGGCCGGCTTCGGACTGGAATACCAGGCGGCGGACGGCTCGCGTCAGCAGCCGGTGATGATCCACTCGGCCAAGTTCGGGTCGATCGAACGCTTCATCGGGGTGCTCACCGAACACTACGCGGGTGCCTTCCCGCCCTGGCTGTCGCCCGTCCAGGTGCTCGGGGTGCCGGTCGCCGAGGAGTATGCCGCCTACCTCGGCGGCGTGCTCGACAGCCTGGCCGCGCAGGGCGTTCGGGTCGAGCTCGACGAGTCCGACGACCGCTTCCCCAAGAAGATCCGCAACGCCTCCAAGTCCAAGGTGCCGTTCGTCCTCATCGCGGGCGAGGAGGACCGGGCCGCCGGCGCCGTGTCCTTCCGGTTCCGCGACGGAAGCCAGCGCAACGGCATACCGGTGGCCCAGGCGACCGAGGAGATCCTGGCGGCGATCCGGTCGCGCGCCCAGGTCTGATTGCGCGGAAGGCCACGTGCCCGGCATACGGGCGACCGTTGTTCCAGGCAAGCACAGCGGCGACGTGCGGCACCCGCCGCCCGTGGTGAGCAATGGTCGTCCGTATGCCGGACGGCACGAGTCCCACGGTCCGGCGCACCCGGGCGCCTGTGGATAACTCAGGCGCGCGCGGTCAGTGCCGGGTCAGGATGAGGGCGTGGACCTCACCCTGCAGCAGCGGCTGGCCGTCGCCAGGCGGCTCAATGTGCTCGCGTGGACGGCGACTCGGTCGGAGCTCGAAGCGGTGGCACCGCGGTCGGTCATCAATGAACTCGTGGCCCAGGGCGAGGTGGTGCGGCTGCGGCGAGGCTGCTACATCACCCCACAGGACGACCCGGCGCGACGTGCCGCGCTGCGGCTCGGGGGAGTGGCGGCATACCGAAGCGCGGCACGGCACTGGGCCTGGCCGATGAAGTGGCTTCCCGAACGGCCCAGCGTCGTTGTCCGCCGCGGTCGCGACCTCACGCCCGCCCAACGCGACGGTGTGGACGTGTCGTGGCGGTCGCTCGCCGCGTCGGAGGTGGTCGACGGCTGGGTCACCTCCCCGCTGCGGACGGTTCTGGACTGTGCCGCACGGCTGCCTTTCGACGAGGCCCTCGCGATCGCCGACTCGGCCCTGCGCAGTCGCCTGGTGACTCCAGCCGAACTGCGCGCTGCGGCCACCGCGAGCCCTCGGCGGGGCCATGCCCGCGTATGCCGCGTGGCTGCTGCCGCTGATCCCCGGGCAGCAAACCCGTTCGAGTCGGTTCTGCGAGCGATCGCCAGCGATGTCCGGGGCTTGTCCCTCACACCACAGGTCCGGATCGAACGAGGTGGTCGGTTTGTCGGCATCGTCGACTTGGCCGACGAGTCGCTGCGCATCGTCGTGGAGGCAGACAGCCTTGAGCACCATGGTGACCGGATCTCTTTCGAGCGGGACTGTCGGCGCTATGACGAGCTGGTCGCTGACGGCTGGGTGGTCCTGCGGTTCTCCTGGGACCACGTGATGACCAAGCCGGACTGGGTGCGCGAGATCATCGCCGCCGTTGTGGTGCAACGCCAGTCCCTGGTCGGCTAGGCCCGCACGCCCGACATCACCCACGCACCCAGGCCCCCGGCATACGGGCGACCGTTGTCCCAGCCATGTCGGAGCGGCGACGCACGGCACCCGCCGCTCGTGGTGAGCAATGGTCGTCCGTATGCCGGCCCACCGGTGCAGACCCCTGCGCGGACCACCAGCCTGGGCGGGGGAGCCGGGCCTTCCGCAGACCCCTCCCTCTAGACTCGCGCTGTGACGTCCGAGGACCCCGACCGGCAGTCGGTCGGCATCGAGAGTGCGACGGACTTCGCGCGGGTCGACGACGGGTTCGAGCGGCTCTGGACGCCGCACCGGATGGCCTACATCGAAGGGACCCGACCGACCGCGGAGGCAGGTGAGGGCTGCCCGTTCTGCGCGGCCCCACAACGCACCGACGCCGACGGACTCATCGTCGCCCGCGGCGAGTTGTGTTACGTCGTCATGAACCTGTTCCCCTACAACCCCGGCCACCTGCTCATTTGCCCCTACCGGCACGTCCCGCTCTACGTCGACCTCACCGACGCCGAGACCGCCGAGTTCACCGCGATGACCAAGACCGCCCTGGCCGCTCTGACGACGACTTCAAGCCCCATGGGGTTCAACATCGGGATGAACCAGGGCAACGTCGCCGGAGCGGGCGTGGCCGCCCACCTGCACCAACACGTGGTGCCACGGTGGGGCGGCGACTCCAACTTCCTCCCGATCATTGGCCAGACCAAGGCGCTGCCCCTTCTCCTTGAAGATGTCCGCGCGCGCCTGGCCGCCGTCTGGCCGCACTGACCGACCGCCCGTATGCCGTCCGCGCACCGGAGCGGCGCGCCGCCCGGAGGGCACGGCATACCCCTAGGCTGGTGAGCACCATGCCGACCCCGAGGCCCCCATGCTGAACCGACTCCTGCGCGCGTCCTGGACCAAAGTCATGACGCCGATCGCCAAGGCATTCCTGGCCATCGGCCTGACCCCCGATGCGGTGACGATCGTGGGGACCCTGGCTGTGTGCGCGAGCGCGCTCGCGTTCTACCCCCGCGGGGAGTTCCTCACCGGGACGCTGCTGATCACCCTGTTCATCTTCAGCGACAACGTTGACGGCGTGATGGCGCGCCTGTCCGGGCGTCAAGGGGTCTGGGGGGCCTTCCTCGACTCGACCCTCGACCGGGTGGGTGACGCTGCCATCTTCGGCGGGCTCGTCCTGTGGTTCGCCGGTCCCGGCGCCAACTGGCTCATGGCCGGGCTCGCCCTCGCGTGTCTCATCCTCGGGATGGTCGTGTCCTATGCCAAGGCCCGCGCCGAGGGCCTGGGGATGACCTGCAACGTCGGGATCGCCGAGCGGGCCGACCGCCTGTTCGCCGTGCTCCTGGCCACCGGGCTGGTCGGTCTCGGGCTGCCGCTGTGGGTGTTGACCACCGTCCTGGCCCTGCTCGCGCTCGCCAGCCTGGTCACCGTCTTCCAGCGGATGTCCACCGTGCATGAGCAAGCGATGGCCGCCATCAAGGCCGCCGCTCGCGGCGAGGTCCGCGCAGATGGCGCCGCCGGGTCGGCGGAGGCCTGAGTGGGTGCCCTGCCCGCCGGCCTGTCCGGCCTGACCGCCCTGGTGTCCGACCTCGCGTCCGGGGCACGAGCGCGCGGCACCGTCTGGGGCTATCGCGGTTCCTGGACGGCGGTGCGACGGATGCCGGAGCGGGCGGCATACGGGGCCTTCGATGCGGTGGCCGACCTCATGGTGCGCCGAGGCGGGAGGGGGTTGGCCCGGATGCGCGCCAACTACGCCAAGGTGCGCCCGGACCTGGACGACAAGGCCCTGGACGCCCTGGTCCGCGAGGGCATGCGCTCCTACCTGCGATATTTCTGTGAGGCTTTCCGGCTGCCTGATCGCACGCCCGCAGACCTGGACCGGATGTGCCGCGCCGTCAACGACGAGGCCGTGCGGGCGAGCCTGTCCGCGGGTCGCTCGGCCGTGATCTTCATCGCCCACATGGGCAACTGGGACATTGCCGGGGCGTGGTCGACCTCGCACCTGGCCCCGGTGACGACGGTTGCCGAGCGGCTCAAGCCCGAGGAGGTGTTCCGGGAGTTCTTCGAGTTCCGGGCCACACTGGGGATGACGATCCTGCCGCTCACCGGCGGACCCAACCCGTTCACCGGCTTGCGGGCGGCGGTCGAGCGCGGCGACTTCATCGCCCTGGTCAGTGATCGCGACCTCACGAGCAACGGCGTCGAGGTCGACTTCTTCGGGGAGCGGGCCCGGATGGCCAAGGGTCCGGCCCTGCTCGCGCTGCTCACCGGTGCCCCCCTGTATGCCGCGTCCATCCACTTCGCGCCCGCGGGTCCCGGGCGGGGGGCGGCCGGGAGGGAGACGGTCGTGACCTTCTCCGACGAGATCCCGGTGCCGGCCGACGGTGACAACTCCGCCAAGGCCCAGGCGATGACCCAGGCGTGCGCGGCATACTTGGAAGGACCGATCCGCGAGCACACGGCCGACTGGCACATGATGCAGCGGGTCTTCGTCGAGGACCTCGACCCGGCCCGAACGGGGAAGTGACCGGCGATGCGGATCGGCATCGTCTGCCCCTACTCCTTCGACATCCCAGGCGGGGTGCAGTTCCACGTCCGCGACCTGGCCGAGATCCTGCGCGCGCGGGGACACACCGTGTCGGTGCTTGCCCCAGCCGACGAAAGTACGACCCTGCCGGACTACGTCGTCTCGGCCGGGCGGGCTGTTCCGGTGAGCTACAACGGGTCGGTGGCGCGGCTCAACTTCGGGCTGATGACCAACGCCAAGGTGACCGCGTGGCTGGACCGCGGGCGGTTCGATCTGGTGCACATCCACGAGCCGATCACGCCGAGCATCGGTGCGCTGGCTCTCTGGGCGGCCGACTGTCCGATTGTCGCGACGTTCCACACGTCCAACTTGCGCTCGCGGGCGATGCAGGTGAGCTACCCGTTCTTCCGCGCCAGCCTGGAGAAGATCCTCGGGCGGATCGCCGTGTCTGAGGATGCCCGACGCACCGTCACCACCCACTTCGGCGGTGATGCGGTCGTCATCCCCAATGGGGTCTATGTCGATCGGTTCGCGTCGGCGCAGCTGCGACCGCAGTGGCAGGGTCAGCCGGGGCGCCCGACCATCGCCTTCCTGGGCCGGATGGGCGAACCCCGCAAGGGGATGCCGGTGTTGGCGGCTGCGCTCCCGCGGGTGCTCGCGCAGGTGCCGGGGCTGCGGCTGCTCGTCGCCGGGCCGGGCAATGCTGACGAGGTGCGCGCCTCGATGACCCCAGAGGTTGCATCGGCGACGGAGTTCCTCGGCTCGGTCGACGACGCCGACAAGGCGACGCTGCTGCGGTCCGTCGACGTCTACGTCGCGCCGAACACCGGGGGTGAGAGTTTCGGGATCATCCTCATCGAAGCGATGAGTGCCGGAGCTGCGGTCCTGGCCAGCGACATCCCCGCGTTCGTTCGGGTCCTCGATGGGGGCGCGGCCGGGGCGACCTTCGCCAACGAGGACTCGGACGACCTTGCCCAGGCCCTCATCCGGCTGCTGGGCGACGACACCGAGCGCGCGCGCGCGGCTGCCGCCGGCCGGGCCCGGGCTGAGGTGTTCGACTGGTCGGTGGTCGCCGACGAGATCACCCTGGTCTACGAGACAGTGCTCGAAGGCGCGGCGGCCGCCCGCACGATGCCCGGCCAAGGCGTCCTGGGTCGGTTGCGTCGGAGCGGGAAAGGTATGCCGTGAGCGAGCCCAACGTCCTGGCCCTTGTCGTTCTCGTTCTCGTGGCGATCGGGTGGTATCTGTCCTACAGCGCGGCCCGTCTGGACCGACTGCATGCTCGCGTGCAGGGGACCCTCGCCGCGCTGGACGCGCAATTGGTCCGCCGGGCCGAGGCGACTCTCGAGCTGGCCAACTCCGGGGTCCTCGACGCCGCCAGTGCGCTCATGCTGGCCTCCGCCGCCTCTGATTCCCTCTCGGCCGCCGAGGACGAGGACACCGACGCCGATCAACAGCGGTTCAGCCACGACCGCGAGGGGGTCGAGTCCAGGCTCTCCGAGGCACTGGGGCTGGCGCTGTCCGCGGATGCTCTGGCGACTGTCTCTGAGGCCGGCGGGTTCGGCGACGACATCGTGTCCCGGGTGCGCGCCACCGGGCTACGGGTGCAGCTGGCCCGGCGCTTTCACAACGACGCGGTGACCGACGTCCGCGGGGTCAGGCGCAAGTGGATCGTCAGGTGGTTCCGGTTGGCCGGACACGCCGACATGCCGCAGACCGTCGAGTTCGTCGACGCGCTGCCACACGGCCTGCGGGGTTGATCGGACGTGCCAGGGGAGCCCATGCCGACGCCGCATCTGCGCCTAGACGTAACGAAGGCCTCGGCCGCCATCGAGGGCATGGCCGCCCACGCACGGTCGCGCGGGTTGGCCCTTCGGCCACATGCCAAGACGCACAAGTCCGCGCGGTTGGGCCGGATGCAGCTCAAGGCCGGCGCGGTCGGGCTCACGGTGGCGACCGTGGGGGAGGCCGAGGTCTTCGCCGCCGGAGGGTGCGACGACCTGTTCATCGCCTACCCGCTGTGGGTCGACCCCGCCAAGGCTCGTCGGCTGGCGGCGCTTCAGGACCGGGCGCGGGTCGCGGTGGGGGTCGACTCAACGGCGGGGATCGCCGCCATGGCCGCGCACGGCATACGGCCCGACGTCCTGGTCGAGGTCGACTCGGGGCACCACCGCACCGGCGTCCCCCCTGCCGCGGCTGGGGCCCTCGCCCGGTATGCCGCGAAGGCTGGTTTCGCGGTCCGCGGCGTCTTCACCTTCCCGGGGCATTCCTACTCAACGCAGACCCGCGCGTCGGCGGCTGATGACGAGGCGGCCGCTCTGGCGGTGGCGGCGCAATCGCTCGCTGCGCTAGGGATTCCGTGCCAGGTCCGCAGCGGCGGGTCGACCCCGTCGGCGGCCTTCGCTGCCGGGAGCGTCGGTGGAGTCGGGCGAGTCGGGGATGGCATCGGCGGGTTGACCGAACTGCGACCCGGCGTCTACGTCTTCGGTGATGCTCAGCAGGTCGAGCTCGGGGTGTGTGCCCTGGAAGATGTCGCACTCACGGTGGTCGCAACCGTCGTGTCGCACGCCGGAGGCCGGGTCATCCTCGACGCGGGGAGCAAAGCGCTCGGTGCGGATCGGGCACCGTGGGCCACGGGTTTCGGCCGGGTCCAGGAGGCGCCCGACGCCCGGATCGTCGCGCTGTCGGAACACCACGCGACGGTCGAGTGGGGGAGCGGCCCGCTGCCTGCGCTCGGGTCGCGCGTGCTGGTCGTGCCCAACCACGTCTGCACCACGGTCAACCTGGCCGACGAGTATGTGCTCGCGGACGGGACGGGCAGCTGGCCGGTCGATGCACGAGGGCGCAACTGGTAGGCGCTGGGGCTTTCCGTGACGGAAAGGTCATGATAACTTTCCGGTATGGAAAACAACTCGGGTGACCCCTTCGACATCTCGTCCGACGGCGTGGCCCCCACACCCTCGGACGTCTCCGCCGACGAAGCGCGCGCACAGTTGGGCGCGCTGGCCCAGGACCGGGCGGCCCTCGCCGATCGGCTGGTGACCCCCACGTGGTACCACCCGGCAGTCGCGGCGCTCATCTTCGTCTTCGTCGCGGGCGCCGCGTCGGAGCGGTGGTGGATCGTCTCGTTCACTGTCTACTGCGCTGGCCTGGTCTGGCTGATGTCGACCTATCGCAACCTCACCGGGATGTGGGCCAACGGCTGGAACCGCGTGGGCGGGCGCGGCTTCGCCGCGGGCCTGTTCGCCCTCCTCATCGCCGCGATCGCCGTCTCGTATGCCGTGCGGTTCGACCGGCTCGCGTGGTGGTGGGCGTTGGTGTCAGCCGCCTTCGCTGCCCTCGGCACGCTCTGGATCGGGCCACGCTTCGACGCGGCGTGCCGAGCCGCGCTACGGGGGCCCCGGTGAGCGACGGTCCGGCGGCCGTGCTGGATCCGCTCCTGCTTGAGCCCAAGCGACTGCAGATCTGTGGGGCGCTTGGCGTCATCGACGAGATGGAGTTCGGGACGCTGCGCGACCTGCTCGGGGTGGCCGACTCGGTGATGTCCAAACACCTCAAGACCCTTGAGGAGGCTGGCTACGTGTCGACCTCGAAGCAGAGAGCCGGTGACACCGGGCGACCGCGAACCTGGGTGAAGCTCACCAAGACCGGGCGGACGACATTCCTTGGACACGTGGCCGAGCTGCGTCGCCTGGCCCAGGACGTGGGAGCGCCAACCTCCTGAGGTCGGTTGCAGGTATCCTCGGTCGGTCCGGCACCGCTCTCATTGCGGGGAGCGGGCCGGTGACCACACGGCATACCGAACCAGGAAGCAGGCGTAAGCGACGATGAGCGACACCGCACCCACCACGGGGACCACGCGGGTCAAGCGGGGCATGGCCGAGATGCTCAAGGGCGGCGTCATCATGGACGTCGTCACCCCCGAGCAGGCCAAGATCGCCGAGGACGCCGGCGCCGTCGCCGTCATGGCGCTGGAGCGCGTGCCCGCCGACATCCGCGCCCAGGGAGGGGTCTCGCGGATGAGCGACCCCGACATGATCGACGGGATCATTGCGGCCGTCTCCATCCCGGTCATGGCTAAGGCGCGCATCGGCCACTTTGTCGAGGCGCAGGTGCTGCAGAGCCTCGGTGTCGACTACATCGATGAGTCCGAGGTGCTGACGCCGGCCGATTACGCCAACCACATCGACAAGTGGGCGTTCGACGTGCCGTTCGTCTGCGGCGCCACCAACCTCGGTGAGGCGCTGCGCCGGATCACCGAAGGCGCGGCGATGATCCGATCCAAGGGCGAGGCCGGCACCGGTGACGTGTCGAACGCGACCACCCACATGCGCCAGATCCGCGGCGAGATCAACCGGCTGCGCTCGATGACCCCCGACGAACTCTACGTCGCGGCCAAGGAGCTGCAGGCGCCCTACGACTTGGTGCGTGAGGTCGCGCAGGCCGGCAAGCTGCCGGTCGTCCTCTTCACCGCGGGCGGCATCGCCACCCCGGCCGACGCGGCCATGATGATGCAGCTCGGGGCGGAGGGCGTGTTCGTCGGGTCGGGCATCTTCAAGTCCGGCAATCCGGCACAACGGGCGGAGGCGATCGTCAAAGCGACCACGTTCTACAACGATCCCGACGTCATCGCCAGGGTCTCTCGGGGCCTCGGCGAGGCGATGGTCGGCATCAACGTCGAGGAGCTCCCGCAGTCCCACCGACTCGCCGAGCGCGGCTGGTGAGCCCCGGGCCCCGGATCGGGGTCCTCGCGCTTCAAGGGGATGTCCGCGAGCATGTCCGTGCTCTGGAGGCGGTCGGCGCCACGACCGTTCCGGTCAAGCGCGAGGCGGAGCTGCACGGCATACAGGGGATCGTCGTGCCGGGCGGGGAGTCCACTGTCATCGACAAGTTGCTGCGGGCCTTCGAACTGTTCGAGCCGTTGCGGGATCGGTTGCGCGGCGGGCTGCCCGCCTACGGGTCGTGCGCGGGGATGATCCTGCTCGCCGACCGGGTGACCGACGCGACTGCCGACCAGCAGACTTTGGGCGGTATCGACATGACGGTTCGCCGCAACGCGTTCGGCCGCCAGGTGGACTCGTTCGAGCAGGACGTCCGGTATGCCGCGTGGCCAGCTCCCGTCCGCGCCGTCTTCATCCGCGCCCCCTGGGTGGAGCAAGTGGGGGAGTCGGTCGAGGTGCTCGCCCGGGTCGAGGGTGGCCGCGCGGACGGACGGATCGTCGCGGTCCGCCAGGGCGGGCTATTGGCCACCTCGTTCCACCCCGAGGTCACCGGCGACGTCCGGGTGCACGCCCAGTTCGTCGAGATGGTGCGCGAGCGCAGCTGAGCCGGCTGGCTACGGCAAGCCCCTGCGTGTGGGGGACCGCGGTCCAGCGTCGGTGGTTGACCACACAGAGTCGACCACACAGAGTCGACCACAGAAGGGCGGTGGCGCGCCGTGCGCGCAGGGTCGCCCCTCCCGGACGGGTAGGATCGGAAGGTTCCGACGCACGCGAATCCAAGGACGGGGTTATGAGCGGTCACTCCAAGTGGGCGACCACTAAGCACAAGAAGGCCGCGATCGATGCCAAGCGCGGCAAGCTCTTCGCCAAGCTCATCAAGAACATCGAGGTCGCGGCCCGCACGGGTGGCGGTGATCCCCTCGGCAACCCCACCCTCTGGGACGCCATCTACAAGGCGAAGAAGTCCTCGGTCCCCAACGACAACATCGACCGGGCCGTCAAGCGCGGCTCGGGCGCCGAGGCCGGCGGAGCGGACTACAAGGAGATCATCTACGAGGGCTATGCGCCCAACGGGGTTGCTCTCTACATCCAGTGCCTCACCGACAACCGCAACCGGGCTGCCGCCGAGGTGCGCACCGCCCTCACTCGCAACGGTGGCAACCTGGCCGACCCTGGGTCGGTGGCCTACATGTTCACCCGCAAGGGCGTCGTCATCGTGCCCAAGGGCGCCCACACCGAGGACGCGCTGCTCGATGTCGTCCTCGAGGCCGGTGCCGAAGAGATCAACGACCTCGGCGACTCGTTCGAGATCGTCTCGGAGGCCAGCGACTTCGTCGAGGTCCGCAAGGCATTGCAGGCCGCGGGGATCGACTACGACTCCGCCGAAGCCACGTTCATCCCGAGCGTCGAGGTGCCGCTGGACCTCGATGGTGCCCGCAAGATGATGCGGGTCATCGACGCGCTGGAGGACTCCGACGACGTGCAGAACGTCTGGGCCAACGGCGATGTCAGCGACGAGGTCCTCGCCCAGCTCGACGAGGAGTGAGCCGCCGAGGCGGCAGCGACCTCAGGGATCTCAACGACCTCAACGACCTCAGCGACCTCAGCCGCGGAGGACGGCGTCGAGCTCGACCTCGACGAGCCATCGCGGGTCCAGCAGGGCGGCCACGACGACCATCGTCGAGGCTGGCCGGACTGCACCGAAGATCTCCGCGTGTACCTGTGAGGCAGCGTCCGCCGCGTCCGTGGTGACCAGGTAGGTCCGCGTCCGCACGACATCCGCCGGCGTGCCGCCCAGCTGCGCGAGCGCGGCCAGGGCGATCTCCCAGCAGCGCCGGGTTTGCACCACTGGATCGGGGTCGACGTGCCCATCGGGCCACACCGGGGCGGTTCCCGATACCGCCACGACCTCGCCGTCTCGCACGGCACGGCTGAAGCCGATCGTGGCTTCGAAAGGTGATCCCGAGGAGGCGAGTTGGCGGGTAGGCGGCGGTGTCGAGGTCATAGGGTCCATCGTCGGCTATGCGGCCGCGCCCAGGGCGCTGCTGCGTCGGCGCGTCGGCGCGTCGGCGCGTCGCGCCACCTGGCATACCGGCCGGACGGGTAGCGTGACTCCCGAACACGTGTTCGCACACAAGGGAGGTATGCCGTGCGCGTCCTGGGCGTCGACCCGGGCCTGACCCGCTGCGGTGTCGGCGTGGTCGAGGGCGACCTTGGCCGACGTCTGACGATGGTCGAGGTGACCGTGGTCCGCAGCGACTCCCGCACGCCGACCCCCGAACGTCTCCTGGCTCTGGACCTTGCCTTGACCAGGCTCGTCTCCCGGCACCGCCCCGATGCCATCGCGGTGGAGCGTGTGTTCGCCGACGTCAATGTGTTGTCGGTCATGGGGACGGCCCAGGCGTCCGCGGTGGCCATGCTCGTCGCGGCACGGCACGGCATACCGGTGCATCTGCACACGCCGACCGAGGTGAAGGCATCGGTGACCGGCAACGGTCGGGCCGACAAGGCCCAGGTGACGGCGATGGTGACGCGGCTACTGCGGCTGCCGACGGCGCCGACGCCGGCCGACGCGGCCGATGCGCTAGCCCTGGCGATCTGTCACCTGTGGCGGGGGGCTGCCACCAACCGGATCGAGCAGGCTGCCGCTGCCGTGCGGGCCCAACAGGCGACCGCTGCGGTCGCGTCGGGATCTGGAAGGACCCACCGATGATTGCCTCCGTCCGGGGCCAGGTCTCCCACGTGGGGCTGGACAACGTCGTCATCGAGGTCGGTGGGGTCGGCGTGCTCGTCCACGTCACCCCCGCGACGGCCACGTCACTGCGGACTGGCAGCACGGCATACCTCGCGACGTCGCTCGTCGTGCGGGAGGACTCGCTGACCCTCTACGGCTTTGCCGACGCCGACGGACGGTCGGTCTTCGAGACGGTCCAGACGGTGACCGGCGTCGGGCCCCGGCTGGCCCTGGCGATGCTCGCCGTGCACTCGCCAGACGGGGTGCGCGCCGCGGTGGCTTCCGGGGACCTCAACGCGCTGATGAAAGTCCCCGGGATCGGTCGCAAGGGCGCCGAGCGCTTGGTCCTGGAGTTGCGCGACAAGATGGGTATGCCGTCCGGTCCAGTCGGCTCACCCACTGCTGGGTCCGCGGGGCCGGACTGGGTCCGCCAGGTCCGCGAGGCGCTGGTCGGCCTCGGCTGGAGTGCCAAACAGGCTGAGGACACGGTGGAGGCGATCACCCCGGAGGCTGGTGAGCGCCCCGACGTGTCCGGGCTGCTGCGCTTGGCCCTGCAACGGTTGGCCCGCTCGTGAGCGCGGATGCGGGGGACTCCGATCGGCTGGCCGACACCGGCGTCCCGACGTGGTCGGACGGGTCCTGGGAGGCGACCGCGCGGGTGGTCGACCCCAGCGGGCAGGACCGCGAGCGACAGGTCGAGGCGGCGCTGCGGCCCCGTCGGTTGTCCGAGTTCCCAGGCCAAACCAGAGTGCGTGACCAGCTCGCGCTGGTCCTGGAAGCAGCCCGGCGCCGCGGCACTCCTCCCGACCATGTGTTGCTCTCCGGGCCGCCCGGGCTGGGCAAGACGACCCTGGCCATGATCATCGCCGCCGAGCTCGAACAGCCGATCCGAGTGACCTCTGGCCCGGCCATCCAACACGCCGGCGACCTGGCCTCGATCCTGTCGTCGCTGGCCGAGGGCGAGGTGCTCTTCCTCGACGAGATCCACCGGATGTCCCGGGCGGCCGAGGAGATGCTCTATCTGGCGATGGAGGACTTCCGGGTCGACATCATCGTCGGGAAGGGCCCAGGCGCGACGGCCATCCCCTTGGAGCTGCCGCCGTTCACCGTGGTGGGCGCGACGACCCGGTCGGGGCTGTTGCCGGCGCCCTTGCGTGACCGGTTCGGGTTCACGGGGCATCTGGACTTCTACGAGACAGCGGATCTGGTGACGATCCTGCGTCGGTCGGCCCGATTGCTCGACGTCCGAGCCGACGACCCGGGCATCGAGGAGATCGCCAAGCGGTCCCGGGGGACCCCCCGCATCGCCAACCGGCTGCTGCGCCGGGTGCGTGACTGGGCCCAGATCCACGGGCAGGACATCGTCGACCTCGACGCCGCCCTTCAGGCGTTGGCCCTGTTCGATGTCGATGTGCGTGGGCTGGACCGGCTTGACCGGGCCGTGCTCGACGCCCTGTGCCGACGGTTCGGGGGCGGCCCCGTGGGTGTTTCCAACCTTGCGGTGGCCGTGGGAGAGGAGGCGGACACGGTCGAGACGGTCGCCGAACCCTTCCTGGTTCGCGAGGGGCTGATCGTGCGGACCTCCCGTGGCCGGGCCGCGACGGCCCTCGCGTGGGACCACCTTGGGCTCACCCCACCCAGTCAGGCGGCGGCATACCAAGCGTCGTTGTTGGCCCCCGAGGACGTGGGTCGGCTGGGCAGTTGACCCGTATGCCGTGCGCTCTCGGCGCGGCTGGTTCGCGAGCGGGCGATTGATAGGCCAGAATGGGACGCTGGTCTGCCAACTCGGCAGCGTGGGCTCATCAACGGTGACAAAGGTATCTACGACACATGGCAAGCAACGACCTCAGTTCGCTGCTGTTCTTCGCGATCCCGGTGGGCTTCATCGCCTACATCTTCCTCGGCCAACGCCGGAGGATGCGGGCCATGCAAGAGCTGCACTCCTCGATCGTCGTTGGTGACGAGGTTCGCACCACTTCCGGCCTCTTCGGTCGCGTGAATGCCACGACCGATGGTGAGGTGCACCTGGAAATCGCTCCGGGTGTCGTGGTGCGCTTCGACCGCCGGGCCGTGGATTCACGGGTGTCCAGCGGACCGGCAGCAATGGCAGACGGGCCAACCGACGGCCCGGCCCAGGGCGAGTGAGGGATACCAGAATGTCGTTGAACCCGCGCACTCGGGGCGCCCGCCGGACCTTGTGGACCTTCGCGGCGCTGATCGTCGCGCTTTACGCCTTCGTTGTGGCGGTCAACCACTGGGGCTCGGGATCGCTCAGCCCCAAGCTTGGGTTGGACCTCGAAGGCGGCACCCAGATGATCCTGGAGCCGGTCCTGGCTGACCCCACGGCTCAGATCAGTGCCGGCCAGCTGGACAAAGCCCGCGACATCATCGCCCAGCGCGTTGACTCCAACGGGGTCGCTGAGGCCGAGATCTCGACCCAGAGCGGTCGCAACATCGTCATCTCGATCCCGGGGCAGCCGGACGCCAAGACCCTCGACCAGATCCGCAAGCCGTCGCAATTGCGCTTCCGCGCGGTGCTAGTCACGGGCGCGGGCGTGCCCGCGGCGGCGACCAACGAGACCCAGACGATCACGCCGACGGGGACCGCGACGAGCGCGCCCACCGCCACCACGCCCAAGCCGGTGTTCACCATGGACCCGCCCGCCACGACCGCGCCCGTGCCCCCGACCGCGTCCAGCCCGGCAACCACGGGCAACGCGGTTGTTCCGCCGGCGCTCGTCGAGCAGACCACCCCACCGTCGCCTTCGGCAACGCAGACCTCGGGCTCGACGGCCACCGCGACGCCGACCATTGCGAACGCGTCTGATCTGCGCTGGGTGACACCCGAGCTGCAGGCGGAGTTCACGGCGCTGGACTGCTCCAAGGCAGGCGCGATCAACGACTTCGTTGACGAGCCCACCAAACCGCTGGTCACGTGCTCGACGAACAAGGTGGAGAAGTACATCCTCGGTCCGGTCGAGCTTGACGGGACGGACATCGCTGACGCCACCTCTGGCTATCAGACCGGCGCCAACGGCCAGCCGACCAACATCGTGGAAGTGCGGCTGAACTTCACCGGAGACGGAGCCAAGAAGTTCACCGATGTGACCACCCGGTTGTACGCCCTCAAGGCCACGGACGAGACCCGCAACCGGTTCGCCATTGTCTTGGACAAGCAGGTGATCTCGGCGCCATCGACCAACGCGGTCATTGCCAACGGCCAGGCGTCGATCACCGGGAGCTTCACCATCGAGTCGGCTCGCGCGCTTGCGCAGCAGCTGAAGTTCGGCGCACTGCCGATGTCATTCTCGCTGCAGACCCAAGACGACATCAGCCCGACGTTGGGCAAGGAGCAGCTCGCCCTGGGCCTGTTGGCTGGCCTCATCGGTCTGCTGCTCGTGGTCGGCTACTCGCTGCTCCAATACCGGATGCTCGGCCTGGTGACGGTGGCCTCTCTTGTCGTGGCGGCCGTGCTCACCTACGGTGTGCTGACTCTGCTCGGGTGGTCCTACAACTTCCGGCTCACGATGGCTGGGGTCACCGGCGTGATTGTCGCGATCGGCGTCACCGCAGACTCGTTCATCGTCTACTTCGAACGAATCCGGGACGAAGTTCGCGAGGGGCGACCGTTGGTCACCGCCGTCGACTCCGGGTGGAAGAGGGCCAAGCGCACGATCCTGGCAGCCGACGCGGTCAACTTGTTGGCCGCGGCTGTCCTGTTTATCTTGGCCGCGAGCAACGTCCGGGGCTTCGCGTTCACCCTCGGTGTGACAACCCTGATCGACCTGGCGGTCGTCTTCCTGTTCACCCACCCCGTCGTGTCCATCCTGGCTCACACCGAGTTCTTCGGTGGCGGCCACCGTTGGTCCGGTCTGGACCCCGAGCGGCTTGGTGCCAAGGTGCGGTATGCCGGTGCCGGTCGCTTCACCGGCCCCGCGAGCACCGCGATGGCCAAGGAGGCGAGCGTCTGATGATCAACTTCTCGCAAATCGGCAACGACCTTTACACCGGGCGCCGGTCCATCGACTTCATCGGACGACAGCGCACCTGGTATGCCTTTTCGGGTGTGCTCATCGTGCTGGCCCTGATCGGCATCTTCGCCCGAGGTCTCAACTTCGGCATCGAGTTCCGCGGCGGGTCCGAGTTCCGGCTTACCGGTGTGGCTGACACGAGCAACTATGAAGAGAGGGCCAAGTCGGCCATCTCTGAGGCCGGAGTGGGCGGCAACGTCTTGGCCACCGTGATTGGTGGCAACAGCGTGCGCATCCAGACCGAGGCGGCCGGAGACCGGAACGAGGCGGCCAAGACCTCGTTGGCCAAGGCCTTCAATGTTTCCTCCAACGCCGTGTCCGCTTCGTTGATCGGTCCCTCCTGGGGAGCCTCGGTGAGCCAAAAGGCGGTCCAGGCACTCATCGTGTTCCTCCTTCTCGTCGCCTTGGTCATGGCCGTCTACTTCCGGACGTGGAAGATGGCTGTTGCCGGGTTGGTGGCTCTCATCCACGACCTCATCATCACGGTGGGGGTCTACGCCCTTTTCGGGTTCGAGATCACCCCCTCGTCGATGATCGGGTTCCTCACCATCCTGGGTTACTCCCTCTACGACACGGTCGTCGTGTTCGATAAGGTCCGGGAGAACACCGCCGAAGCGCTCGGCGGGCGCCGCCAGTCCTACGTGCAGGCCGCGAACCTCGCCGTCAACCAGACCCTGGTTCGGTCGATCAACACGACGGTCGTGGCGTTGCTGCCGATCTTCGCCATCCTCGTCGTCGGCTTCACCAAGCTCGGTCCGGGAACGCTACTCGACCTATCGCTGGCTCTTTTCGTCGGCATCGCGGTCGGGGCCTACTCCTCGATCTTCATCGCCACCCCGCTGCTGGTCGACCTGCGTCGGGGTGAGCCGGCCATCCAGGAGCTGGCCAAACACACCGCGAAGACCCAAGCCCGTGAGCAGGCGCTGGTCTCCGCCGGGGGCGGTGAGGTCGCAGACGCGGCAAGGGGATCGCGGCATACCGGATCCGCATTGTCCGCGGACGCGACGGCGACCGATGACGCCATAGACGCCGTTGGGCGGCCAGTGCACAAGTGGGCCGCCACCGGGCCGCGCAACCAGCCCAAGCGGCCACCACGGTCGCGCCGCTGACCATGAGCGACGCGCAGCTGCGGCAACTGGTGCTTGAGCACCTTCGGGACATCCCTGACTTCCCGAAGCCCGGCGTGCTGTTCAAGGACTTCACCCCGTTGCTCGCCGACGGCGACGCGCTGCGGGCCGTGGCCGACCACGTGGCGCAGCGGTATGCCGGTCGCGTCGACGCCGTCGTCGGGATCGAGGCGCGCGGCTTCATCCTCGGTGCGGCGACGGCATACGCGATGGGTGTGGGGTTCGTGCCCGTCCGCAAGGTGGGCAAGCTCCCGGGCGAGACGTACGCGGCGACGTACACCCTGGAATACGGCACGGCAACCCTCGAGATCCACGTCGACGCGTTCGTGGACGGGCAGCGAGTCCTGGTGATGGATGACGTGCTGGCCACCGGTGGCACTGCCGCAGCGACGTGCCAGCTGGTTGAACAGGCGGGGGGTCAGGTGGTCGCCGTCGACGTCGTGCTGGAGCTCGGATTCCTGCACGGACGTGATGCCCTGCCCGGTCGCGAGGTCTTCTCCCTCATCGTCGACTGACCTGCTCTGCGGGCGGACGCGGTCAAGGACGTCTCGGGAGGGTGACTACACTTCGGTCATGACCGACCAGGTCGCGCGCACCGACCCGGCCCTGGTGACCGCAACGGTTGCCGGCGCTGGAGCCAGTGGTGCGCCGCCGTCGGGGCCGCAGCCGCGGTTGCGTGACCGCTTAGCCAGGCTGGGCACCCCGAAGGCTCCGGTCAACATTGCTCTGGAACCCATCCTGCAGAGCCTGCGCGAACACCACCCCAAGGCCGACGTGTCGTTGCTGCAGCGCGCCTTCGAGGTCGCCGAGCGGCAACACCAGGGGCAGACCCGCAAGAGCGGCGACGACTACATCACCCACCCACTGTCGGTCACCCAGATCCTCGCCGACCTCGGCATGACCCCGCCGACCCTGGCGGCGGCGTTGTTGCACGACACGGTGGAGGACACGGCATACGGGCTTGACGAATTGCGCCGGGACTTCGGGGACGAGGTTGCTCAGCTTGTCGACGGGGTGACCAAGCTCGACAAGGTGACCTGGGGAGAGGCCGCCAAGGCCGAGACGGTGCGCAAGATGGTCGTGGCGATGGCCAGGGACATCCGCGTGCTCGTCATCAAGCTCGCCGACCGGCTGCACAACGCCCGGACGTGGAAGCACGTGTCACGGGAGTCGGCCGAGTCCAAGGCCCAGGAGACCCTCGAGATCTACGCGCCGTTGGCTCACCGGCTGGGCATGAACACCATCAAGTGGGAGTTGGAGGACCTGGCCTTCCAGGCCCTCTACCCGAAGATGTATGACGAGATCGTCGGCCTCGTGGCGGCGCGGGCGCCGGCGCGGGAGGAGTTCCTCGCCCGGGTCCGGGCGGAGGTGTCCGAGGATCTCAAGGCGGCCGGGATCAAGGCGACGGTGACGGGGCGACCGAAGCACTACTACTCGGTCTACCAGAAGATGATCGTCCGCGGTCGGGACTTCGAGGAGATCTACGACCTGGTCGGTGTCCGGGTCCTCGTGGAGACGGTTCGGGACTGTTACGGCGCGCTGGGCTCGCTGCATGCACGGTGGAACCCGGTGCCGGGACGGTTCAAGGACTACATCGCGATCCCGAAATTCAATATGTATCAGTCCCTGCACACGACCGTCATCGGGCCGCAAGGCAAACCGGTCGAGATCCAGATCCGCACCCACACGATGCACCGGCGGGCGGAATACGGCGTCGCTGCCCACTACAAATACAAAGAAGAGCACAAACGGGGTAGTCGGCACGCCCCAGCCGAGTCCGACTCGCTGGCCGAGACGGCGTGGTTGCGCCGCTTGTTGGATTGGCAGCGTGAGGTCGCCGACCCGGGGGAGTTCCTTGACTCGCTGCGTTTCGACCTGGGCGGGGGAGAGGTGTTCGTCTTCACCCCCAAGGGTGCCGTCGTCGCCCTCCCGGTCGGCTCCACGCCCGTCGACTTCGCGTATGCCGTGCACACCGAGGTCGGACACCACTGCATCGGCGGTCGGGTCAACGGCCGGTTGGCGCCCCTGGACTCGGTGCTGGAGAACGGCGACAGCGTCGAGATCCTCACCTCCAAGGCCGACGGAGCGGGACCCTCCCGAGACTGGCTGGCCTTCGTCAAGAGCCCACGCGCCCGCAACAAGATCCGCCAGTGGTTCACCAAGGAACGGCGTGAGGAGGCGATCGAGCAGGGCAAAGACGCGATCGCCAAATACCTCCGCAAGCAAGGTCACCCGCTACACCGGCTGATGTCGGCCGAGAGTCTCACTGCGGTCGCTGGAGATCTGCGTTATTCCGACATCGACAGCCTGTTTGCGGCCGTCGGTGACTCCAATGTGTCGGCGCAGCACGTCGTCTCCCGCCTCGTGGCGACCCTGGGCGGGGAGGAGTCCACCAGCGAGGATCTAGCCGAAGCCACGGTCCCGACACGGGCCCGTGGCGGTCGGGTTCGCAGCGGTGATCCCGGGGTTGTCGTTGTCGGCACCGACGACGTGTGGGTCAAGGTGGCCCGCTGCTGCACGCCGGTCCCGGGGGACGAGATCATCGGTTTCATCACCCGCGGCAACGGGGTGTCGGTGCATCGTGAGGACTGCACCAACGCCGACGCTCTTCGTCGCGAGCCCGACCGGCTCATCACCGTGGCCTGGGACCCGTCGGCGGCCAGCGTCTTCCTCGTGCAGTTGCAGGTTGAGGCGTTGGACCGCAACCGACTGCTCTCGGACATCACCCGGGCGATCTCCGACCACCACGTTAACATCCTCGCCGCGTCGGTTCAGACGACCCGCAACCGGGTCGCCACTTCGCGGTTCACCTTCGAGATGGGCGACCCGGGGCACCTCGACCACGTCATCGCCGCGATCCTCAAGGTCGAGGGCGTCTACGACGTCTACCGGATCACCGGCACCAAGCGCGACTGACCGGAGCGGGCGGCATACCTGCCAGGAGGTATGCCGCGCACCCAGGTGCGCGGCGCCCGGCGGTCAGCGACCGCCGAACTCGGCAAGGCCAGATCGGGCCTGGTCGAGCCACTGCCGTCGCGCGGTGAGGGCGGCCTCGGCCTCGGCAACCTTCTTGGCATTGCCGGACGCCTGGGCGTTGGCCAAGTCCTTTTCCAAGGAGGCGACGGCCTTTTCGAGTTGTTCGACGAGGCTGCTGGCCCGAGCGGCGGCCTCGGGGTTGGACGCGCTCCAGCGGCGGTCTTCGGCGTCCCGGACGGCCTGTTCGATCCGGCGCATGGCCTTCTCGGTCCGCTCGATGTCGGCGCGGGGGACCTTGCCAGCCTTGTCCCACTTGTCCTGGATGACCCGCAAGGCAGCTTTGGCCTTCTCCAGGTCGGTCACCGGAAGGATCGCTTCGGCGTCGGCCAGGAGCGCTTCCTTGACGGCAAGGTTGGCGCGGTAGCTGTCCTCCTCGGCTTGGACGATAGCGTCCTTGGCGGTGAAGAACGTGTCCTGGGCGGCCTTGAAGCGCTGCCAGAGCGCGTCGTCCTCGGCGCGTCCAGCGCGTCCGGCCGCCCGCCAGTCATCCATCAGCCGCTTGAACGCGCCCGCGGTGGCCATCCAGTCGCGGCTTCCGGCCATCCGCTCGGCCTCGGCCACCAGCCGTTCCTTGGTCGTCTTGGCCTGTTCGTGAGCACTGTCCAGCGCGGCGAAGTGCGTGCGGCGAGCCTTGTCGAAGGAGTTGCGGGCGACGCTGAACCGATGCCACAGCGCCGCTTCAACGTCCTTGTCCAGACGTGGGCCGGTGCGTTGGGCGTTCTTCCAGGCGTCGAGGAGTTCGCGCATCCTGGCGCCGCTGGCTTTCCATTGGATCTTGTGTTCGGGTTGGCCGCTGATCTGCTCGGCCTCGGCCACCAGGGCCTCCCGTTGGGTGGTGGCCACGATCTTGGCGGCCGCCCGGGCAGCGCTGTCGGCCTCGCGGCGCGCGACGATGGCGGCATCGACGTCATCGAGTTGGGCGGCCAAGGCCGCGAGGTCTCCGACAACTCGTGCTTCGGCGACCTGAGCCCGGAGCTTGCCGGCGGCCTCGGCGGCTTCCTTGGCCGGGATCTCCGTGTGAGTGACCCGCTGGTGCAGCAGTTGCAGGCTCGCTGCGAGTTCGTCGTATTTTCGGCCGAAGTAGGCCAGTGCCTCCGCGTTGGAGACGCCGGGGTAGGACCCGACCTCGCGCTCTCCGTCGGCGGTGGTGACGTAGACGATTCCATCGGTGCCGACCCGGCCGAAGGCGGAGGTCGCGGGCGCTCCCGCGCTGCGGGCGAAGAGGGCGGGAGAGGGCGTTGGTGCCGCGGGCGCGGGAGCGGCGGTCGCGGGAGCCTCAGTTGTTTCGTCCTGAGGGGTTGACGCCTCGGTGGACTCCTCCACGAGCGTTGGTGCCGCCTCCTCAGCGACGGGTGCCGTGTCTTCAATGGCGGCTTCATCACTGGCGGCTTCATCGGTGGCCGCTTCATCGCTGGCGGGCACCTCGGCGACGACTTCCTGGACCACAGATTCCTCGGTGGCGGGCTCGTCGGTGGCGGGTTCCTCGGTGGCGGGCACCTCGGCGACCGCCAGGTCCTCGGCAGTGGTGTCCTCAGTAGCCTCGGCCGGGCTCACTTCGGTAGCCACGTCCGGGCTTACTTCGGTAGTCACGTCCGGGCTCACTTCGGGGGCGTCTGGCTCGGCGGATACTGGCTCGGCGGACACTGGGTCAGCCACGGATGCAAGGGGCTCCGAGAAGGCGTCGGGCTCAGGGAACAGCGAATCGGTCATCGTCAGCCCTTCGCCTTGACCGTCGTCGACAAGATGCTGATCGGTGCCATGGGCGACATCCCGTCTGCCGGGCTCACGCCGGCCGCGGCGATCCGGTTGATGATGTCCATCCCGCCGGTCACCTTGCCGAAGATTGAATAGCCGCCGCCTTCGACCGGCAGGGTGGTGTCCTTGTAGACGATGAAGAACTGGTCACCATTGCTGTTCGGGTCGCTGGTGCGGGCCATGGCCAGGGTGCCTGCTGGATACTTCCCGTCGGCGGGAGCGTTCTCGATCCCGTAGTGGTAGCCAGGCCCCGGTCCTGCCCCCGTGCCGGTCGGGTCGCCGCACTGCAGCACCCACAACCCTTGTTCGTCTCCGGTCAAGCGGTGGCACGGGCTCGGTGCCCAGTAGCCGGCGTTGCCGAGCAGGACGAAGGAAGACACTGTGGCGGGAGCCTTGGCGCCGTCGAGCTCGACGGTGACCACTCCACAGTTGGTCGTGATCGTCGCGATGAAGGTCTTGCCGCGCACGGCCTCGATGTCTGGAGCACTCGTCATCTTCTTCGGGGCCGCCTGAGGAGCCGGGACCTCCGTGCACCCAGCGAGCACCTTGGGGGTCGGAGTCGGCGTCTGGGAGGCTGACGCGGTCGAGGTCACCGAGGGGTCCGCCGTCGAGGTCGCTCCTGCCGAGCTCGTGGGGTCGCTCGTTGCTGACGTGCTGGCCGGCTTTGGCGCCGTGACGACGTTGGCGACCCAGACGAACCCGATGACGGCGAGCAGCACGCCGATGACGGCGAGCACTGGTTGTTTGTCCCGCACGAGCCCGGACCTCCTTGATGCGCCGTCGAGGCGCGACGACAGCCGACGGTCGTCCAGTCTAGGCAAGGAGGCAGGTCACGCCGACCACGACCGGTCACGAGTGCGTGACGGTTGTTCCTTCGGAGATTCGGTTGTCCCGGCTGGATAGGCTCTCAGCGTGCTGATGATCGGCTTCCCTGCGGCGGCGTTCGACACCAATTGCTTCGTGCTGGCCACTGGCGAGGGGCAGGAGTGCGTGGTCGTCGACCCCGGCATCGGGGTGACCGACACGCTCGCCGACGTGTTCCGCGAGCTGCGGCTGCGTCCGGCTGCCGTGTTGCTCACCCACGGTCACCTTGACCACGTCTACTCGGTCACGCCGGTATGCCGCGGCGGCGGCTCCGCGGCATACATCCACGGGGACGACCGCTACCGCTTGCGGGACCCGCTCGCGGACCTGGACCGCGGCATGATCGCCATGATGGAGGCGCAGTTCGGGGCCAAGGCGACCTGGACCGAGCCCGACGACATCCGGGAACTGCGCGACGGGGAGACGGTGACCATCGCCGGGTTGGACTTCGGGATCGTCCACGCGCCCGGCCACACCGAGGGGTCGGTGATGTTCACCCTGGCCGATGTTCCCGAGGGCATCAACGTCGAGGTCGGCTCGACCGTGGTGTCCGGTGACGTGCTCTTCGCCGGGTCGATCGGCCGCTCCGACCTGCCCGGGGGCGACGAGCGGGCGATGAACCGATCGCTGCGCGACTGCATCCTGCCCATGCCTGACGACCGCCTGGTCCTGCCCGGGCACGGGCCGTTGACCACGATCGGCCGGGAGCGCCGCAGCAACCCCTTCCTGCGCGGCCTCGCCTGACGACGGGGAGCCGGTTGGGGTGGCGGGGCAGCGGAGCCGCGCGCACGGCATACCGGCGAAACGGTCGCGCATGCGCCGCGCGGTGTCTGGGATGATCCCCCGGTGAGCACCGGCAAGGTCACCCCGATCAGCGGCTTCCTCGAGTTCCTCCCCGACCAGAGAATCGTCGAGCAGCACGTCCTCGACGTCATCCGCGAGGTGTTCGAGCTGCACGGGTTCGCCTCGATCGAGACCCGGGCCGTCGAGCCCGTCGAGCGGCTGCTCGGCAAGGGCGGCGATGCCGACAAGGAGATCTACGGCATCAGCCGACTGGCCGCCGACGCCGCCGACGCTCGCGAGCCCTCGCTGGGGCTGCACTTCGACCTCACCGTGCCGTTCGCCCGCTACGTCCTGGAGAACGCCGGCAAGCTGGCCTTCCCGTTCCGGCGCTATCAGATGCAGAAGTCCTGGCGCGGGGAGCGGCCGCAGGAGGGGCGCTACCGCGAGTTCACCCAGTGCGACATCGACGTCGTCGACGTGGGGGAGCTGTCCCCGCAGTACGAGATCGAGATGCCGCTGGTCCTCACCGACGTCTTCGACCGGCTGCCGATCGGCGACTACGGCGTGCAGGTCAACGACCGACGGATCCCGCAGGGGTTCTATCGGGGCCTGGGGATCGCCGACATCGGCGGCACCCTGCGGATCGTCGACAAGCTGGACAAGGTGCCGGCCGAGACGGTGCGCTCGATGCTCGTCGAGTCGGGCTGCACGCCGGAGCAGGCTGACCAGTGCCTCGCGTTGGCGTCGATCCGCACCGACGACCTGTCGTTCGTCGATGCCGTCCGCGCGCTCGGGGTGAGCGACCCGCTCATCGAGGAGGGCCTGGCCGGTCTGGCCGCGGTGGTCGACGCGGGGCGCACCCACGCGCCCGGTCGGGTCGTCGCGGATCTCAAGCTCGCTCGTGGCCTGGACTACTACACCGGGACGGTCTACGAGGTGCGCCTCGTCGGCTTCGAGTCCTGGGGTGCGGTGGCCGGCGGCGGTCGCTATGACTCCTTGGCGACCGACGGGACGACGACCTATCCGGGCGTCGGGATCTCGATCGGGGTGTCCCGGCTGCTCGGGTTGCTCTTCCGGCAAGGGCTGGTGTCGGCCTCCCGGTCCACTCCCGCCTGCGTCCTGGTGGCCCTGACCGATGAGGAGTCTCGGGCCCGGTCGCTGGCGGTCGCGTCGGCGCTGCGGGCGCGCGGCATACCGTGTGAGGTCGCCCCCCGACCCGAGAAGTTCGGCAAGCAGATCCGGTATGCCGCGCGCCGTGGCATCCCCTACGTCTGGTTCCCGGGTGGGCCGGCTGCCGACGGCGACTCGGTCAAGGACATCCGCTCGGGCGAACAGGTGCCTGCAGGCGCCGACGACTGGTCGCCGCCGGCGCAGGACCTGCGGCCGAGCGTCCTGCGCGCCGACTGAGCCGCCTGGCTTCCCAGCCGGTGGTTCCCGGGAGTCAGTCCGACATCCCCAAAGCCGCCAATGTGGCCGTCAAGGCGGGGTCATCGCCCCAGGCGTCACGCCACATTGCCACGACGGTGCGGCGCGGTGGGTCTGCGAGAGGCACGGCTACCACGGAATCGGGCAAGGTCGGCCTGGCCAACCGGGGGATGAGGGCGACGACATTGTCGGCGTCCACAAGAGCGAGTTGGGTGGAGAAGTCATCACTGGAGTGGGTGATCTCGGGGTGATCGTCGACCCCGGCGACGGCCCGCTGAAACCACAGGTGACACACCGTTCCCACCGGACTGCAGGCCCAGCGGAGCCCGGCCAGGGCTTTGCGGGTGAGCGGCCCGTGGTGGGATGCCAGCGGGTGGTCCTGTCGCACGACGAGATCGCCTTTGTCGATCGTCACTGTCCGAGTCGCGACCCCTGAGGGGAAGGGCGGCATGATGCCGTCGGCGTCATGGATCAGTGCCAAATCGGCCTCACCCAGTTCGACCGCGCGGCTCGCCGGCCCCGGGTCAAGCTCGGTGACCTTGACGGACAGCCCGACGTATCTCTGCAGCAGCGAGGGCAGGGCGGGGGCGACGAGACCACGGATGGCCGTCGAGAAGGCGGCAATGCGAACGACACCGGCGGGCTCGCGCGAATCCAAGGCCCGAACCCCCGCCGTGCAGCGTTCGAGTGCGGCGAAGACCGTCGGGGCCTCATCGACGAGGTACCGCGCGGCAGGGGTCAGCACCACACCACGCCCGGCCGGAGACAGCAACCGGGTTCCGAGCTGCGCCTCAAGCCGACCGATCTGTTGCGAGACGCCGGAGGGGGTGAAGGAAAGCTCGGACGCTGCGCGCGCCAGCGTTCCATGCTTCGCGACGAAGCAGAGTGAACGAAGGGCCACGAGATCGATCATGAAGTAACGCTAATCATTCGGATCAACAAATGATCGCTGGACATGACCGATAGTTGAAGGACACCGTGGGGCACCTCGTCATGTGTCATCCCTCGCGAAGGAGCCCGGCATGCCTGTAGGCCTCATCGAGATCCGCCGCCCCACCTCCGCGGAGGAGGACGACGCACTCATCGCTGCCGTCCATGAGAGTCTGGTCGCTGCCTTCGAGATCCCGCGGGGCGACCGACACCATCGGCTGGTCACTCATGACCCGAGCCGCATGGTCCGGGGCACCGGTGACCAGGTCGCCGACAACTACACCCGCATCACGATCGACTGCTTCGTGGGCCGCAGCATCAACGCCAAGCGCACGCTCTACCGCGAGATCATCACTCGTTTGGCCACACTCGGGATTGACCCTCTGGACGTCTCCATCCTGCTGCGTGAAAGCCCCTTGGAGAACTGGGGGATTCGCGGTGGCCAGGCCGCCAGTGACGTCGACCTCGGCTTCACCGTCACCATCTGAGCGCAGCGGCTAGAGACCTTCGGGAACGGATCACGCCGTGGGCGGTGGGCGCAGGCCGCTGTCGCGCAACTCGAGCACCGCCAACTCGCGGATCACCCGCGGGTCGCGGGCCCGCCAGGCGCCGGCTGGGTCGTCGTGGATCCTGGCCAGCCGGTGCATCGGCTGGCCAGCGAGGGCGCGCAGGGCAAACAGGTCCAGGTCGGCCGGGCCGTCGACGAACCGCTGCGCCGCGCTAGCCCGGCGGACGAAGCGGACCCGCACGGGAAGCCACACGAGGAGCCAGACGACGATCGGGATGAGCGCGACCGACACGCCAAAGACCAGGGCGAGCCGGTCGACGGCGCTGCCGAGGTCGGTGCCGGCCTGGGTGAGTGCCACTCCGGTGCGGGCCGCCTCTCGAAATGGCCCCTGCAGGGAGTCGCCGACGAGCGGGACTTTCCCGACCTGGTCTCCGGCCGAGGTCATCCCGGCCTCAAGCTGGGTCCCGGCGGTGCTCAGACCATCGGCGGGTCGGCGCAGGGTGGCGGTCGTGTCGTGGACGAGGCGACCTGCATACGTGCAGGCCAGGACCCAGCCGACCGTGAACAGGTCGGAGAGCACTTGGGTGATCCGTCGTGCGGGCAGATCGGCATACAGCTTCATCGGTCTCCTCGGAAATGGTCCGCAAACGGCGACGGGGGTCACGCTACGTCTTTGCGGTGGTTCAGGTTGCGACTGAAGGCGAGCGCGTTAGCCTGCCAGCCATGGGCACGTTGATCACGGCGTTGAGCAGCGCTGCCCCACGGATGACACCCGGTGAACGACGACTGGCCGAGCGGCTCGGGCAGAAGCTCGATGACGACTATCTGGTGTGGTTCGACGTGCCCATCGGACCGATGCGCACACATCCGGATTTCGTGGTGCTGCACCCAAGTCGAGGGGTGCTCATCCTTGAGACGAAGGACTGGTCCCTGGGCATCGTCCAACGGGTCACCCGCGAGATGTGGGACATCGCGCCCGCGGGACGACACAAGCGGGTCATCAACCCGGTCCTGCAGGCCCGGCATGGGGCGCACGACGTGGTCCGTGCCTTGGAGCGCGATCCACAGCTCGTGCACGGCTCGGGAGCTCATGAGGGCAAGCTCGCCTTCCCCTGGGGGTATGGCGTGGTGTTCACGAAGATCACCCGCGCCGAGTTCGAGAGGTCCGGGTTGGCGGAGGTCATCGACGGTCATGCCGTGATCTGCTCCGATGAGATGACCGAGTCGGTCGATCCTGAGGTTTTCCAGGAGCGCTTGTGGCGGATGTTCCCCCAGCGCTTCGCCGCGAAACTCACTCTGCCGCAGTTGGATCGGGTGCGATGGATCATGTTCCCCGACGTTCGGGTGAACCCTCCTGAGGCGGCCTTGTTCGAGGTGCCCGAGGCTGACGGACGCCCGACGCACGAGGGCGTGAGGGGCGACGGCACTGTTGAGGGCATCCAGCTCCCCGACGTCATGAAGGTCATGGACCTGCAGCAGGAGCAGTTGGCCCGCAGCCTTGGCAGTGGACACCGAGTCGTCCACGGCGTCGCCGGGTCGGGCAAGACGATGATCCTCGGCTACCGCGCGGAATACCTCGCGAAGGTCGCTGCCCCCGGAGCGAAACCGGTGCTCGTGGTGTGTTTCAACGAGCCCCTGGGTGCCGCGCTGTCGGCAACCTTCGCTGCGAAGGGCCTCTCCGACCGGGTCCACGTCCGGCACTTCCATCGCTGGGTCCGCCAACAACTCGTGGCCTTCCACCAGCCGCTCCCCCCGGACGGCCCGAACTTCTTCGACGAGTTGGTCGAGCACCTCATCACGGCCGTCGACCGTGGCGAGGTCCTGCGGGCCCAATACTCCGCGGTGCTCATCGACGAAGGGCACGACTTTCGGGCCGAGTGGCTACGCCTGGTCGCACAGATGGTCGACCCGGAGACCAACAACCTCCTGGTGCTCTACGACGATGCCCAGAACATCTACGAGCGCAGCAAAGCGCGCGGGTTCAGCTTCAAGAGTGTCGGCATCCAGGCGTCCGGCCGCACGACGATCCTGCGGGTCAACTACCGCAACACCACCCAGATCCTGCGTCTCGCCCAGCGGGTCGCGGCCGAGATCCTCGCCCCGCACGACAGCGACGAGGACGGCGCGCCGCTGCTCGGCCCGATCAGTTGCGGACGCGACGGCGAGGAACCCGAGATCCGCCGCCTGCCCACGCTCGGTGCGGAGGCGGCATACGTCGCGCACGCCCTAGCCGCAGCGGCCCGGGACGGACGCGCGTGGTCGGACATGGCGGTGCTCTGCCACGACACCGCGGTGATGGACGCCTGCGCGGGCGCCCTGCGGCGCTTGCAGGTGCCACACACGGTGCGTCGTCGACCCGGCGACTTCCGTCCGGAGGCCGACACAGTCAAGATCCTCACCATGCGGGTGAGCAAAGGACTGGAGTTCCCGCTCGTTGCTATCCCCGGACTTGGCCGGCTACCCGCGCCCAACGAAGACGACAAGGACGCTGCCCGGCTCTTCTATGTCGCCGCCACGCGCGCCACCGAGCAGCTGCTCGTGACCGTCAGTGGGGACGGGCGCCTGGGTCAGCGCCTGGCGGTGTGAGCGGTCCCTCCATGTCCACGGACGCCACCCAGCCGAGACCCGCCGACGAGTCGGCGGCACCTGCGGTCGTGCCGGTGCCGCGGGAGTTGGCGCGGGCCGTCCGCGGGTGGCTGGATCATCTCGACGTCGAGCGTGGCGTTGCCCGCAACACCTTGGTCTCCTACACCCGAGACCTGGACCGCTACCTGGACTACCTCGCTCGCGCAGGGGTGCGGGGGCCCGGGGAGGTCACCGAGGCGCACGTCGCAGGCTTCCTCGCGCAGGTGCGTTCGGGCTCCCCAGGACGTATGCCGCTCTCCGCGCCGTCCGCGGCCCGGACCCTCGTCGCGGTCCGAGGTCTGCACCGCTTCCTCGCCCTCGAAGGGAAGACCTCTACCGACCCGGCCGAGGGGGTGCGGCCGCCGAAGACGCCGTTGCGGTTGCCCAAGGCGATCGGGGTGACCGAGGTGGAGCGGTTGCTGGCTGCGGCCTCGGTGGGGGACACGGCGCTCTCGCTGCGGGACCGGGCCCTGTTCGAGGTGCTCTATGGGGCGGGGGCGCGGATCTCGGAGGCGATCGGGCTGGACATCGACGACCTGGACCTCGATGAGGGCACCGTCCGGCTGTTCGGCAAGGGGTCCAAGGAGCGGATCGTCCCGCTGGGCCGCTATGCCCGAGAGGCGGTGACGGCATACCTCGTCCGCGGGCGACCAGCGCTGGCGGGGAGGGGCAAGGGGACCCCCGCGGTCTTCCTGGGGGCGCGCGGTGCCCGGCTGAGCAGGCAGACGGCGTGGGCCGCTCTGGCGGCGGCGGGGGAGCGGGCAGGGTTGGGGGGACACCTGTCGCCGCACACCCTGCGGCACTCGTTTGCGACGCACCTGCTTGAGGGCGGAGCCGACGTCCGGGTGGTCCAGGAGCTGCTGGGACACGCCTCGGTGACGACCACACAGATCTACACGATGGTCACCGTGGCGAGGTTGCGCGAGGTCTATGCCGAGTCCCACCCCCGGGCCCGCTGATAGGGTCGCTCCGATCAGCGAGAGGCTGACCGACCGCACGAACGACGGGGAGAGGCGCAGCTGTGAGCATCGACCGCAACCTTCCCGGCGGGTCCATCAACGAGGCCCCCGACGTCCGAGATGCCAAGGACACGCCGCTGCCAGGCACCGAGGATGCAGGAGTCGGTGGAGTAGGACCGACCGGACGTCCGATGCCCTCCTTCCCGATCCCGGCGCCGTTGGCTAGCCACGGGCCGGCCCGGGTCATCGCCATGTGCAACCAGAAGGGCGGGGTCGGCAAGACCACCACGACGATCAACTTGGGCGCGGCCCTCGCCGAGCTCGGCCGGAAGGTGCTCTTGGTCGACTTCGACCCGCAGGGGGCGTTGTCGGTGGGTCTGGGGATCCGGCCCAACGACCTGGATGTGACGATCTACAACCTGCTCACCGAGCGGGGACACAACATCCGTGAGGTCATCCAGAGCACCCGGACCGAGAACCTCGACCTCATCCCGGCCAACATCGACCTGTCGGCCGCGGAGGTTCAGTTGGTCGGCGAGGTGGCGCGAGAGCAGATCCTCGCCCGGGCGTTGCGGCCCATCCTCGACGACTACGACGTCGTCATCATTGACTGCCAGCCTTCGCTGGGTCTGTTGACCGTCAACGCGCTCACCGCGGCCCATGGGGTGCTCATCCCGCTGGAGTGCGAGTTCTTCGCGATGCGCGGCGTGGCCCTGCTCGTGGAGACCATCGAGAAGATCACCGACCGGCTCAACCCCGGCCTGCAGGTCGACGGCATCCTCGCCACGATGTACGACGGACGGACCCTGCACAGCCGGGAAGTCGTCAGGTCGGTCGTTGACCACTTCGGTGACCGGGTGTTCCACACGGTCATCAGCCGCACAGTGAAGTTCCCCGATGCGACGCTCGCCGCCGAGCCGATCACCTCCTACGCCTCCGCGCACGGTGCGGCCGCGGCATACCGGCAGTTGGCCCGCGAGCTCATCGCCCGCGGCGGCGCGGCCTGAGCCGCTGCCACGCATCCGAGCGCTCCGAGCGACCTGAGACCACCCGTGACCGAGGCCCTGCTGCCCGAGGCCCCCGCCACACCCGGCGGGGTGATCACGCGGCGTTCGGCGACGACCCCCTTCGAGGTGCACCTCGACGTGTTCGAGGGGCCCTTCGACCTGCTGCTCGGGTTGATCGCCAAGCACAAGCTCGACATCACCGAGATCGCCCTGGCCAAGGTCACCGACGAGTTCATCGGGCACATCCGGACCATCCGTGAGGCCGACCAGGAGTGGGACCTGTCGCAGGCCTCGGAGTTCCTGCTCGTCGCTGCGACGTTGCTCGACATCAAGGCCGCTCGGCTGCTGCCCCAGGCCGATCCGGACGACGAGGAGGACCTGGCGCTCATCGAGGCCCGGGACCTGCTGTTTGCGCGGCTGCTGCAATACCGGGCGTTCAAGGACATCGCCGCGACCTTCGCCGACCGAATGGCTACTGCCGGTCGGCTGACCCCGCGTCAAGCGGGGCTCGAGCCTCGGTTCGCGGCATTGCTGCCCGAGCTCGTCATGGGCATCACCCCCGAACAGTTGGCGATGATCGCTGCGCGGGCGATGATCCCCAAGGTGCCGCCGACGGTCGGGTTGGAGCACTTGCACACCCAGCACGTCAGCGTCCGCGATCAAGCGGCCATTCTTGTCACGAAGCTGCGGGCCGACCGGACCTGTTCGTTCCGGGCGCTCGTGGCCGACGCCGACTCCACGCTGGTCATCGTCGCCCGATTCCTCGCGTTGCTCGAGCTCTATAGGGAGGGTGCGATCACCTTCGACCAGGCCGAACCGCTCGCCGACCTGGCGGTCCGCTGGACCGGGACCGACGAGGGCGAGATCACGGTCGACGATGAGTTCGACGAGGGCGACCAGCCCACGGCAGGCGACGAGGGCGTCCCGCCCACAGCGGGCGACGACGGCCAAAGCGCGGTCCCGGCCGACGATGAGGGGCACGGCATACCGAAGCAAGGAGCACCCGATGAGTGAGGACGTGCGGCCCGACGAGGAGGCTGCGGTTCCCGACGACGCGCTCGACCGGACCGACGCGCCCGAGGCGCTGGCGGCCGCCGATGCCGCCTGACTGTCCGGCGCTCATCCGCGTCCCGCTTCCGA
>MTKY01050937.1_pt1 | contig 49706 bp, 40 predicted proteins | sample 1042731 | NCBI WGS metagenome assembly MTKY01 (sample SAMN06212206, study PRJNA360538) | anaerobic digester metagenome | biome: Wastewater treatment plant; material: sludge; isolation source: anaerobic digester fed with sludge from wastewater treatment plant | place: Denmark: WWTP Soeholt ...
CTGCCCGCGTGCCCACGCCCGTGCCGACCGCAGCGCCCGCGCGTTCGGCGACACGGCACGGCATACCCCGTCCTGGCCGGCTCCGCCCGGCTGCGCGCCAGGGAGCGTGATGTCCCGACACCTCGGCGACCAACTCAGCGCCTACGTCGACCGCCGGCTCCCCGGGTCGGCGTTGTTGGCGTGGGATCGGCATGTGCTCGTCTGCACCCAATGCCGGTATGCCGTCGACCAAGAACGTGGGCTGCTTGCCTCCCTGCGTAGCGCTCCCGAGCCATGTGTCTCCGAGAGCCTGCAGGCCTTGCTGATGGGCATGGGTGGGACCTCGGCGAATGCCCGGTTCATTGCGGCAGCTGCTGCGACCGGGGCGATGCCGGAGAGCACACCGTCGATCCCGGCCGCGCCCTACCTCGTTCGCGGGATGCGCCTGCCCACCGTTTCACCAGCCGGGCCTCCCCGACACCGATCGGCCCGTCGCGCAGCCCTCGTTGCCGGCTTGGCGGCTGGGGCCTCGGCTGCCGCCGCTTGGACGGTCGGCCTTGCTCCCGTGGCGGCCAGCGGAAGTCCCATCGGACCCCCCGCGCCGGTGCGTGTGGGCGCGCCCAACGGTCTGGGCGCGGCATACTCGGGCATGTTGTCCTTCCCGGTGAGCCAGGTGGACCTGACCACCGGCCGATCCACCGTAAGCACCACGTCAACCACCACGTCGACCACAATGCAGAGCACGGAGACACCCGGCCGATGAGCGAGCACCCCGACCGTCCGGCAGTCGACCCGGGCGCGGGAGAGCCGCCAGCGCCGTGGGCCAGCAGCGGTTCGCCGGTCGGCGCACCCGACACCCAGGGCGAGCTCACCCAGGTGTTGGACAGCGTCCCGACGGCCCCCCTGAGTCAGTCGTTCCCGCCACCGCCGAGTGGTGGGGTCTTCGGACCGCCGTATGCCGCACCCCCACCTCCCGACCTGAGGCCCGACTACCCGTCTGTCGGGCCCGGGCCGACCGCTGAGCGGTCGACGGGACACGCGCCGGGCGGCTTCCCGGCCCCTGGTTACCCGGCCCCTGGCCACCCGCCGGCTGGCACCTCGCCCGCGATGGCCTACCCGAGCCTGGGAGCCAGCCAGACCCCGGCACCCCGTTCGCGGCTGGGCGCTGGGGCACTGGCGTTGGCAGCCGTCGTCGGCCTGGTCGCCGGGCTGCTGGGTGGTGCCGTAGGCAGCGCGCTGGTCAACCGCGGGATGGCGGTGACACAGGGGCAGTCACCGTTGCCGGCGCCGCTGCCGGGAGCGACGACCCGGCCGGAGGGCAGCATCGCCAAGATCGCCGCCACTGCCTTGCCCTCGGTTGTGACGGTCACGATCGTGACCGCGGACGCCACGGGCAACGGGTCGGGGTTCGTTATCGACCGCGCCGGCCACATCCTCACCAACAACCACGTCGTGTCCGGCGCCACCGGCGCGGGGGAGATCACCGTCGAGTTCGTCGACGGAACGTCGCTGCCGGCTCGCATCGTCGGCCGAGACTCGTCGTATGACCTGGCTGTGCTCGCCGTCGACCGGACCGAACTGACCCCCCTTCAGTGGGGCCGCTCAGCGGATGTCGTTGTCGGCGACGGCGTGATCGCCGTCGGCGCCCCGCTGGGCCTGGAAGCCACCGTGACGAGCGGGATCGTCTCGGCCCTCAACCGGCCGGTCACTGCCGTGGGCGGCGACGAGCGAAGCTTCATCAACGCGATCCAGACTGACGCGGCGATCAACCCCGGCAACTCGGGTGGTCCGCTGTTGGACATGTCCGGGCGCGTCGTCGGGATCAACTCGGCCATCGCCCGCGATCCCGGGTCGAGCTCGGTGGGCAACATCGGCGTGGGTTTCGCCATTCCCAGCGACCAGGCCGCCAAGACGGCTCAGCAGCTCATCGCCACTGGCAAGGCCGAACACCCGATCATCGGGGTCAAGCTGGACAGTCAGTACAGCGGCGAGGGCGCCCGCATCGCCGCACCGGGAGGGGTGTCTCCCGGCACGTCCGCCGAGGCTGCCGGGCTGCAGGACGGTGATGTTGTCGTGCAGTTCGACGGCAAGAAGGTGACGGGAGCCAACCAGCTGGTTGTGGCGATCCGGGCGAAGAACGTGGGCGATACAGTGCGACTCACAGTGCGGCGCGCGGGACAGACCGTGGACGTCACCTTGACCCTGCAGGCGTCCAACTAGCGGCAGACCCGCCGCTGCGGGCGAAGGAGGAGGTGAGGACGTGTTCGACATCAATGGGTGGGAAGTCATCGTCCTGGCCATCGTCGCCGTGATCGTCCTCGGCCCGGAGCGACTGCCGGTGTATGCCGCGAAGCTGGCTCGCGCGGTGCGCCAGCTCAAGACCCTCGCCGACGGCGCCCGGGCTCAGCTCAAGGAGCAACTCGGGCCCGACTTTGACGACGTCAACTGGCGCCAGTACGACCCCCGGCAGTATGACCCGCGCAAGATCGTGCGTGACGCCCTGATGGACACCAACCCATCACCGGCCGGGACCGCAGGGCCGTCGGACACCCGGGTCTGGGCGCCCGAGACACCGCCCGGGGGCGCGGCATACGATCCGGGGAAGCCGACCCCGTGGGACACCGACGCGACCTGACCGGCGCTCCGGTCCGGAGGACACCGGCGACGGCGTCAGCGTTTGACGGGGCTGACCCCGAGGGAACGGCCGGACAACCCTCGCGAGCGTTGGGCCAGGGTTCGCGCGATGGCGCGCAGGACGACAGCAGCCGGGGAGTCGGGGTTGCTCAGCACCACGGGAGTGCCCGAGTCGCCGCCTTCGCGCAGGTCCGTGTCGAGCGGCACCTGTCCGAGCAGCGGCACGGGCGCCCCGATCAGCCTGGTCAGCGAGTCGGCCACGGTCTGACCGCCGCCGGAGCCGAAGATCTCCTGGCGCGACCCGTCCGGCAGCTCCAGCCACGACATGTTCTCGACGACGCCCACGACCCGCTGATGGGTCTGCATGGCAATCGACCCGGCCCGCTCGGCCACCTCTGCCGCCGCCTGCTGAGGGGTCGTCACGACGAGGATCTCGGCCGTGGGCACGAGCTGACCGATGGAGATCGCGATGTCACCCGTGCCCGGCGGCAGGTCGAGCAGCAGGATGTCCAGGTCGCCCCAGAACACGTCGCCGAGGAACTGCTGCAGGGCCCGGTGCAGCATCGGACCGCGCCAGACGACCGGCTGGTTGCCGGGGACGAACATCCCGATCGAGATGACCTTCACGTCGTGGGAGATGGGGGGCAAGATCATGTCGTCGACCTGGGTCGGGCGGCCGGTCACCCCGAGCATCCGGGGGATCGAGAAGCCGTGGACGTCGGCGTCGACGACCCCGACCTTGAGCCCCTCGGCGGCCAGCGCTGCAGCGAGGTTGACGGTGACCGACGACTTGCCGACGCCGCCCTTGCCGGAGGCAACGGCATACACCCGGGTCAGTGACCCGCTCTTGGCGAACGGGATCTCCCGCTCGGCAACGCCGCCGCGCAGTTGCGTGCGCAAGGCGGCGCGCTGTTCGTCGCTCATGACGTCGAGCGACACGTCCACGGAGACCACGCCCGGCACCCGCAGGAGGGCATCGGCGGTGTCTCGGCGCAAGGTGTCCTTCATCGGGCAGCCCGCGACGGTGAGGTAGATCTCAAGTGCGACGTGCCCCGACTCGTCGACCGTGACCGACTTGACCATGCCCAGCTCGGTGACCGGCTTGCGGATCTCGGGGTCGTTGACCTTGGCGAGTGCGGCGAGGAGGGCGTCTTGGGTGGGCGGCGCGGCGACAGACATAGGCGCCATCGTATGCGGGTCACGGCCCGATCGTGGTCCGCGTCATACCGGTCGGGTATGCCGCGCTGCTAGCGTCGCAGTGGACCCTGGGCCGAACCGGCCAGGCGTCGCTCGCCGCCTGTTGAAGGAGCGCCATGCGCCACCCCAAGGACTTCTACGCACCGCTTGCCGTTGGCGCCCCCATGCCGCTGCGCGCGGTGCCGGCCCGCCCGTCGCGGGTCATCCACTTCTTCGACCCGAGCAACGCCAAGATGGCGGCCAAGATCCCCGAGATGGTGGGGACCGTCGACGTGCTCTTGGGCAACCTCGAGGACGCCGTCAAGGCCGACAACAAGGAGGCCGCACGGGCTGGGCTCGTCGCGATCGGCAAGGCAACCGACTTCGGTGACCTCACCCAGCTGTGGACCCGGGTTAACGCCCTGGATAGCCCGTGGGTGCTCGATGACCTCACGACGCTGGTGACCGAGATCGGCGACAAGCTCGACGTCATCATGGTCCCCAAGGTCCAAGGCCCCGAAGACATCCACTATGTCGACCGGCTGCTGGCCCAGCTCGAGGCCAAGGCGGGTCTGACCCGCCCGATCCTCATCCACGCGATCCTCGAGACGGCCCGGGGGATGGCCAACGTCGAACAGATCTGCTTCGCGTCCCCGCGGATGCAGGGCCTGTCGCTCGGGCCGGCCGACCTGGCCGCGGACCGCCGGATGAAGACGACCCGGGTCGGCGGCGGCCATCCTGGCTACCTGGTCCGCCAAGACCCGCCCGGCGGAGACATCGCAGCCGAGCGGACGATCTACCAGCAGGACCTCTGGCACTACACGATCGCCCGGATGGTCGACGCGTGCGCGATGGCCGGGATCTTCCCCTACTACGGCCCGTTCGGCGACATCAAGGACGTCGTCGCCTGTGAGGACCAGTTCCGTAACGCCTTCCTGCTCGGCTGCGTCGGTGCGTGGTCACTGCACCCCGCGCAGATCGCCATCGGCAAGAAGGTCTTCAGCCCGTCGGCCGCCGACGTGGCCCACGCCCGCCGGGTCGTCGCTGCCATGGGCGATGGGACCGGCGCCGTCATGCTCGATGGCAAGATGGAAGACGACGCCAGTCTCAAGCAGTGCCTGGTCATGCTTGAGTTGGCCGAGCGCCTGGCCAAGACTGATCCCGAGCTCGCCAGCCTGTATGCCGCCCCGACCCCCGAACCGACGGCTGCCCCGGCAGCCGGCTGACCGGCATACCTCGCACCCCCCAGCTGACGCCCCGCCAAGCCAAGGAGCCCCGATGACCCCCGCGAAGAAGCACGCCAACCGGCACCGGCCCCGACGGTCGGTCCTCTATATGCCTTCGTCCAACCCGCGGGCCCTGGAGAAGGCGAAAACCATCACGTGCGACGCGCTCATCCTCGACCTTGAGGACGCGGTGGCTCCCGACGCGAAGGAGGGTGCGCGCGACGCCGCCTGCGCAGCAGTCAAGTCGGGGGAATATGGGCGCAAGGAGCTGATCATCCGGGTCAACGCGCTCAACACCGAGTGGCACTACCCGGACATGATGGCAGCGTGCAAGGCCGGCCCGAGTGGCATCCTCGTCCCGAAGGTCAACTCCGCCAAGGAGGTCCACGACCTGGTCCGCGAGATGGAGCGCTACAAGACGCCCAAGCACACCAAACTCTGGGCGATGATCGAGACGCCCAGGTCGATCCTGGATGTCGGTGAGATCGCGGCGGCATCATCGCGGCTGGCCGTCCTGGTCATGGGCACCAACGACTTGGTCAAGGAGTTGGACGCTGAGCACCAGCCGGGTCGCGCCCCGATCGTTCCAGCGTTGGCGTTGGCGGTGCTGTCTGCCAAGGCCGCGGGCCTGGTCATCATCGATGGGGTCTACAACGACGTGCGCGACCCCGAGGGCTTCGCCGCCGAGTGCGCCCAGGGCCGGGCGATGGGCTTCGATGGCAAGACGCTGATCCACCCCGACCAAGTGGCGCCCTGCAACGCGGCGTTCTCGCCGAGCGACGAGCAGGTGGCCGACGCGCGCGGCCTCATCGAGGCGTTCGAGGCGGCCATGGCCGAAGGTAAGGGCGTGGCGACCTACAAGGGCAAGCTCGTCGAGCACCTGCACGTGACGATGGCTGAGAAGGTCCTGTCCACCCGCGCGGAGATCGACCTCCTGGGCTGAGCAGGTCGAGAGCTACTGTCGGCGCCCCTAGGCGGGCAGGGTCTGCGCGAACCACTCCAGCTGCCGTATGCCGTGCTGGCGCCAGTAGGCGTCATCGTGCCCGCCTGCATCGAACGTGACGACGGCCTGCGGGACAAGCGTGGCGAAGGCTCGGTTGGCTGCGATAAACGGGTCGGACGTGCCGCAGTCCAAGCGCACCGGCATACCGGCTAGGGCCGAGGCGCGCGCGAAGACGTCGTGCGCGAGGAAGTCCTCCCGGTTGTCGAAGGCGCCGGGCGCGCTCGCTCCGGGCGAGGTCCACAGTGCCGAGCTCATCCCGCCGACGGCGCCGACCACCGCGGCGCCGTGGCGGATGGCCAGCCACAGCGCGCCGTAGCCGCCCATCGACCAGCCGAGCAACCCCACCGGCTTCGGGGACACTCCCTGGGCGCGCAGCACCGGGAGCAGGTCGTCGATGACCATGGCGCCGAGGTCCGAGCCGTCCCGGCGAGCGTGGAGGTAGGTCCCGCCGCAGTCGACCGCCGCCACCGCGATCCCCAGCCGAGCGACGTGGTCGGGCAGTCCGAGGTATGCCGTGTCGCCGACCGACCCGCCCTTGCCGTGCAGGGCGACGACAAGTCGAGGCGCTGGCACCTGCGCGGGGTCGGGGCGCCACAGCGCCCATCGCGGGCTGCCGCCTGGCCAATGGGAGGTGGTGAGGGCACCGTCCGTGGCGACGACACCCGCCGGTGACCCGCCCAGCGGGAAGCCCGTCGCGCACCCGCCGAGCAGAGCGGCGCTCACCGCTCCCAGGCCCGCTCGGACGGCGTCTCTGCGGGTCAGTTCCACGACAGCAGGGTATGCCGTCCCTCATTTTGGTGCGTGTCATCGGCCCGGTGGGTCTCGGGTTACGCTGACAGGACCATCGAGCGTGTGCGGGAGGTGCGTCGTGATCCGGTTCCTACCGGTCGTTCTGGAGCTGGCTCTGCTCATCTACTGCCTCGTCGACTGCATCCAGACCGACGAGTCACGGGTGCGCAACCTGCCCAAGTTCGGGTGGATCGCCCTCATCATCATCGTCCCTATCGTCGGCGGGGTCTCGTGGTTGGTCGCGGGGCGACCTCGGGATGGGGTGCCGGGGCGCGGTGGCTTCGGTCCGCGCATGGCGCAACCGGGCGGGTCCGGGGTCGGTCGGCGACCGACCGGTCGCCCGCTGGCCCCCGAGGACGACCCCAACTTCATGCGACACCTGGATCGGGGCGACCCTGAGAAGGAGCGGCTCCTCCAACAATGGGAGGCCGATCTCAAGCGCCGCGAAGAGCAGTTGCGCCCTCCGGCGAATGGCAGGAAGGCCACTCCCGACGTTGGCCCGCCCAGTCCCGGCGCCGACCAGCCTCCTCGCCCGGACGACGCCCCACGGGACGCGTCAGACTGACTGACGGTTGCTGCCCCTCTGGTCTGGCCCCCCTGGGAGATCATCGGCGGGTGTGATGAATTCGGGCGTTCCGGGGGCTGCTCGCGTGGAAGTCATCGGCGGGTGTGATGAATTCGGGCTTGATCGGGCGCTGCGGCTGTGAATTTGTCGGCGGGTGTGATGAATTCGGGCGTTCCGGGGCCTGATCGCGTGGAAGTCACCGGCGGGTGTGATGAATTCGACGCCGACCCGTCACCAACGGGAGGTGGCGGCCCCGAGGAGGCGGGCGAAGAACTCGTCGGGGTCGACGGCATACCCGCGCCGGGTGAACCACGCGGCCATGGTGCGGGCATCGCGTTCGAGGAATTCGAAGCCGTGGGGGTTGCCGATGACGTCGACGATTTGCGGCCAGTCGATGACGACGAGTCGATCCCCGTCGAGCAAGACGTTGTAGGGCGACAAGTCCCCGTGCGCCCACCCGAACTCGGCCAGGCGCACCATCGTCTCCTCGGCCTGCGCGAAGAGCCCGGCCAAGGCGCAGACCGTAGGACGACTGTCGGCCAGGCGCGGCGCCGCCTGCCCGTCGGCCCCGATGAACTCCATCAGGATCTCGGTCCCGTCGAACTGCACGGGATAGGGCACCGGCAGTCCCTCGGTCCACAGGGCGCCCAAGGTCTCGAACTCGGCGAACGCCCAGCGACCCGAGATCATCTCCTTGCCGAAGTCGGTCCGCCTGGCCATCGCCCGGTTCTCCCGGGACCGGCGCACCCGTCGCCCCTCCAGGTAGCCCGCGTCCCGATGGAACATGCGATGTTTGCTGCTGCGGAACCGCTTTGCCGCGAGCAAGACGTCGCGCGACGGGTCGCCCGGGACCCAGCGTCGGACGACGTGGACGTCCGCCTCTTTGCCGGTCTTGAGCACGCCGAGGTCGGCGTCGACGGCGCCAAGGTCGGTGATGACCCAGGCCGGTCGCGGTCCGGGCCCGTGGGAGGCACCGTCCCAGGTGGACCAGCGCTCGCCCTCGGGCGGGGCGTCAGGGTGTGAGTCGAAGGCGAACTTCGTTGGCTCGCTGGGTGATTCGGGATGTGACACGAGGAGTCTCCATGGTGAGAAGGGGAGGGTTGCCAAGGGCACCCAGGGCGGTGCGGGACATGTCGGTCCTCCTTCTCGACCACGACATCGCCTCGGCGAGGCGGCTGCGGTCTTGCTCGGGTCAGGTGGGTCACGCGGGTATGCCGTGCGCCCGGGTCCCAGCGTCGCGGCATACCCCTGCAGTCGGCAACCGAATTCCCGGCGGGTCCGCCGCCGAGCCATGCCGCCGCCGAGCCGAGCAGCGCAGTGCAATGCCGTGCAATGCAGTGCAGCATCCCGCGCCGCGTGGCCCGATGTATCCAGATCCCTAGTCAAGCGCTCTTCATCGCGAGAAGGTGGGAGTGGTCGTTCTCCCCGACGCGAAGGAGCAGACGTGCCCGACAGGAGTCTTGGCGGCAGCGGACTGCGAGTGACCTACCCCAACAGCCACACGGTCGGCGAGCCGCCGACGCGTAGGGACCGTGATCTCGGCACCGTCGACACCCACACCATCCTTTTGAATGCCTTGCAGGACAACGACTTCGAGAAGGTCGACGAGTTCACCCTCACCCCGAAGAAGACCCGAGGACTCGACCCTGGCCCAGCATCGTCGGACCCCGGCAAACTCACCATGTCCCTCGATGTCGATGCCGAGCAGGACGCGGTCGTCCTCGTCGAGAAGGACGGGTGCTACTCCTGGCACCTGTCCACCGATGCCGGCCGCAAGACCCGGACCAGAGGTCTGCCCGGCGAGAAGCGGGCGGTCCACTTCGACATTGACCTCGCGGTGAGCGACGCGGCATACGCGACACGCCGCCACGAGCGCGGGCTGGAACCGGCGGCTGGGGCTCGCACCCGGGGCCTGTTCGGTGACCTGCTCTCCGGGGCCGTGCGTGTCGTCGTCATGAAGTTCGCGGCGCCATGGCTCGTCGGCCACGCCGTGGGTTTCCTCGAGCGTCACGTGCAGCCCGGGATCGTGCACATCGCCGACCCCGACCCGGCCACCTGGACGACCGTCGACCGGCTCAACCTGATCGGGCTGCCCAACGGGCGCCCCCTGCGGATCCTGCTGTTCATCCACGGCACCTTCTCCTCGACGCTGAGCGCGTTCGGATCCATGGCCGTGTCGGCGGATGGCGCAGCCTTCCTGCGGGAGGCGTTGGGCACTTATGACGCGGTGATCGGGTTCGACCACCCGACTCTCTCGGTCGACCCCCTGGCCAACGCCACCGACCTGCTCGGGCGGGTGTCGTCGGTGACCGGCGGGGTGACCTTCGACGTCATCACCCACAGCCGGGGCGGTCTGACGACGCGCAGCTTCGCGGAATACGTCTTGCCTGGCTCCGGCTGGGACGGCCGGGTCAACAAGGCGGTGTTCGTGGCCGCGACCAACAACGGGACCCACCTGGCCGACACCGACCGCTGGTATGACCTCATTGACCTGACGACCAACCTCACCATGGTGGGTGCGGGCGTGCTCGCCGGTATGCCGGGCGCCGCGCCGGTCGCCGCCGTGGTCGGCGGGGTCGTCAAGGGCCTCGGAGCATTCGTCAAGTACCTCGGCGCGTATGCCGTAGAAGAGGACGGCGTGCCTGGGCTGGCTGCAATGCGACCGGGCGGGACGTTCATCACCGGCATCAACCAGACCCAGCCTGGCCAACCGACACCTGGATCCCCATGGTTCGTCGCCAAGAGCAACTTCCACGTGACGCTCGGCGACGACAGCCACCGGCCGACGGAGTTCCCGAAGGAGCTTGCGGTCAGGTTGGCCGAGGGGTTGGTGGACCAGCTCTTCAAGGCGGACAACGATCTGGTCGTCGACTGTGCCTCGATGGGCTCGATCGACGACGCCGTTGGCGGTGGGTTCGTCGCCGACACGTTCGACTTCGGGTCCAATGATGGGGTTTACCACGGCAACTACTTCCTGCAGCCGCAGTTCGTGGAGCGGATGCGGGTCTGGTTGCTCGACCGCGGTCAGGCCGCCGAAGCCGGTCCGCCGGACGAAGCCAGCCCGCCGGAGGAAGCCGGCTCTGAGTCAAGTGGTGCCGAGCCGCCAGAGAGCGCCGAGCCGCCCGAGAGCGCCGAACCGCCCGAGAGCGCCGAGCCGAACCCCGGGCAACACGCCAAGCCGCCCATCCGGGGCATCGACTTCGCCACCGGTGCTGGAGATGTCCACTCGCTGGGTCCGGAGCCGACGGCCGCCGAACCTTCAGCCCCCCCGATGCCGGTCCCCGTTCCGCCGCCTCCAGCACCAGCCCCACCTGACCCCGGGCCAGCAGTCGCTGACACCTCGCAGGCCCACATCCTTGCCTCGATGACCGCCACACCGCACGTCCACGTGCCAGTGCCGCTTCGAGTCTCATTGTCCCGCAAGCAGTTACAGGCCGACGCCGGGACGGCCAGCGGTGGTGGCACCTTCACTGCGCCGACCGATCGCCCACTTCTCGTCAACGTCGCGGCCACCGCCAACGCTCTCGTCGGAGTGGCGCCGGATCAGCTCGGTGAGTTCGCCACCGACACCTTCCAGCTGCCGCCGGGCGGAGGCAGCTCGGAGCTGGAGTTCTTCGTGGCCGCCCAAGAGGTCGGCCCGGTCACCGTCACGGTCGTCGTGCAGGACGGCGTCACGTGGCTGAAGTCGCTCGCAGTCACCGCGACAGCCAAAGCTGCGGGCGGTGTGCCGACCCTCATGCCGAGCCACGACGGCGCGACGGCTTCCTCGACGGCCAGCGCCCCGAGCGGTCCACAACCCGACTTCGAGGACTACTTCACCATCCAGGTCCAAGAGGCCCGGATCGGCGACGACACGAAGTTCCTCTATGTCGTCAGCTGCCCTCGGCTGGGCATCAGCGAGCGGTTCGAGTCGCTGCCGCTGCGCCGCCGGTCCGACTACATCGCGGCCACGCTCGCAGACGTCAAGCGGGCGTGGGACGACCACGGAGCCGGGGCGGCATACCTGGCGGCGCTGCAAGACGTGGGGGCCGAGCTATTCGACCAGCTCTTCCCCGAGAAGCTGCGCGCGCTGTTGTGGGCTAACCGCGCACAGCTGTCGCCCGTCGTCCTGAGGGCGGACGAGCCCGACGTGCCCTGGGAACTGGTGCATCTCAAGCCGCCCAAGGGACAGCGGCAACAGGCACCAATGTTCCTGGGCCAATTGGGGCTGCTGCGCTGGCCATTCGACGGCTATCCCCAGGCGACGCTGCGCGCCCGGCCTGGGAAGGTGCGCGTTCTGTGTCCGGACCAGACTGGGTCTGCGTCGCCGGGAGCCGGAGGGGCGTTGGAGGCTGAGTTCCTCGAGCAACAGCTGGGCGCGAAACCCCTGGACGGCACCGAGTCGGCGTTGCGGACCTTGTTGCGGGGCGGCGACTTCGACCTCCTGCACTTCTCGGGTCACGGGGTTGCCGACCCGCTGGACAGCAGTTCAGCGAAGCTCGTTCTCACCCGAGCAACAGGCGGTGGAGGCGTGGAGAAGTTGCGCTACCTCACGGCCCGGGCTGTCGAACAGAACGCCAAACTGCGGCGTGACGATGGAAGCGGACCGCTGGTGGTGCTCAATGCCTGCCAACTGGCCCGCGGTGGGGACCAACTCACCGGGTCGGGAGGCTTCGCCAAAGCGTTCCTCGCGACGGGCGCTGCGGCATACGTGGCCGCGCTCTGGTCCATCCACGACACGCCGGCGCACGACTTCGTCACCGAGCTCTACACGCACTTGCTCGGGGGTGCGACGGTGGCCGACGCCGCGGCGGCGGCCCGCCAGAAGGCGCGCGCGTCAGGGGACGCCACCTGGTTGTCCTACGTCATCTACGCCCGGCCGGATGCCCGGCTCGTGCGGGTCTAGCCACACGCCCACCCACCACATCAGAAAGAGGTCTCTCCCATGGCCAAACGTGCACTCTGCGTCGGGATCAACCAGTTCTCCCACCTTCCCATGGCCAGTTGGCTCAACGGGTGTGTCAACGACGCCAACGACATGGCCGCCATGTTGCGCAAGCGCGGCTTCGCCTCGAGGTCCGTGACCGTGCTCACCGACGCCCAAGCGACGAAGGCGAACGTCATGGGCGCCCTGACGAGCCTGGTGCAGACGGCGAAGGAGGGCGACCACATCGTCTTCAGCTTCTCCAGCCACGGCACCCAGGTCCCCGACACGGACGGTGATAACGGCAACGCCGAGCCGGACGGAGCTGACGAGGCTTTCGCCTGCCACGACATCGCCCAGAAGGGGGATCAGTGGGACACCGACACGGTCATCGTCGACGACGAGCTTCGGGTCCTCTTCGGGAAGCTTCCCAAGGGTGTCCTCATGGAGGTCTTCCTGGACACGTGCCACTCCGGTGACGGCCTGCGTGCCGAAGACCTCCTGTCGGGGCGCCGTCCCCGGTTCGTCCCTCCGCCGACGCTCAAAGGGCTCAAAGCCATCCAAGCCACCACGTCGAAGTCATCGACGACGGAACTGGTGAAGACGATTCCCGCCGGTGGGCGACCGGTCCTGTATGCCGGATGCCGCTCGGACCAGACGTCCGCCGATGCCACCTTCGACGGTCGCTCCAGCGGCGCGTTCACCTACTTCTTCCTCAAGGCGTTGGCGGCGAACCCGACCGGCTCCCGGGCCGACCTGCACAAGGCGCTCACCAAGGGCCTCGTGGACGCGGACTTCTCCCAGCGGCCGACTCTCGAAGCGCCTGCGAAAGCCAAGAAGACGGGCGTCGGACAGCCCTGGTGAGCTAGCCCTTGGTGCGGGGGCGGCATACCGGCCTGGCCCCGACTATGGTCGGAGGTGCCGCCCACGCGCCGAAGGAGACGAGATGAGCCACGGTAAGGACGTCCTGGACGGACTACGCAACGAGACTGCTGCGCTGCGCGAGAAAATCCCCGGTGTCTACGAGGGGTTCGCTCACACGCACAAGGCGGCCCTTGGCGACGGGGTCCTGTCGATCAAGCACAAGGAGCTCATCGCCTTCGGCATCGCCGTGACCAAGCAGTGCGACGGCTGCATCGCCTCGCACGCCCGGGGAGCGGCTCGCGCGGGTGCCTCTCTGGAGGAGGCCGCCGAGGCCATCGGCGTCGCCATCCTCATGAACGGGGGGCCTGCGACGGTCTACGGGCCGCGAGCGTATGCCGCGTTCGAGGAGTTCCACGCCCAGTTCGCCCGGTTGCGCGGCGCCCAAAGCTGAACCGCCGCGCCCCTGCGTCGGTCACGGTCCGATCAGGTATGCCGCTGCTGCGCGGCCCATCTCGGTGTGGTCGTGAGCGACTCCAGGCACGGTGACCAAGCGCCAGCGCAGCTGGAAGCCGTGTTGCACGGCAGCGTCGGCTGCCGACCGGTAGAACGTCAGCCCTCGAGCGAGGCGGTAAGGCCCTTGAGCGAGCGCCGGCTCATCCTGACGCATTGACGAACTGTCCGGATCGGTGTCTTCGGCCCCGAGGAGCACCACCATGTCCTTGGCGAAGGTCGTTCGTAGGTCGCGTTCGTCGGTGGGGACCCCGCGTAACCCATAGGGGAAGTCCACGTTGTCGTCAGGCATGGTGTACCACCCAGCGTTAGCCACTACGGCGGTCGTCACCCGGTTCTCGGGGATGAGCATCAAGAGTCGGTGGACGAACTGAGCGCCGGCCGAGTGCCCGAAGATGCGGTAGCCGGCTTGATGCCCGCCAACATCTGCCACGACGGCATCGAAGAGTTGCTCGACAATTCGGTAGGTCCAGGAATCGGACGGGTTCGCCTTCCCGTCGCTGCGTAGGACGTTGCCCAAGTTGTACTCATCCGGGCCCGGGAAGTCGGTCTCGGCGAACTCGGGCACGAGCACGAGCACGTTCCGTCCGGCCACCATCGGTTGCCAATCGGCACGGTAGTCCTGGGCGTTGCGGTTTTGACCCGGCATGACGACGAGGATCGTGGCGTTAGCGCAGTCCTCGGGTGCCTGGACGTAGACAGTGACCCGTTGGCCGGCGAGGGCCCCGGACGGGGCGAAGCTGAACGAACTCGGCCCGGGGGAGCGCACCAGTTGTCGGGGCCCGGCGCCAGGTGCGACCGCGGTTCGGGTGTCTGCCCCTGACGAGCGGGCGGTGACCACGGGCGAACCGGACGTCGGCGTGGACGCGATCTCACAGCCGGCAAGGAGCGTCAGCCCCAGCGCGAACAGCGGGAGGGATCGCCGCGCGCGCCGGGGCCGTCGTCCGCCTCGGGTCACGGACTGGTGCCCGAGGACGTTGTGGTGGGGGCGGCATACCCTGGCGCAGGCTTGAGCCGGAGCGGACTGGGCATGGTCCCTACAGTCCCCGCGACGGTGAGCGAGGAGTTAAGGAAAGGCAGTACGTGCAGGGTCTCCGACGGTGTGCACGGCCGAGCCTGATAGTCCGTCCGTAGGTTGTCGGTGACCAAGCAGCGCCAGTCGAAGCGGGTGGATCCGTCTGCTCCAATGACCAGAGTCAGGGACAGGCCGTACCCCTCGGCGCTGTATCCCGCAAATCTGCCTGGCGTGGTGAATACGAAGTTCCCGAGGCTCCAGGCAATGGGGACTCCATCGATGACTTCGACAGGTTGCGTCACGTGCGGGCCGGTCCCGACGACGAGGTTGACCCCCGCATCGACGAGCATCCTTGCAACTGAACGCTGTTCGTCGTTGACCGGTTGGTAGTTGTCACCCCAATGCACGAATGCCACGACGAGATCTGCCCCGGCAGCTCGGGCCAGGTCGACTCCCCGCTGCAGCCGCTGCGGTGTTGCCGGGATGGTTCCGGGCGTTGTCGCCGTCGCGCGGCGGTCGCTCCCGAAGTCCTCACCGACCGCGAGGACGCCGATGGTCCCGTTTGGGGTGTCCAAGAGGAGCGGGACTTCAGCCTCAGCGGCCGTCGCTCCAGCTCCCCACGTCAACACCCCGGCGTCTGCCAGGAGGCGTTGGGTGTCTCGCAGGCCGTCCAGGCCGACATCCATGCTGTGGTTGTTGGCCAGGCTGAAGATGTCGACCCCGGTGGCGGCCAGGACCCCAGCGACCTTGGGCTGGGATGCGTAGGCATACGCCCGGGTGCCCAACCCACTGCGGACTTCGCGGTCCGTGATGGGGCCTTCAGCGTTGGCGATGGAGATGTCACCATCGGCGAACCCCGCCATGAGGGCAGTCAGCCGTGCAGCGTCGGTGGTGACCGTGTCTTCAGCGCCATCTCCGAGCATCGTGTCGCCGAGGAACTGGATCGTCACGACCCCGTCGTCCCCTGCCGTCAGCGCGCGGTGGATGCCCACTGGTGGGATCGTCGCTGCGTCAGCCGTATGCCGTGCCAAGACGCCCGTGCCGGACAGGGCAAGCACGGTGAGAGTGATGAGGATGCCCCGTTCGCGCGTGATCATGGCCGGCTCCTTTCTGTCGCGGTGTCGGTCAGTTCGGGTCGGACATGAGCCATGACCCTGCCGACCAGACCCCCATGACGGACCGCTTCGGCGAAACCATGTCCGGTGTCGGGGAGCAACTCGAACCGCACGAGTCTCGGCACACCTCTGCAGGTGGCCTGGTCGTCGAGATGGTCGGCCCAGGCCAGGGCCCGGATGAGTCGGTTGGGGCCCTGCACCCGGTCCAGTCGGACCGAGGTGCGCAGGTCGGCGTCACGTTCGGTGTCGTGCTCGCCGACCAGGACCAGGGTTGGATGCTCCAGTAGGGCGCTAGGGTCCAGTGGCGGATCGTCGCCGCACTCATCGGCGATGCCCTGGGTCCCGAAGGGAAACGCCCGCGAGTCGTCGAGGTAGGTGTACCAGCCGGCCGCTGCGACAACGACACGGTTGACCCGGGTCGGGGTGGTCATGGCAAACCGGTGAGCGAACTGGGCTCCGGCCGAATAGCCGGCGATGTCAACGAGGGAGGTGTCCACGCCGAACACGCGCTGCGCGTCGTCGAGCAGGTCCAACAGGGCGTCGCGGGCGGCATACCGGCCGTGTGCGCCGCCGAGCCGATGGAACGAGCCGTAGTGCTCTCGATCGAAGGTCGGGCACAGCAGCGGCACGCCGAGCCGCACGGCTGCCGGCAAGAACGCTCGTAGTTGCGCGGCAGCTGCCCGACCCGCTCCGTGGATGAGGACCAGGGGTATGCCGGTCGGCTGGCTCGGTTGGAAGACCCGGTAGCCCAAGGGGCGGGTGCCGAGGTCGGCGACCCGCTCCGAGACGGTGGGTCCAGCCTGGCTCATCGGGCCCTGCCCGGACCAGTGTCGGAGACGAGACGACCGGCCTCCAGCGAGACCACACGGTCGGCAACGGCCGCAATGAGGGGGTCTCGGGTGGTGAAGAGGATCGTTCCGTCGTATCGACGCAGCACCTCGGCGAAGGCGGCGGACACCTCAGGTTCGAGGTGGGCCGTCGGCTCATCGAGCAGGAGGATCGGGGGGTTGCCCATCAGCCCCCGAGCCAACCTGATCCACTGTCGTTGACCGGCAGAGAGGTTAGTGCCGCCCTCGGTCACCCACGTCGCCAGACCTTGGGGCAGCTGGCGCAGCACGTCGTCCAGGTGGGTGGCGTAGGCGACGCGTTGGATCTCTTCGTCGGTTGCGTCGGGCAGGGCGTAGACGAGGTTGCGCCGAATCGTCCCGCGCACCAGGCCCAGGTCCGGGTGGACGAGACCGACCGCCCTGGCCACTGACGCGGGTGAGCAACCCGCGAGGTCCTGATCATCGATGCAGACGGTGCCCGCCGTGGGGTCAACCTGGCGGCTGACCACGCCGAGCAGGGTCGACTTCCCGGATCCCACCGGCCCGGCGATCAGCACCCGCTCGCGGGCCGACACGTGAAGGGTGACATCGTCCAAGGAGCCCAGGACGCTGACCGATTCGAGGGTCACCGTGCCGCGGCGGGCTCGCAGCGGGACGGTGGGTTCGGTCGGCACCTGGCGGCTCGAACTGAGCAGGAAGTCGCGGATCTTGCCACGGGACACGACGGCCCGGTGCCAATAGTCGTGGGCCAGTCCGATCGTGCGCACGTGGGGAGTCATCTGCCGCACGACGGTGAGGACGGCGATGACCGTGGCCAGGTCGGCAACCCCGCGGCGCACTTCGACGGCGCCGATCGCCAGGACGGCGACGACCATGAGCATCGCGGTCCCGGTGGCCAACCCACGCAACCGGCCACGCAACTCGGCGATTCGGAACAAGGCTCGGTTGAGGGAGTTGTTTTGGCGGCGCAACCGTTGGCGCTCACCGCCGGACCGACCGAACGCCTGGACGACGTGAAGGGCGCCGAGTTGCTCGTCGACGTTGCTCGTGAGAAGGGACCGTCGTCGACGCATGACCCGAGTGGCTGCCCGCATAGACCGGCCCTGGGCGAGCGAGACAGCCGATCCGGCGAGGACAACCACCAGACAGGTCAAGCCGATCCACGGGTTGATCCAGGAGAGGACTCCGAGCACACCCACAAGGACGACCAAGGACACCAGTCCGCCCAGGAGACCGCGGCTGAGCCAGGTGCGCAACATCGACAGGTCACCGGTGAACCGCAGCAGCAAGCCGCCGCGGGCACGGAACTGGAACTGCCGCTGGGTCATCCCCTGCAGATGCCAGTGCATGTCCATACGCAGCTGCTGGACGACTCGGTAGCCGATCTTCTCCGTGAGACTGAACTCGACAGCGCGCAGCCAAGCGTGCACGAGGACCACGCCGGCAAGCAGACCCAGATCCACCCACAGGCGCCGCCACTCGTCGCCGGCTGCGGCACCGACCATGGTCGGGGTCATGCGCAGGACGATGCTGTGGACGAGGAACAGGAAGCCCACGAGTGCCGCCACCTCGGCCAGCCCGATCCCCAGCACCAGGGCCAGGTCGCGCCGCCGGATCCGGAACGAGTCCTTCCCCTCTCGCACCCGCTCCATCCGCATTCGGTATGCCGTGAGCTCACCCGGGGTGCGCCCCACCGGCGCGTCATCCCGCGTCGAATGCGGGGAGACAAGCGTGTCGGGCGCCGTCAGCGGGTCAGCCGCCGCGGGTGGACCGGCCACTTCATCGGCGAGGATCGCCAACGACTCCGACCGCTCGACCGGCTCCTCGTCGTCGATCAACCGAGCCAGCAGCTCCGAATAGGCTTGCGGGTCCAGGCCCTCAGGCAACGCAGCATCGAGCCGGTCCAAGCCCGACGACGTGGCTGGACCGATGGGCGCGCGGCTCACCAGTCCACCGACACCGGTGCGACCTCGGCTTCGGCGAGGTCTTCATTGACCGACCCGTCCCGGTGGTGGGCCACCCCTGGATCGATCGCCATCAGCCCGGGCAGGGAGACCCCCCATCGCACGGGCTCGCCCTGGACGGCTTCTGCTGGTTGGGCAGGCTCCGGCAACCCCAACAGGCTGGCCATTGCGGGAGCATCGACCAGATCGGCGAGGGTGAGGACAGGCAGCCCGGTGGCCAACTCGGCCTCGCGGGCCGCAAGAGGTGCCCGAGTGAGTCGACCGGAGACGGCCAACACCTCATGGCCCCGGGCGCGCAGGGTCTCGACCCCCATGGCCGCCCCCATCGCATCGCCAGCAGCGAAGATCACCCCGTCGACCAGCTCGCTGAACACTGCGGACGCGATGATCTGAGCCGTCTCCAGTTGGAAGACTCCGTCGGCGATCTCAACCAGGTTGATGTCGGTCCCGGATGTCGTGAGGTGGGCGACCAACTGTCGCATCATGACCTCGATGTCCTGGATGTCAGCCAGGTAGGTCGAGGCCATGCCGCCGTCGGTGAAGTCGAGCATCCGGTGCGCGCCCGCATCGAGCATGCACCAGTAGTCGCCGCCAGAGCCGGTGCCGGTGACTTTCGTTGCCCCCACCTTGTAGCCGGCCTGCGCGAAGCCCTGGACGAGTTGCTTGATCGTCGTGGTCTTGCCCGAGTTCATGCTCGTGCCCAGGACGGCAAAGGTCTTCGGCCTGGACGCAGGCTCGTCAATGCTGGGGAGGGCGAAGTCGCGGACGTTGATCGGCCGCCCGCGTTCGTCACCGAGCAACCCGATCGGAGTGATGTCGGTGGCGGTGCGCACGTCCCGGCTACGAGTGATGACCTGCGACGCGATCCCGCCTGATGCAACCAGTTGACAGGGGCCGAGCGTCGTCGGGACCTCTGACTCGTACTGATCGGTGGCGTAGCGGTTGGCATAGGCGACGAGGATCTCGTCACCCACTCGGAGCGCTGCCCGCCGACCGTGTGGTTGTTCGATGTGGCGGTGATTGCCGACTCGCTCCACCCTGGCCAACACCGCATCGCCTGGTTGTGGTCGCAGCGACCCGCTGAGCAGGGTGCTCCCCGCATCCATTGGAAGTCGGCGGACGCTGAACGATCGCTTCGCCGCAGCTAGACGCTCAGCAGACAGTGGCGTAACGAACACGCGCCTACGTGTGTGCATGCGGGAGACCCCTCACCCGAGAAATCTGACGTGGAGCCCAACCACGCCAGTCAAACGACGCCGAGTTTTCGCCCTCCGAGGGTGAGTCTCATGGCGTCTGCGCTGACGATACACGGGCCAAGAGGCCAGACTGCAAGTTTGCCTGCGGCAAGCGAACACCTTGGTTAATGATCGTGCCCGGGCTCACACGCTGGCACTGAAGCGAGGGCCGTGGGCGGGCGGCATACTCGGTGGTTAGCCACTGCTCTCACAGCCGAACCCGCGAGGTAGCCATGTCCCGCTTGCAGACCACCGACGGACTGACCGACGACCAGAAGGAACTGCTCAAGCTCGTCAAAGAGTTCGTCGACGAGCAGATCATCCCGGTGGCGACCGAGCTGGAGCACCGCGACGAATACCCGCAGGAGATCGTCGACGGGATGAAGGAAATGGGGATCTTCGGGCTGATGATCCCCGAGGAGTATGGCGGCCTGGGGGAGAGCCTGCTCACCTATGCGCTGTGCGTCGAGGAGATCGCTCGCGGCTGGATGTCGGTCAGCGGCATCATCAACACGCACTTCATCGTCGCCTACATGCTGTTGCAGCACGGCACCGAGGAGCAGAAGCAGCGTTACCTGCCTCGGATGGCCACCGGCGAGGTGCGGGGCGCGTTCTCGATGAGCGAACCGGCGCTCGGCTCGGATGTGTCGGCGATCAAGACCAAGGCCGTCAAGGACGCAGAGGGCGACGGCTGGACCATCAACGGCCAGAAGATGTGGCTCACCAACGGCGGGTCCAGCAACCTCGTCGCCGTCCTGGTCCGCACCGACACCGGAGCCGACTCGGTCTACAAGAACATGACGACCTTCCTGGTCGAGAAGGAGAGCGGATTCGGCCAGACCGCACCGGGACTCACCGTGCCGGGCAAGATCGAGAAGATGGGCTACAAGGGCGTCGACACGACCGAACTGGTCTTCGAGAACTACCGCACGACCGACGCCCAGATCCTCGGTGGGGTGCCCGGCAAGGGCTTCTACCAGATGATGGACGGCGTCGAGGTCGGCCGGGTCAACGTCGCCGCCCGGGCCTGCGGGTTGTCGATGCGGGCTTTCGAGTTGGGCATCCGTTATGCCCAGCAGCGTGAGACCTTCGGAAAGAAGATTGCCGAGCACCAAGGCATCCTCTTCCGCTTGGCCGACATGGCGGTCAAGGTCGAGGCCAGCCACCAGATGATGGTCAAGGCCGCTCGGCTCAAGGACGCCGGAAAGCGCAACGACCTCGAGGCGGGCATGGCCAAATACCTCGCGGCCGAGAACTGTGCCAACGTCGTCGAGCAGTCCTTCCGGATCCACGGCGGCTACGGCTACTCCAAGGAGTACGAGATCGAGCGGCTCTACCGCGAGGCCCCCATGCTGCTCATCGGTGAAGGCACGGCTGAGATCCAGAAGATGATCATCGGCCGGCGCCTGCTGGAGGACTACAAGCTCAAGGGCTGAAGCGATCAGCTCGGGGGCGGGGCTGGTCGGGGCCTTTGGCCACACGGCATACGGCGCAGCGAAATCGCCGAGGGCTGGCCGAGCGGCATACCCGTGTGAGACTGGAGCCATGAGCACTCAGCCTGGCCGCGTTCCCTTCGGCGCCCTCACCCTGGACTACCCGTTGTCCATCGGTGTCTTCGACACCTACCCCGAGGCGCAGCGCGCCGTCGACGCGCTCTCGGACGCCGGGTTCCCGGTCCAGAACTGCCTCATCGTCGGCACCGATCTGCGCCAGTTGGAGCGGGTCACCGGGCGGCTCACCTGGGGTCGGGTCCTCATGGGAGGCGCGTTGTCGGGCCTGTGGCTGGGTCTGTTCGTCGGCGTGATCTTCTCGTTGTTCACCACGCCGACGAGCGTGTTTGCCCAGGTGGTCTCCACGATGCTCTTCGGTGCGGTCTTCGGGGCGGTCTGGGCCGCCATCGGGTATGCCGCGACCCGCGGCCAACGCGACTTCACCTCGGTGAGCCGGATCGTCCCCAGCAAGTTCGAGGTGCTGTCCGAGCACAAGGTCGCGCAGCAGGCCCGCGAGGTGTTGGCCAAGGCGGGCATCGCGACCGGGCGGCCGTCGTGGCCTGGTGCTCAAGGTGCTCCTGGTGCGGCAGATGCTCCTGATGCCCCAGCAGGGGGTTCGCCGTCCAGCTGATGTCGGTTGGCTCCGGACGACTGGTCTCCAAGCCGTCGCCCCAGCCCACGGAGGGGCTAGATTGCCCCGTCGGGCATCGAAAGGCGATCGCCCGCTGAGAAAGGGAGACAATGACGTCAAAGCGTGCGCGCATCGCCGGTGTCGGGGCTCTGGTCCTCGCCGCTGGCATGTCGATCCCCGCCGCGTCCGCCTCGGCCGATCCGAGGCACCCACACGGGCAGCACGGGCATTCGGCCCGGGTGCCGATCCAACTGTTGTCGTTCAACGACTACCACGGGCATCTTGAGGCGACCGACCCGGCGCTGCCGACGAAGTGGGACCCCACCGCCTCGCCGGTCGGCGGCGTGGAGTACCTGTCCGCGACGATCAAGGCACTACGGGCGAAGGTCGGTGACGCCAACAGCCTCACGGTGGCGGCTGGTGACCTCATCGGTGGCTCGCCGTTCCTGTCGGGGATGTTCCACGACGAGCCGTCTGTGGAGTCGCTGGAGACCCTCGGGCTGGACGTCAGCAGTGTGGGCAACCACGAGTTCGACGAGGGCACCGCCGAGTTGCTGCGCATGCAGTATGGCGGCTGCCACCCGGTGGACGGGTGCTACTTCCCCGACCAGCCCTACCACGGGGCGTCGTTCAACTGGCTGGCCGCCAACGTCGTGCGGAAGTCCAATGGCAAGCCGTTGCTGCCCCCTGTGGCGGTTCGCGCGGTCAAGGGTGTCAAGATCGGCTTCATCGGGATGACCCTCGAGTCCACGCCGACATTGGTCAACCCCTCCGGCGTGGCGTCGGTCGACTTCAAGGACGAGATCGAGACTGCCAACGCCCAGGCGGCCGCGTTGAAGAAGCGCGGTGTCAAGACGATCGTCGTGCTCATTCATGAGGGCGGGGTCAACCCCAGCGGGATCAACTCGTGCACCGGGATCTCGGGACCGATCCTGGCCATCGCCCAGGGCATCACCCACGAGGTCGACGCGATCATCACCGGGCACACCCACGAGCCTTACATCTGTCAGATCCCGGACGCGAGAGGCGTCCCGCGGTTGGTGACCAGCGCGGCCTCCTACGGCCAGGTCGTCACCGAGACCACCCTCGTCGTCAACAAGGCCACCGGTGAGGTCGACCGGGCCGCGTCGTCCGCCGAGAACCACCTCGTGCTCCGCTCGATCGCCAAGGACCCGGCCGAGACCGCGGTCATCGCCAAGTGGAACGCCCTGGCCGCGCCGATGGCCGGCCGTGTCGTCGGCTCCCACGTCGAAGACATCCTCGGCGACGCCGGCGGCAACCGGGGCATCGAGACCCCGATGGCCGACCTGGTCGCCGACGCCTGGCTCTCCGGGACATCCGGGGCATCCCAGGGCGGGGCACAAATTGCCTTCCAGAACGTCGGTGGCACCCGGGCCAGCTTCCGGGTCAACGCGACGCCCAACGGCGAACAACCCGGACAGATCACCTACGCAGAGGCCTATGCGGTCGTGCCGTTCAGCAATGTCATGGTGACTGTCGACCTCACCGGAGACCAGATCCGCCAGGGGTTGGAGCAGCAATACATCGCCACGCGTGGGCGTCCTGCTCTCGCCTTGGGTGTCTCGGCCGGGTTCAGCTACGCCTGGGACGCCCTGGCGCCGCAGGGCTCCAAGGTCGTCCCCGGCTCGATGGCCCTCAACGGGGTGCCGATGTCGATGACGGCCACCTACCGGGTCGCCTTGCCGAACTTCCTGGCCGACGGCGGTGATGACTTCCTCGCGTTCAAGCAGGGCACCAACCGGCTCGGTGGTGGGGAGGACCTGGCCATGTTGGTGGCCTACCTGCAGGCCCACCCGGGCCTCACTGCCCCGGCGAGCCGGATCGACGGCCTCTGATCGGTCCGGTCCCCAGGGCCGGAGTCGCTGAGGGCCGCACCCTTCGGGGGTGCGGCCCTCGGTCGTCGGTGGCGGCATGCAACCCTGGGGACGGCATACCGGGTTGACCACTCTGGAAGGGGGTATGCCGTGAGCCTGGCCGAGCCGGACGGCTTCCGCGAGTTTGTGGTCGCCCGGTCCCCGCGACTGGTCCACACGGCATACCTGCTGACCGGTGACACCCACCTAGCCCGCGATCTCGTCCAGGCCGCGCTCGCGCGGACCTGGCCACATTGGGAGCGGGTGCGTGACGGCAACCCCGAGGCCTACGTGCGGACCGTCATGATGCGGCTCAACGCCTCCTGGTGGCGACGGCGTTGGCGCGGCGAGGTCCCGACCGACGTGCTGCCCGAGCCGGGTGCGGCGGCAGGCGGCGGTATGCCGTCCCCGACCGACGCGCTCGACGACCGGCTCACGCTCGCGTCGGCGCTCGCGACCCTGCCGCCCGGGCAGCGCCGGGTCGTCGTGCTGCGGTATGTCGAGGACCTGTCAGTCGAGTCGGTCGCCGAGATCCTCGGGTGTTCCGAAGGGACGGTCAAGAGTCAGGCGGCCCGCGGGCTGGCCAAGCTGAGGGAGGTGCTGACCCGTGACGGGGATCGATGACGAGGGCCTGATCCGGCGGCTGCAGGCGTCGGGGCCGGTGTCCGGGCTTGGTGTCGACTTCGATGCCGTGGCGGCCGAGGTGGGTCGCCGTCGGCGCGTGCGCCGTGGGGCGCTGGCGATGGGTGGGTCGGCACTCACCGTTCTGGCGCTTGTCGTGGGCTCGCAGGTCGTCTCGCGACCCTCCCCATCGGTGATCGCGTCCGGGGATTCGTCGGGTCGGCCCGGGCCGACCCGCGTGGCGGCGAGTGGCGCGGTGAGCTCGGCGAGAGGCTCGGCCGTGGTGCAGCCCACGACGCAGCAGCAAGTCGCCCTGGACGCGTCGGGTTGCCCCGCGGCGTGGGGCGCCCCAGACGTGCCCGAGCTGCCGGTCGGCTTCGATCTCGCCGACGCACTCGTCCCCTCGGATATCCCCGCGGCGGTCACCATCTGCCGGTATGCCGTCCGCTCCCTGTCCGACGGGCCTACGCCGAGCATCGTGGCTGCGTCGGGACCGCCATATCAGCTGACCGCCTCGGGTCGGCTGGGCGGCGGGCTTGAGCGGGTCCGCGACGACCTGCGGCTGGTGCGTCGGAGCGCAGGGGTGATCCGGCCCTGCCCATTGGCCCCTTCGGCCTCCTACTATGTGGCGCTGGTCGACTACGGGTCTGGGCGCCACGTGTGGGTCGCAACACAGGACAGTCCTTGCGCGGAGACGACCAACGGAACCTTCACCTCGGACGCGCTTGTTGCCGGGGTCTTTGCCCAAGCAGTGAGTGGTGGATCCTGGGCGGGCTTCGGTGCGCCCGCGTCGGCCTGCGAACCGACGTCTCTCGGTCGCCTCGGGACCGACCGTCAGTTGGTGCCCGGAGATGTCACCCGGGTCACCGTATGCCGCCCGCGTGTGGACGGCGGGATGGTCCCGTCGGTGGTCGGCTCGGCGGCAGGGGCCGCAGCGATCGTTGCTGCCCTGCGGGCGCTCACACCCGAGTCGCTCGGCGACTGTCCTGTGACTGGCGCTGGTGGGCGGCGGGAAGCGATTTACGTCGTGGTCAGCTTCGCGGCCGGTCCGGATCAGCTGGTCGCCCTGGATCCCAGCCTGTGCGCCCCGGTGACGACCGACCTGCTCAAGGCGGCGGACCCGAGTGGATCGGTGCGGGCTGCCGTGCTGTCCGCGCTGGGTGGCTGATGGTGCCCGGTGGAGGGGTCGCAGCCCGATCAGTGGAGTGGTAGCCACACTCGGCTGTGGCTAGCACTCCACAAAGGGCTGTCCGACGGCAGGAGGCCCGTGTCGCTCCCGTCGATCAGGGCCGATGCGACCACGCCTGTGCCGCTCAGCGCGCCTGGACCTGTGCGATCCAGGCCTCGACCGCCTCGGCCGTGCGCGGCATACCGGCTGAGAGGTTCTCGGAGCCGGTGTCGGTGACGAGGACGTCGTCCTCGATCCGCACGCCGTGCCCACGGAAGCGCTCGGGCGCGAGCAGGTCGTCGGCCTTGAAGTAGAGCCCCGGCTCGACCGTGACGATCATGCCGGGACGCAGCTCGGCGTCGAGATATTCCTCCCGGGTGGCCAGAGCGCAGTCATGGACGTCGATCCCCAGGTGGTGGCTCGTGCCGTGGACCATCCACCGCCGGTGGTACTGCCCGGTCTCGTCGCTCAACGTGCCCTCGACGTCGATCCCCTCGGGCAGCAACCCCCACGCGTGCAGATGCTCGGCGATGACCCGGATCGCGGCCGCGTGGATGTCGGAAAACTTCGCGCCCGGCTTGATGGCCGCGATGCCGGCTTGCTGGGCGGCATACACGGCGTCGTAGATCTCGCGTTGCGCCTCGGTGAAGGTGCCGTCGACGGGCAGGGTGCGGGTGATGTCGGCCGTGTAGAGGCTGTCGACCTCGACGCCCGCGTCGAGCAGGATCATGTCGCCCTCGTGGATCTCGCCGGTGTTCTTGATCCAGTGCAAGGTGTTGGCGTGGTCGCCGGCCGCGCAGATCGAGTCGTAGCCGACGCCGTTGCCCTGGTGGCGGGCATGCAGGCCGAAGGTGCCCTCGACCCACCGCTCGCCGCGGCCGCGCTCGACGGCGGCGCGCAGGTCGGCGATGACCGCCTCGAAGCCCACCTTGGTCGCCGCGATCGCCTCGCGCATCTGCGCAATCTCCCACTCGTCCTTGGTGATTCGCAAGACAGAGAGGTATGCCGCGAGCGCATCGTCAGCTTCGACGGTCGCCTCGGTGACTTCGGACCCGGCCTCGGTGCGGGTCTGGTCGACGAGGGCGGCCACGTCGCGGTCGGCGTCGCGGACGACTCGGAGGGTGACGGCACCGGCGTCCTTGGCCAGGGCATCGGGGAGTTCGTCGATGTGCCGCGCCGTCAGCCCGAACTCAGCCTCGACGTCCTCAAGAGTGGGCCGCGCGCCGACCCAGAACTCGCCGTAGCGGGCGTCGGCGAAGAACTCCTCGGTGTCGCGGCCGGCCAGCGGCCGGAAGTAGAGGACCGCCTCGTGGCCGCCGCCGTCGTCCTCGCTGCGGGGGTGCAGGACGAGGACCGCGTCGGGCTCGCGGTCGCTGCCGAATCCAGTGAGGTGGGCGAAGGCAGAGTGCGGCCGGAAGACGTAGTCGGTGTCGTTGGAGCGCACCTTCAACCCGCCAGCGGGGATGACGAGACGTTCCCCGGGGTATGCCGCGCTGACGGCGTCGCGGCGGACGGCGGCATACGGGGCGGCGGGGGAGCGTGGCGGACGCTGCGTGGAGCGGGGCGCCCAGCCTTCGCGCACAAAGGCGCGGAATTGGTCGGTCGTCGGCCGTGGCCGGTTGTCGCTCTTCTTCTGGGCTTCGCTGCTCACCGGGTCATCGTGCCACGGTCGGCGGGGGCCGGGCGGCCCGCGGTGTCGGTCACCGAGTCAAGATCCGGGCGGTGAGCAGCGTCCCACCACCGAGCCCACCCACCAGCACGGTCGCCACGTCGGCGGTCGTGTCGTAGGCCACGAGCGTCCTCGGCCACCGCGGCTCCTGGCAGCCCATCGGCAGCAGGTATGCCGTGTCGCCCACCACCGCGGCCGCCGTCCAACGCTCAGCGCCGACGCCGGGCACCACAACCCGCACCGGGTCATCGGAGCCGTCGGAGGTCCGTCGTCCGACGACGCCCTCGCCGCCGCACGCGACCTCCCGCTTGACCAGCACCCCATCGGTCACGGGCCAGGCATCGACGTAGCCCAAGCCGTCCGGGCCGACCGCCGTCGCGACGGCATCGGGATTGCCACCCCCGCGGTGGTAGCGCCACGCGCTCGACGTCGCATTCGAGCACGACGCCATGAGGTGGTCGGCGTCCGACCATCGGACAGCCCCGCACATCTGCATCTCCGGTGGCCGAGGCAGCACCCGCACGAGCGACCCAGCTGTGCTCTCCACCAGGGCCAGTTCGCCGGTGCGCATCGGGACAGCCACCAGCTGTCCGTCCGGGCTCGCCACGAGAGGCCCTCCCGCAGGCGACTGTCCCGGCAGACGTGGGTATGCCGTGACGAGACTGCCTGCGAGAGTGCGCCGTTCGAGGTGCCAAGCGTCGTTGAGTCCGGCGCTGATGAGAAGTGTCTCCCCCGTCGGAGGGAGGTAGCGCACATCGTCCAACGAGGTCACGTCTGGGAGGCCGACCTCCCGAGCGTGCCCCGTGACGAGATCCCAGTCGATGAGTCGATCCGCCAGATGCGCCCGCAACAGCACCCGGTGCCCATCGACGGACACATCGGCGAGCCCGAACCCCGCGGGGAGGGGGCCTGCGGCATACCTCACGCCGACCGGTGACACGACGAGAAGGGTTGCAGCGGTGGGGGTTTCGACACCGGAGAGGTTCTCGGGCGTCCAGGTGACCACGGACCATCCAGGCCCGACCCGGGTCCAGGGGATGGCCTCGCGACGCTGGATCCCGTTCGCGGTCGGGGTTGCGGCCACGACCGGGTTGCGCGTAGCAGTCGGTGGTAGGGGCGTCGACGGCAGACCTGCGGGGGATGCGGCCAGCGCGCTGACGGTCCGGAGGGTCGACGCCTGCGTGGGAGTGGGTGTTCCATCCGGCGGCGCCGCGCACGCGCAGGCGACCACCACGATGGTCACCATCCCCAACAGCGTCCTGATCCGTCGCCGAGACTGGCTGCTTCTGCCGGACGCCGGGTATGCCGTCGCCTTGCCCATGCGATCCACACCTGGCAGGCGCGTAGCTCGGCTCCCGGGTTGACCGCACCCGCCGACTGATGGGTCACAACTCGTGCCAGGCTGTGTCCGTGGTGACCTTCGACTCGGGTGAGACGCTCGCGCAGCGATTCCGCTCGCACATGGGGCACTCATCGACCCTCTACGGCTTCGCGATGCGGGGGATGGCTGACGACTGGGAGGCGGGCGGCCCGACCCTGGAAGTATGCCGCGGCTGGGAGGACTCGCCGAACGGCACCATGGTCCAACTCCGTTTCCTGGCAGGCGTTTTCCGCCTGGTGCTCACCGGCCAAGCGCCCGAGTTGGTGCCCTACTACGCCTGCCTCGGCGGCACCCTCCCGCCTGACGGCGTCTGGCCGGTCATGCGCAAGGTCGTCGCCAAACACATCCCGCAGCTGCAGGAGGCGCTGACGATCGTCCCGCAGACCAACGAGCCAGGACGATCGGCGGTCCTGCTTGCCGGGATCTTTGAGGCCGTCCGGGCGACGGGTCTGCGCCGGATCCGGCTGCTCGAGCCGGGTGCCTCGGGCGGGCTCAACCTCCACGTCGATCGGTTCCGCTTCGACGGTCCGGATTGGTCTTGGGGGCCGTCGGACTCTCCGCTCACCCTTCACACGCAGGCCGAAGGCATTGTGCCCGAGGCGTTTTCGATCGCGCAGCGCCGCGGCTGCGACGTCGAGCCCGTCGCCGCCGCGACTCCCGAGGGCGCCCTGCATCTGCGCTCGTTCGTCTGGCCCTGGCAGCTGGCCCGCCACGAGCGGCTCACGGGGGCACTGACGGTCGCGGCGGCATCCCCCCTCATCGTGGAGCGCGCGCAGGCGGGGGAGTGGCTCGAACGCGCCTTGAGCGACCCGCCCACCGACGACGAGGTGCTGACCATCGTGTGGCAGTCGATCACCCGAATGTATTGGCCGGCAACGGAATCCGCGCGTGTGGCCGACGCGATCGCTGACGCCCGATCCCGTATGCCGCTCGCCCACGTGAGCATGGAACACGGCGACCATCCGGGCGCGGCCGATGCCGAACTGGCCGTCGACGGGCGGGTGCTCGGGGTGGTGCACCCGCACGGCATACCGCTATGGGTGCCGCCCGGGACGCACGCCTGACGCGGCAGTGGCCAGCCCAGCGCAGGCTCAGCGGCGCGGGATGAGCACCGTGTAGTCGAGGTCCAGCACGACGTTGGGGAGGTGCTTGCCGTCCGCGTCCCGATAGGGGAAGTCTCCGCAGGCGAGGTCCTTCGTGGCGACCGTCCGCAGCCGCAGCGCCCCCAGGTCGGTCCGACCCGGCAGCTCCATGCGGTCGAGCACCTCGGACCACGCGTAGATGGTGTCGCCGGCGAAACTGGGGTTGCTGTGCGTGCCGCCGTTGATCGCCGCGATCGAGACGGCGTTGGCCAACCCGTTGTAGGACAGCGCACGAGCCAGGCTGATGACGTGGCCGCCATAGACGATCCGGCGCCCGAACCGCCCCTGGGACTCGACGTGCTGGTTGAAGTGGACCTTGGCGGTGTTGTGGTAGAGCCGGGTCGCGAGCATGTGCTCGGACTCCTCGATCGTCATGCCGTCGACGTGGTCGATCCGCTCGCCGACCTCGTAGTCGTCCCACAGACAGGGGCTGCCGCCGAGGGCCGTGTCATAGTGCCCTCCGCGCAGATCCCACGGCACCTCCAGGTCGCCCACGTCGACCGCCGAGGGCAGCTCCGGCAGCACCGTCTCGGGCGCAGGGGAGGACTCGTCGCGCTTGCGGACCATGACCCAGCGGACATAGTCGAGCACGGTCGCGCCGTCCTGGTTGGTCCCGACCGAGTGCACATAGACGACGCCGGTCTTGCCGTCTCGGTTGGCTTTGAGCCCGATGACCTCGGACCGGGCCGACAAGGTGTCACCTGGATAGACCGGCACGCCAAAGCGCCCGCCCGCATAGCCGAGGTTGGCCACGGCGTTGAGCGAGACGTCGGGCACCGTCTTGCCGAAGACCACGTGGAAGACGAGCATGCTGTCCAGCGGGATCCGCTCCAATCCCATGCTGCGAGCGACCGTCAGGCCCGAGGTCGGCGCGAACCGCGGCCCGTAGAGCGCGGTGTAGAGCGCGACGTCGCCCTCGGTCACCGTCCGCGGCGTGGCGTGCACCAACTCCATCCCCAGCGTGAAGTCCTCGAAAAAGTTGCCGGTTGCCGTCTTCATGTGCCTCTCCTGGGATGAAACTGCGGACCTTGCGGGCTCCACGGGCTCCACGGGCTCTGCGGGCTCTGCGGACTCTGAGGCCCTCGCGGCCTGCGGCGCTTTCAGCGGAATCCTCTCGCGATCCTCCCACCAGGTCGCCGGGTCGACCCCGGTGGCGTCGCTCACGTCACCCAAGCGTCGCGGCGACGGCTTCGAGCACTCGCACATCACCGGCATACGGGCCGTCCGGGCGGGGCCAGTGGGTGATGACGTCGGTGAAGCCGAGCTCGCCTGCGCGACCGGACATCTCGGCATACAGGCCAGCTGACTCGAGCGCGAACCGCGGTGAGGCGTCGAGGGAGAGATAACGCGCGAAGCCCTCGCCGCGCCCGGTGCCCGCGAGCGCGTCGCCCAGTCGCGCACTGAGCTCGCCGACGCCGCGGAACCACGAGTCCAGGTCGTCCCCACCCGAGCCGGTGGTCACCCACCCTTTCCCGTATGCCGCCGCGAGCCGCACCCCGCGTGGCCCGTTCGCGGCGATGACGAGGGGGACTGCCGAGCGGATCGGGCCGGGGAGGGTGCGCGCGTCGACCGTGGTGAACCAGGGTCCGCGGTGGTCGACATGGTCCTCGCGCAAGAGGCGGTCGAGCACAGCGACGAACTCGGCGAACCGGTCCATTCGCTCACGAACTGTGAGCGAATCGCCGAGGATGCCGGCGTCGAGTGTGCCACCCGTGCCGATGCCGCAGATGAATCGGCCGCCCGTGAGGTCGTGCAGGGTGAGCACGTCGCGGGCGTAGGTGTAGGGGTGGCGGTAGTTGGGCGAGCTGACGAAGGTGCCCAGGCCGATCCGGTCGGTGACGGTGGCGGCCGCCGCGAGGGTCGGCACGGCTGCGAACCAGGGCCGGTCGGGCAGTCCGGACCAGACGAGGTGGTCGTAGGTCCAAGCGTGGTCGAAGCCCAAGTCGTCGGCGGCCCGCCACATGGGGGCCGCCTCCCGCCACGAGTGCTCGGGAAGGATCGTCAGGCCGTGGCGCATCGGGCCAGTCTGTCATCCGCGTGGTGCGCTGACTTCGTGCCTGACGTGGTGCGCTTTCGTGACGCGCTGACCCGGACACGTTGGCGGGGCCGCATGGTCACGGTTCCGACTGCGACGTCGGCCCGGGTGCGGCCCCTACGGGGGACTGTAACCGAAATGTGATGTAAGTGACGCCTTGAGCGAGATGAACTTTCGGTGACCTCGCCGCGTGTCGTTTGCTGTCGCCAGTCAGCCCTTGTCTGGGGCCTGCAGCCGGGCCGCGTCGGCGGAGGCGTCATCGGGCATCGTCTGGCTCATCCGCTCGGCATCGACCCGTTGGCGCCAGTGCTCGACCTCTTCGTCGACCGTCGCGGCGTTCCAGCCGAGCACCGGTGCAACGAGGTCGGCCGCCGGTCGCGATGCGGTGATGGCCCGGTCGAACGACTCGATCGACAGTCGGGTGCGGCGGGCGAGGATGTCGTCCAGGTGCAGGGCGCCCTCGTGGGATGCGGCATACACGATCTCCGCCTTGAGGTAGTCCTCCCCGCCGGGGAGCGGCTCGCCCAAGGTGCGGTCCGCGGCAACCAGGGCGAGGATCTCGGTGATGAGGACGCCATGGCGCATGAGCATCTTCTCGATCCGCTCGACGTGCAGGCCGGACTCGCGCGCGAGTGCGCCGCGCCGGTTCCACATCGCCCGGTAGCCGACCGCCCCAACGAGCGGGATGTCCTCGGTGGCCGACGGGGCGACGTCGCCGCCCAGGCCGCGGGCCGCTTCGTCGATGGCGTCGACAGCCATGACCCGGTAGGTCGTGTACTTACCGCCGGCTACGACCACCAGCCCCGGCGTCGGGTGGGCGACCACATGCTCGCGCGAGAGCTTGGAGGTCTGGTCGGACTCGCCGGCCAGCAGCGGCCGCAACCCGGCGTAGACGCCCTCGACGTCAGCCTGGGTGAGCTCGGTGCGCAGGATCCGGTTGACGTGGCCGAGCAGGTAGTCGATGTCGGCCGACGTCGCTGCGGGGTGTGCCTTGTCCAGCGCCCAGTCGGTGTCGGTCGTCCCGATGATCCAGTGCCGCCCCCACGGGATGACGAACAGGACCGACTTCTCGGTGCGCAGGATGATGCCGGTTGTCGAGTGGATCCGGTCCCGCGGGACGACCAGGTGCACGCCCTTGGACGCACGAACGTGGAACTGACCGCGCTCGCCGACGAGCGCCTGGGTGTCGTCGGTCCACACGCCGGTCGCGTTGACGACCTGCCGGGCCAGGATGTCGAACTCTCGGCCGGTCACCTTGTCGAGGGCCCGGACCCCGGTGACTCGCTCCCCTTGACGCAAAAAGCCCACTGCCGCAACGCGAGTCGCGACGTGCGCGCCGTAGGAGGCAGCCGTGCGAGCGAGCTCCATCGTATGCCGTGCGTCGTCCACCTTCGCGTCGTAGTACTGCACGGCGCCGACGAGCGCGGTCGACTTGAGGGCTGGCGCGAGCTTGAGTGCTTGCCGACGGGTGAGGTGCTTGTGCCAGGGCAACCCGGCCGAGTGGCGGGACGCGCGGGCCATCGAGTCGTAGAGCGAGAGGCCCGCCTCGACATAGGGCCGTTCGATCAACGGCTTGGACAACGGGTAGAGGAACGGCACCGGGCGCACCAGGTGCGGGGCCAGACGGGTGAGGAGGAGACCGCGTTCCTTGAGCGCCTCGGCGACCAGGCGGAAATCGAACATCTCCAGGTAGCGCAGGCCGCCGTGGATGAGCTTGCTGCTGCGGCTGGAGGTGCCCGAGGCGAAGTCGCGCTTTTCGATGAGCCCGGTCCGCAGGCCCCGGGTGACAGCGTCGAGGGCGCACCCGGTGCCGGTCACCCCACCGCCGATGACGAGGATGTCCAGCTCTTCGCCGGAGGCGAGTCGATCGATGGCGGACTGGCGATAGGCGGGGGATAGGGCGGTGGCAGTGCTCACGGCTCCATCCTCCCAGGTGCGGCTTGACCCGGCTCCGGTGCCGTCGGTGATCTGGGACGCGGCACGTCCCCGTCGGCATGGAGTCTGGTGAGGGGTGCCGGGTCAGCGGTAGGTCAGAAAGCCGATTGCCAGCGGCGTCTCTTGGGCCACGCGCAATCCGACGATGTCGCCGGCGCTTTGCACGGGCCTGCCTAGGACGACGACGGGGGTCATCGTCTCGGTGGACAGGAGGGCAACGCTGTGCAGGCCCTCGGAGCAACCCACCATCGCGTATGCCGTGCGGCCCACGACCGCGACGACGAGTGCCTGCCCCTGGTCCGAGGACGCCGACACCCGGCCAATCGCGGTGGTCGCACCTGTCATTGGCGTGGTGTCCGCGGCATACTCGCCAACCGCACACCCCGTGCCTCTTGTGGTGAGGATCGAACCGTCCGGTCGGGGCCAGGCCTGCCACTGTCCGGACATGGAACCGACCACCTGGGGGGCGGGGCCTGCTGGTTGGGTCACCGCGGGGGTCACCTGAGTCGTCGTGCCGGCAAGATCGACGGTGAACTGGACCGCGTAGGGGGCGTCCGCGTCGGGGCGGCAGTCGATGAGCGCACGAACCTCATCGAACCAGCGCACCGGCTGACACCAGGCCATCCCGGGCGGTTGGGCCACGCTCGACAGGCGCGAGAGATCAAGGGAGTAGTAGGCCAGGCGGCCCTGGGAGCCCACGAGCAGTCGCGAGCCGTCCGGGCTGGGCAGCACCACGGCGCGACCCGCAACCTGGGCGACTTGGCCCACGCGCGTGCCGTCCAAGCGCCAACGCGCAACGGTGGTCGCGGTGCCCGCCGGGGTGTCGAGGTACGAGGCAACGAGCACGCTGCTGCCGAGGGAGTCGCCATACCCGACGGCGACATCCGCCACTGTGAGCGACAACTCCAGCGTCCGCGTCTTGCCGGTCGTCACGTCGAGTTCGCTCACCGAAGGCATCTGACCCGAGCCCTGGCTGAGGACGAGCGCGCGCCGTGCGTTCGACGTCACCGCCACGATCTGCGGAGTGCCGGTGAGGATCGCGATCGGGTAGCGGGTCCCCGCGGGGGCGAGTAGGTATACCTGCACCGACGTTGCGGACACGTCGAGCGAAAGCGCGGACAGACTCCACCCGACCCCAACCGCCGACCAGGGGATCTGGTCGGCGGCCAGCTCGCGCGGGGTGACGGCCGCCGCGACCGGGGTCCCGCCAATGGCCGCCGACGCCGTTCCAGTTGTGGCGTTCGATCCGACCGATGCCGATGGGCTGGGAATCCCCACGGTCGTGGCGGCGGTTGTGGCGGCGGGGGCGGTTTGTTGGGCCGACCCGAGACCCCCGAAGACCCCGGTGCCGACGGCCAGGCCGATGGCGACAACTGCTGCCGCCGCGGCGAGTGGGGCCATCCATCCGGGCCGACGCGCGGGGAGCTCGGACGGTGGCGGGACCGAGTAGTTGCGAACCAGGGTGGCATCGGTGATCTCGGCGGCGCGGTCGGCGAATGCCTCGCGCAGTAGGGCCTCCACCTCGTGGGGGGCAAACGGAACGGGGGGCTGAGGGGCGCTCATCGCAGGCCTCCGAGGGTGACCCCGAGCTTGTCGAGCGCTCGGCTCGCGGTGGACTTGACGGTGCCTTCCGAGATGCCCAGGGCGGACGCGATCTGGGTTTCGGTCAAGTCGGACCAGTAGCGCAGGACGAGGACCTCACGCATGCGCGGTGGCAGCTCGCGAACGGCCAGCAACACGCGATCCTGGCGCTCGTGGGCGAGAACCGCCGCATCGGCGGGGGCCACGTCCTCCGGGGGAGCGGATCTGGCCAGGAAGGTGGTGACGGTCCGGCGGCGGCGAAGCATCGACCGGGAGCCGTTGACGACGCTGGTGCGCAGGTAGCCCAGGGCGGCCTGAGGGTCGCGGACCTGATGGCGATGGCGGGTCAGGCCGATGAACGCGTCCTGGACGATGTCCTCCGCCAGGCCCCGGTCATCGACGAGCAGCGCGGCCAAGCGCACGAGTGATAGCCGGTGGGCGGCATACAGGGCCGGGATGTCGATGCCCGGGACGCGGTCGTGCGCGGGGTCGATGCTGAGTCCTTCCCGGTCGGCACCCCGATCGACTCGCCACGCGCTGGGTCGCGGTGCGCGGGTGCTCAAGACGATGGTCACATAGGGCAGGACGCGCGAAGGCCCGACAGGTTGCGTCGCCGCGGCGACCTTTCGTTGGTGCGCCGGGTCAGCCGGAGACGGGAGCCCAGTCCAAGGTGCGGGTGACGGCCTTGCGCCACGCGGCATACCCGGTGGCGCGTTGCTCGTCCGACCACTGCGGTGACCAGCGACGATCCTCCTGCCAGTTGGCGCGCAGTTCGTCGGTCGTGCGCCAGAAACCGACGGCCAGGCCCGCGGCGTATGCCGCCCCGAGGGCCGTCGTCTCGGCGACGACCGGCTTGCTCACCTGGACGCCGAGGATGTCGGCCTGGATCTGCATGCACAGGGCGTTGGCGGTGACCCCGCCGTCGACCTTGAGGGTGTCCAGGCGGACGCCGGAGTCGGCGTACATGGCGTCGGCGACGTCCTTGGTCTGGTAACAGATCGCTTCGAGGGTGGCGCGGGCGAGATGGGCGTTGGTGTTGAACCTCGACAGGCCGACGATCGCGCCGCGCGCGTCGGAGCGCCAGTAGGGGGCGAAGAGACCGCTGAACGCGGGCACGAAGTAGACGCCGCCGTTGTCGGGCACCTGGGCAGCGAGGCGCTCGATGTCGGCCGCGCCGCTGATGATCCCGAGTTGGTCGCGCAGCCACTGCACGGCCGAGCCGGTCACGGCGATGGAGCCTTCCAGCGCGTATGCCGCCCGCTCACCGGCGAACTGGTAGGCCACCGTCGTCAACAGGCCCGCCTTGGAGCGGACCGGCTCGGTTCCGGTGTTGAGGAGCATGAAATTGCCTGTGCCATAGGTGTTCTTGGCCTCGCCGGGGGCGAAGCAGACCTGGCCGACGGTGGCGGCCTGCTGATCCCCGAGGTCGCCGGCGATCCGGATCGGGCCACCCCAGGGGGTGGTGCTTCCGGAGGCGGCGGTCTGGCCATAGCGCTCGGCGTCACCGCTCGGGACGATCTCGGGGAGCATCGCGCGGGGGACCGTGAAGAAGCTGAGCAACTCGTCGTCCCAGTCCAAGGTCCGCAGGTCCATGAGCATGGTGCGGCTGGCGTTGGTGACGTCGGTGACGTGCCGACCGCCGTGCGGCCCGCCGGTGAGGTTCCAGATGACCCACGTGTCGGGAGTGCCGAACAGGGCGTCGCCTCGCTCGGCCGCTTCGCGCAGGCCGTCGACGTTGTCGAGCAGCCATTGGAGTTTGCCGCCGGAGAAGTAGGTGGCCGGCGGCAGTCCGGCGCGCTCGCGGATCACCTGCCCGCGGCCGTCGGCATCGAGGGCGGCGGCGATCGCGTCGGTGCGGGTGTCCTGCCAGACGATCGCGTTGTGCCACGGGCGGCCGGTATGCCGGTCCCACACGATCGTCGTCTCGCGCTGGTTGGTCACGCCCATGGCCGCCAGGTCGCTGGAGCTCAGGCCAGCGGCGGTGAGGGCCGAGCCGATGACGGTCTGGGTGCGTTCCCAGATCTCCAGCGGGTTGTGCTCGACCCACCCGGCCCTGGGGAGGACCTGCTCGTGTTCGAGTTGGTGCTTGCCGACCTCGCGCCCAGCGTGGTCGAAGATCATGAACCGGGTGCTCGTCGTCCCTTGGTCGAGCGCGCCCACGAAATCAGCCATGGCGACAGATTGGCACAGCACCGAGACGGCCCGCACGCGGCCCGGTCCAGTCGGCGAGTGCGCCAGCGAGTGCCTCTGAGGGCGTGATCACCCCGCCCGTCGCACGCGGTAGCGCACGCGGGCGGGCGGCATACCCCATGGGAGGTATGCCGCCCGCGACCGTGAGGCGCGAAGGGCTACTCGTTCCAGCTCGAGGGGTAGGCGGGGTCTTCCACGGCGACGGCGCCTTCACCGAGCAGCAGCGGCGCGAACGTGTCCACCATGACGGCGGTCTCGTCGAAGCTTTCGACGCCGATGGAGCGCTCATAGGCACCCGGCTGTGGCCCGTGGGCGTGACCCATGGGGTGCAGCGAGATCGAACCGGCCTCGATGCCCGACCCCTTGCGGGCCTCGTAGTTGCCCGCGGCGTAGAACATCACCTCGTCGGAGTCGACGTTGGAGTGGTAGTAGGGGACCGGAATCGCCAGCGGGTGGTAGTCGACCTTGCGCGGGACGAAGTTGCACATGATGACGTTGTGCGCCTCGAAGACCTGGTGGGTCGGCGGCGGCTGGTGCACCCGGCCGGTGAGGGGCTCGTAATCGGAGATATTGAACGCATAGGGCCATAGGCAGCCGTCCCAGCCGACGACATCGAAGGGGTGGTGCGGCTGGACGTGGATCGTGCCGGAGATCCCGTTGGCGCCGGCGCCGCGGTGCTTGATGTGCACCGGCACGTCGGTCTCCTCGACGACGTAGGGGTCGGTGGGCACGCGCAGGTCACGCTCGCAGAACGGGGCGTGCTCGAGGAACTGGCCGAACCGCGACAGATAGCGCTTGGGCGGCGTGATGTGGCTGTTGACCTCGATCGCGTAGATCCGCACGGGGGCGTCACCCGTCGGCACGATCCGGTGGGTGGTCGCGCGGGGAACGATGACGTAGTCGCCCTCCCACACGTCCAGGTCACCGAAGACCGTCTCGACGCGAGCAGTGCCGCCGTGGACATAGAGGCATTCGTCGCCAATGGCGTTGCGGTAGTAGGGAGACGGCTCCTTGGCAACGACATAGGACAGCCGGACGTCACCGTTGCCGAGCAGCAGGCGTCGACCGTTGACGGCGTCGATGCCCGCGCCGCCGCCGGGCAGGTCCTGGGTCTTGAAGTGCCGCGGGATCATCGGGTCGTTGGCGTGCAGGGTCTGGTCGGGCAGCTGCCACGGCCGCACCTCGCGGATCGCCGCCGGGATGAACCGGTGGTAGAGCAGCGACGAGTCGGACGAGAAGCCTTCCTCACCCATGAGCTCCTCGTAGTAGAGCTTCCCCTCCGGGTCCCGGTGCTGCACGTGCCGCTTGTGGGGGACGTTGCCTGCGCTGCGGTAGTAGGCCATGTGCTCGGTCTCTCCTTGGTCAGTCGGTCGTCGGGTTCGTCGGGTTTTCGTCGGGTTTCGTCGAGGTCAGGCGGTCGCCGGGGCGGTGGCGCCAACGGCCCGGTATGCCGCAGCCGCCGCGTCGGGTGCGCTGGTCACCACCGCGGCGATGTGGGCATCGGGTCGGAACACCCAGGCCTCGTCGGGTCGGGCACCCAAAGCCTGAGCGACCTCGCCGTCGGGGTCCACCTCGGCCAGAGGCAACACCGTTGTCGGGCAGCGTAGCCCGGCCAGGGCGTCGGCGACGGCGGCTGTGTCGAGGTCGGCACCGACGAGGACGAGCACGCCCTGCCGGGCCAGGGCCCGGATGCGCACCCGGTCGCCGCCAGCCAGGGTGACCTCGACGTCCGGGGCGATGACGCCCGGAGCCGCCACCGGGTCCTCACCCTTGGGAGGACGCCCCTGGAACGGGTGGTCCGCCGAGGGCGTGCTGAGCGGGGAGTCGACATACCAGAAGGGCTCGGCCATCCGGCCGGAGTTGACCTGCGCGCGGACCGCCAGGTCGGTGGGGTCGGCCTTGGCCGCCTCGAGGATCTCGCGGCGCTGGGCCCACTCGGCATCGTTCTGCGGGACGAGGAAGCGCATTGTCGCGGCGGTGACGTCGAGGTTCTCAGCGGCGGCAGCGTGGCGCTCGTCGTGGTAGGTCGCGATAAGCGAAGGGTCGGCCCAGCCGTGCATGACGAAGGCGACCTTCCAGGCGGCGTTCTCGGCGTCCGGCACCCCGGAGTTGAGTCCGCGCGCGCCGAAGGGGGCGACGAGGTGGGCGCCGTCACCGGCCATGAGGAACCGGCCCGCGACCATCTGGTCGACCTGGCGGGCGTGGAACCGATAGACCGACTTCCAGACGATCTCGTAGTCGGCGTCGCCGACGATCTTGCGGATCCGGGTGTCCAAGGCACCTGATGCCTCTTCGGAGGCCAGGTCATAGTTCGGCGGGACCTGCCAATCGATCCGGTAGGTCGAGTCGGGGCAGGGGTGGATGAGGACCTGGCGGCCCGGGTTCCACTCGGGGTCGAAGTAGAACCGCCGCTCCAACTCCCAGCCTGGCAGCGTCGTGCGGATGTCGCAGATGAGGAACTGGTCGTCGAAGGTCGTGCCCTCAAACGTCATCCCGACCATTTCGCGGGTGAGGTGGCCCTTGTTGCCGGGGGCGGCGATGACGTAGGCCCCGGTGATGCGCACCGTCTCTCCGGAGCCGTGGGTGCCCACACGGCATACCAGGGTGATGCTGTCCGCGTCCTGCTCGACGGCTTCGACGGTGTGGCCCCACTTCTCGGTGATGAGCGGGTTGGCCCGGATCTGCTCGTCGAGCAACTCCTCGGTGCGGTTCTGGCCGATGTTGACGAACGGCGGGAAGGGGGAGCGGCCACGGTCGACGAAGCCCTGGGTGAACAACTCCTGCCCTTGGTAGAGGGTCACAGCGCGGGTCCAGGTCACGCCTTCGTCGGCGATCTGCCGGCCGGCGCCGACGTGGTCCCAGACGTCGAGGACGTCGCGCTGTTGGCACAAGGCCTTGGAACCGATGGGGTCGCGCTCGGGGCGGGCATCGAGCATGACGACGGGCACTCCCCAGGCGGCCAGGCACAGGGCGGCGGTCTGCCCGACGGGGCCGCAGCCCAGGACGATGGCCGGGACGTTGGGGTCAAGAGTGCTGGTCATTCGGTCCTCCATGGATCACCGTGGCTGGGTTGGCACTCAGGATGAGGGGATCGTGAACCGCTGAAAAGCGCGAGTTCCGTCGGTTATTGCGCGGCTCGCCTGCGCTTCCCGTATGCCGCGTCGCTCGTTTCAGTGCGGCTCGCCCGCGTGCGCCGCGTGTCGAGCCACCAGCTGAACGAAGGCCTGGGCCGCCCGCGACAGCCTCGCGTCCCGAGGCCAGGCGACGACGATCTTCACCGGAGGCAACACAGGGTCGCTGACCTCCTTGGCCACGACCGGGCGCCCTTCGTAGCTCACGTCGGTCGCGGTGCGCTGGACGAGCAGCGCCCAGCCAAGTCCTCGTCCCACCAGGGCTCGGGCCGTCTCGTAGTTGCTGGTCCGCAGCGCCACCCGCGGCTCGAAGCCGGCTCCTCGGCACATGTCCAGTTGGTGTTCGCGGCTCGGGGGTGCGTCCAGGAGCACCATCGGATCCTCGGCGAGGTCGATGAGTCGCACCGATTCGGCTCCGGCGAGACGATGGGCGGCAGCCATGTGGACCCGGGGGGCGTTGGTCAACCAGGCGACCGTGCTCCAATGCCGAGGTAGGTCGATGTCATAGGCGATGGTCACGTCGACATCGCGCGCGTCCACCGCCGTGCGCAGCCGGTCGAGGGTGTCCTCGCGCAACTCGATCCGTGCCGCCGGGTAGCGGCGCCGGAACGCGTCGAGCAAGGGCGGCAACACGGTCGGCCCCAGGGTCGTGTAGCACCCGACATGCAGCACCCCGGTGACCTGGCCGGGCTCGCCGCGGACGTCGAGCTCGAGATCGTTGGCCTCGTGCAGGACCACGCGCGCCTTGGCCAGCACCGCCTTGCCGCCGGAGGTGAGCTCCACCCCCTTGGCTCGGTGCCGAACGCACAGCTGGGCGCCCAACGCGCGCTCCAGGTCGCCGAGGGAGGCGCGGACCGCTGACGGGGACAGTTGCAGGCGCACCGCGGCGGCAGCGATGGTGCCCGTGTCCGCGACGGCCACGAACGCGGCCAGTTGCTGGAGGGTGTATGCCGGCACGCCGGTGGCCTTGGCCATGCCTCGCACTCTAGCGCCGGCCTCCCAGAGCTGGGCCCTGGAGTGTCGTGCCCTCCCACGTCAGTGTCGTGCCCTCCGCGTCGGTGTCGTGCCCTCCGTTTCAGTGTCGTGCCCTCCCGCGTCGCCCCGTGGGTCGCCCACTCACCTGGCCCTCTTGTGGCAGTTGTAGCGGTTGTGTGGCAGATAGATCTGCCAGACAACCGCATTAAGTGCCACACGCTGGTGTGGGACCTGGTTCGACGGGGACCGAAACGTGGTCACGCGCTCCGTTCGGCGGCGGCGAGGGCGGCATACACCCGGGCGAGTAGGCGTGCTGGATTGGTGAGGTCGGCCCAGGAGACTCTGACGACGACGAATCCCAACGCCCGCAGGCGGTCCTCGCGAAGCTTCTCCTTGAACAGGCTCAGGCCGGATGGGTCGTCGGCGTACTTGAGGGCTCCGTCGAACTCCAGGATCACCCGGGCGCCAACGAGGAGGTCGACCCGGGCCACGAACTCCGTCCCGTCGTAGATCTCCACCTGGCTCGTGACGTGAAGTCCGGCAGCGCTGAGGATGAGGCGGGACCGCGACTCGCCGACCGACTCCGCCGCGCCGTCGACCGCTTCGAGGAATCGTCCCAACCGCCGGCGCAACCGGTTGCCGGAGCAGGCGTCGAGCCCGTCGGACAGGTCGTCAGCGGTGCATAGCCCGCGTTGCAGCGCCGCATCCGCGCTGACCACGGCGGAGGGCAACGGTGCAGTTCGGGCGAGCTGGACCAACGCCACCGCAACGGAGACGGCGTGGATGTCGCCGACGAGCGCCAGCGTCAGCTCCTCGCGGGGATGGACCATGAGCCCGCTCTCGGAGGTCCGCATGGAGACGTCACCCACGACGTCGAACCGGTTGAGGTTCAGCTGCCAGAGGGGAAGGCCTCGGACGGCGAGGGCTGCATGGTGACTTGCGCCGTTGTTCGGGGGCCGGGACATGACAACCGCCCGGACTTTGAGCGCGTATGCCGCCTCAGGCCGGGCCGCGGCGACCACGGCGGCATCGACATATGCCCCTCGTCGAACACGCAGCAGTTCGCCGGAGTCGACGGCGGCGGCAATGGCCCGCGGGTGGATCCCGAGGCGAGTGGCCTGCGTGCTGGCCAAGGCGCCGTGTTGGGCGTCCAGGAGGTGAGCGAGTGCGAGATCCATCCGCAGAGGGTCCCGCCGTTCGATGAGCCTGGCCACCCAACGTGGCGATCCTGTGGACGGTGGGACGACCGCTCAGACCCATGTGGATGACGCCGATCCGACGCGCGCACGTCCCACGTCATCGGGTGGCACGTGAACCGGTTTGGTGGCAGATACATCTGCCACCAAACCGGTTGAAGTGCCACTGGTGGATGGGTCGCGCGCGGGCTGGACACTCGGGTGATGCGCCAGTGAGAGGGCGGTCGGCGGGGGAATCGGCATAGGCTCGGCGTTGATGCGGATCGACCTGCACGCTCACTCCACCCGCTCAGACGGGACCCGGACCCCGGCTGAGCTGGTCGCCGACGCACGCCGGGCGCACCTCGACGCCGTCGCCATCACCGACCACGACACCACGTCGGGCTGGCTTGAGGCCACCGCCGCCGCACACGAGCACGGGATCACCCTCGTCTCCGGCGTCGAGATCTCCTGCGAGCGCGACGGTCGCTCGGTGCACCTCCTCGGCTACCTCGTCGACCCCTCCAACACCCCCCTTGCGACCGAGCTCGCCAAGGCCCGCGAGTCCCGGGTCACCCGGCTGGAACGCATGGTCGCCCGGTTGGCGGCGGACGGCATACCGGTGACGTATGCCGCGGTGCTCGCGAAGGTGCCGCCCGGCGCGACCCCGGGGCGGCCACACATCGCCGACGCCCTCGTCGCGGCGGGGGCCGTGGCCACGCGGGACGAAGCGTTCGCGCGATGGCTGCACGACCAGAGCCCCTACTACGTCCACCACTACGCGCCCGACCCGGTCCGGGCCGTCGGGCTCGTCCAGGCGGCTGGGGGCGTGGCCGTGCTCGCGCATCCGTTCACCCAGACCCGCGGCGCCGGGGTCCTCACCGATCGAGCCCTCGGCGAGCTGGCCGACGCGGGCCTTCGGGGGTTGGAGGCCGACCACCCTGACCACGATGCGCCCGCTCGCGCCCGGGCTCATGCCCTTGCCGCTCGGCTTGGGCTGCTGGTGACGGGGTCGAGTGACTACCATGGAGCCGGGAAGACCACCCGGTTGGGCGACAACCTCACCGACCCAGCGGCGTTGGCGGCCATCGAGGCCCAGGCCACCGGGGCCGCCATCGTCCGCCCGGAGCGGCGCTAAGCCGAGTGTCCGTGGCACCGGCTAGCGTGGCTCGGGTGTCGCAGGACCAGCCGTCGAGCCCGGCGCCCACCCAGGGCGCGTTCCCCGGCATGCCGACGCCCCTGTATGCCGCGAGCCCCTCCAAGCTGCTGGCCTGGGTCGACTGCCCGCGCCGCTATCGGTTCCAGTACCTCGACCGCCCTCGCCCAGTCACCCGGCCCCAGCGCGCTCACACCTCGATCGGCGTTGCCGCGCACAACGCGCTGCGCGACTGGTGGGACCAATCCGACCGCACCCCCGAAGCCGGGGCTCGCCTGGTGCGCGAGGGCTGGGTCGATCTTGGCTTTCGCGACCCTGCCCAAAGCCTGACCTGGCGGCAGCGCACCCAGGCGGAGGTGACGGCATACCTGCAGGGTGTCGACCCGTCCCGCACCCCGGTGGGCGTCGAGCGGACCGCGGCGTTCAAGACCGGGGTGCTCGCCTTCTTCGGCCGGATCGACCGGCTCGATGACCGCGGCGGCGAGCTCGTCGTCGTCGACTACAAGACCGGGCGGCGTCGCCTCACCAACGAGGACGCCCGCACGTCCCTCCCACTCGCCCTGTATGCCGCCGCCGTCTGGCGGATGTTCCGCCGCCGCTGCGTGCGCGTCGAGCTGCACCACGTGCCGACGGGGACGGTCGCGGCATACGAGCATTCGGACGACTCGCTCGTGCGGAAGGTGCGTGAGGCGGAGTCGATCGCCGCCGATCTGCGCCGCGCCGACCTCGCGTATGCCGCCGACGGCACCGACGCGGCGTGCTTCCCGCCACGGGTGTCCCCGTTGTGCCAGTGGTGCGACTACCGTGCCCATTGTCGGGAAGGGCAGCAGGCCGGTCCCGAGAAGTCGTCCTGGGCCGCACTGGAGGAGAGCACGGATGACCGCGTCACCGACGAAGCGCACTTCGGCGGCCCAAACGAGCTCAAGCAAGCCGAGCGCGAGCACAGCGACGGGCTCGGAGAGCCCGCAGGTCCGGCGTCGTGCGGGAGCGACGAGTCGGACGAGTCGCTCGGGTCGGTCTGACGCAAACGCTGCGACAGGGCCGTACGTCCTCGCTGTGGCCAACCAGAAGGGCGGCGTCGCCAAGACAACCACGGTGGCGAGCCTGGGGGCCGCCTTCGCCGAGATGGGCAAACGGGTGCTGCTCATCGACCTGGACGCTCAGGCCTGCCTCACCTTCTCCTTAGGGGTCGACCCTGACACGGTGGCCGTGTCGATCAACGAGGTGCTCATCGGCCAGGCCGGCATCAGGGATGCCATCGTCGAGTGCGCCGATGGAGTCCACCTGGTGCCCTCGGTCATCGACCTGGCGGGGGCCGAAGCGCAATTGCTGGGGCGACCGGGCCGTGAGTTCGTGCTGCGCACGATTCTTGAGGAGGTCGAAAGTGACTACGACATCGTTCTGCTGGACTGCTCGCCGAGTCTCGGCGTGCTCACCCTGGCGGCGTTGACGGCGGCCCGGGGCCTGCTCATCCCTATGCCGTGCGAGATGCTCAGCCACCGCGGGGTCGGCCAACTGCTCGACACGGTCCGCGACGTCACCCGGTTGCTCAACCCCAAACTTGAGGTCATCGGGGTGCTGCCGACGTTGTTCGACGGGCGTTCCGCGCACTCCCAGGCGGTGTTGGCCGACGTGGGGGAGCGCTACGGCTTGCCCGTCATCGAGCCGCCGATCCCCAAGACGATCCGGTTCGCCGAAGCGCCCGCCGTCGGGCGGTCGATCCTCACGACGTCCAAGTCGTCCAAGGGAGCGCGGGCCTATCGGGCCGCGGCGAAGTCTTTGGCAGGGCGGATCTGGGGCGCGTAGCCGCTTCAGTAATGCTCCAAGGCCAACCGCGCCAACCCTCCGAGCACGGCCGCCCACAACAGGCTGGTGAAGCTGCCGATGATGAACCGCTCGGCCGCGCCCTCAGTCGTGCCGCGCAGCTCCGCGAAGCGCCCCAAGCCTTTGAGAGCGATCACCCCGACCATCGCTTCCGGCCAGCCGGCGAGCAGCCCGAGGAACACCGCCGTGCGCTCCAGGAAGCCGATGGTCTGACCACCCCGGAGCACCACGGCCGCCGCGTGGATGCCGGTCACGGGCTGCGTGGCGGAGCCACCGGAGCGCCGTTCGACGTGGGCGAAGACCCAGCCCGTCAGCGGGCTGCCGCCAAAGATGGCCAGCACTGCGGCGAGCAGGATCGCGCCGCCGAGCAGCGCCTGGGTCACGGTCACGGGTCAGTTCTATCGTCCGCCACCGACAGGTGGTGGCAGACGAGCGCCTCGGCTCCGGCTTGCTCGAACCACCCCGACCGGCGCACCCGTTGGCTGACGGCCGACGCGCTGATGCCCAGTCGTGTGGCGGCCTCCTTCTGGCTCACCCCCGCGGCCAGCAGGTCGGTCACCTCCCAGCCCTCGGCCGTCCGCGCCCGCAAGAGGCGCGCGTAGAGCAGGAGGGCGGACTCGGCATACCTGGTATGCCGTTCGCGCACCTCGCGACTGGACGAATCCAGCCCCGGTGTGGTCCCCATTCGGACCGCCAGCTGGCCCGGCGAGGGGTGCGCCTCGCGGACGGCGGTGCGAGCTGCGATGAAGGCTGGCCCTCGACCGGCTCGCGGGGAGTCCGGCAGCGGCAGGTCCACCGGGCCGATCCCGATGCCGACGCGCCACCGTTCGGCCCGGACCAGGCTGCCGACGACGGCCAGGACGTCTGCGGGGTCGGTCGTGACGCCTTGGATCTCGTCCCCGGCCGTCCGCTCGAAGGGGTTTGCCCGGGCTGGGCGAAGGCCGGCGAGCAGCGTGAGCACTTCGGGGACGCGGTCGGCCTCGCGGCGGCTGCCCACTTGATCGGCGGTGATCACATACATGGCTCATCCTTCATTCGTCAGAGTGAAGGATAACACCTTCATTTGAACGGATGAAGGGCCAAACATGAATCGCTGGGCACATCGTCGAGACGACGTGCCCAGTGATCGAGTCGTTCCCCGCGCAGGCGCGGGCAGAGGGCCTACTTGGCTGCCGGCTCGGTGAGGTTGCCCGAGACGTCCTCGGCGCTGGCGTCGATGCCGGTGATCGCCTCATACGACCATCCGGCGATGAGCGCACCGAGGATCGGCGCCACCCAGAACAGCCACAGCTGTCCCGGAGCACCGGCCCCGTTGAAGAAGGCGACCGCCGTCGAGCGGGCGGGGTTGACCGAGGTGTTGCTGATCGGGATCGAGATGAGGTGGATCAGGGCCAGGGTCAGACCGATGGCCAGCGGCGCGAACCCGGTCGGAGCGTGCTTGGTCGTCACGCCCAGGATGACGAACAGGAAGAACGCCGTGAGCAGCACCTCGGCGAGGAACACGGCCCACATCGAGTAACCGCCGGGCGAGTTGTCGCCGTAGCCGTTGGCCGCCATGTTGCCGACCATGCTGCCGGCCCCCTTGGCGCTCTTGGCCAGGCCCCACAGGCAGGCCCCGGCGAGCAGGCCACCGACGACCTGGGCGGCGAGGTAGGCGAAGAGGTCTCGGACGTTGTCGAACCGGCGCGCGGCCCACAGGCCGATCGTCACGGCGGGGTTGAAGTGACCCCCGGAGACGTGGCCCACGGCATACGCCATCGTGACGACGGTGAGACCAAAGGCGAGTGAGACGCCGAGCAGGCCGATCCCGAGCTCGGTGCCTTGCGCGTCGGCGACGCCGCCGGGCGAGTAGAACTTCGCGGCGAAGATGGCGCTCCCACACCCGCCGAAGACGAGCCAGAAGGTGCCGAGGAGCTCGGCGCCGAGCCGCTTGCTGAGGGCCGGCTGCATGGAGGGTCTCCTTATCGTTCCCCCGACCGGGGCGTATGCCGCGGCCGTCGGCGGCTACGCTACCCGCTCCGGCCGCCCTGACCGTCGGTATGGCGGTCGGGTGTCTGCGAAGCGCCGTGCCGTTTGCTGGCCACGTCCGGTCAGGTCGGTTGACCCGGTTGGGGCGGGCCCACCCGCAGCGGCAGCATCATCTCGTTGTCCTCGTGCTCAACGATGTGGCAGTGCCACACGAATTGGCCGCCTTGGGTGAACCGCATCCGCACCCTGGTGACCTCGCCCGGAAGGGCGACCACCGTGTCCTTGAGGCCGGACTCCCAAGCCTCGGGCGGGCGGGGTGTCGACCCCGGAGCCAACCGGGCACGCATGTGTTCGTCGGTTTCCAGCGCTTGGCGGTTGACGACCTCGAAGGCCACCTCGTGGATGTGGATGGGGTGGGCATCCATGGTGAGGTTGTGCAGCTCCCACACCTCCGTTGCTCCGACGGCGGGGTTCTGGGTCACCTCGTCCGACCACATCCGGTGGGTGCTGCCCACGAAGCCGTCTGCCGGGTCGCCGTCCAGGACTCCGAGCATCGCCGCGATCGGTCCATCGGCGAACATCGACGAGTGCTCGATGAGCGCCAGTCGGCGGGTCACGCTCTCGGTGGGGAGGGGTGCCGGCTGAGGCAGCACGAGGAACTGCGGAGGCGTGCTCAGATCGGCGGAGGCGGCCGGGACGACGCGGAACTGCATGATGCGCCCCGTCGTGTCCGGGTCTGCCACAGGGAAGTCCGCGCCGGGCTCGCCGCCGCCATAGGGCTCGTCCGGTCCCACGTTGCCCAGGACGTGGCTGCCCAGCGGCACACCTGAGAAGTCGACGATAACGTCGGCGCGCTCGGCGGGCGCCATGAGCAACCGTCCGGACGCGACCGCGGCCAGGTCGATGGGGGTGCGCAGGAAGCCGCCCTCGTTGCCGATCTGCCACGCGCGAACGCCGGGGATCCGGGCGAAGTCGAGGATGAGGAAGCGGGCCTGGCAGCCGTTGAGGAGGCGGAAGCGATACCGCTTCTGCTGGACGGTGAGGTAGGGCCAGGTCGCCCCGTTGACGATGATGGTGTTGCCGAAGAACTCGGGGTTCCACACCGGTGGGACGTCGCTCTCCGGCATGTAGGGCTCGGTGATCCCGTCGAAGAACTCCCGGGTGTCCGGGTAGAACAGGGAACCGTCTGCGTTGAAGGACCGGTCCTGGATGGCGAGGGGGATCTCGAAGTACTTCCCCGGCTTCGGGTTGTCCTGGTAGTCCTTCGGGTAAGGCCCAGGCAACACCGCCACTGCGCCCGTCCGAGAGTCGCGGACGGCACCGTCGCCCTGCGGGCCGCCGCGGATGATGTAGAAGCCAGCGGCACCGGCATACACATTGAGCCGGGTCATGCCCAGGGTGTGGTCGTGGTACCAGAGCGCGGAGGGCCGGTTGTTGTTCGGGTACTGCGCCACCGTGTAGCCGGGGCCCCAGCCGATCCCGTTGCGGGCCAGCGACTTTGCCGCAAAGAAGTCACGCCAGCGACCGTGTTCTTTGTGGTCGGCCGGGAGGTTGGTGGCCGCGGGCAGCACCCACGCCTCGGGGTAGCCGTCGCTCTCGTCGCCCACCCCGACCGCCCCGTGCAGGTGGACGCTCATCGGGATCGGACCCCGGTATGCCGTGAACTGCGTCGGATCGGTCGGGTCGTGCTGGGCGGGCGGCACGTAGCGGCGACCGGTGAAGCTCGGCCGGTTGTCGGTGCGCCGGTCGCCATAGACGTCGGGCAGCTGGCCGGGGTTGGCCCAGTGCAACGTGGGATCCACCGCGAACAGGTGTGGGAGGAAGGTGCGGGTGCGCGGATCGACCAGCTCGTTGATCCACTTGACTCGCACGGGTCGGTTCCACGGCGCCTCGATGGTGAGTGACGGCGCGCCGTGGACGACCCGCCCACCTGCCCCCGCCGCCGGGCCGTAGCC
>MTKY01047163.1_pt1 | contig 49031 bp, 46 predicted proteins | sample 1042731 | NCBI WGS metagenome assembly MTKY01 (sample SAMN06212206, study PRJNA360538) | anaerobic digester metagenome | biome: Wastewater treatment plant; material: sludge; isolation source: anaerobic digester fed with sludge from wastewater treatment plant | place: Denmark: WWTP Soeholt ...
TACCGGTGGGGCCGCGAAACCCGCCGCGCCGGAGGAGGCTGAGGAGACGGCGGCGGGAAGGCGCGGGCGGATGCGCGGCCGCCGCGGGAAGAAGAAGGTGGCAGCCGGGGAAGATGCCGGAGGATGACGGACGGCGGCGACGTGGCCTCCAGCCTGGCGACACGCCCAGCAGCTGCGATTACCCGCGGGGCGCCACGAGAGTTTTTCCGGCTATCGACCCTGGCCGGCGTCAGGATCCGCCCAGTATAGCCTGCACCTTTTCCAGGAGGTCACTGAACACGTATGGCTTGGCGATATGGTCCGCCGCCTGCAGCTCTTTTCCCCGCTCGATATCCTCGGGGCGGTTCTTTACCGTGGAGATGATGACCGGGATATCCCGCGTCGCGGGGTCCGCCTTGAGCTCCTCCAGGATCTCCCAGCCGTTCTTGCCCGGCATCAGGATATCCAGGATCAGAAGGTCCGGCCTTGTCTCCCGGCACGTACCCAAGGCTTGCGTGCTCTCCACGCAGCCTACAACCTCGTACTCCTCCCTCTCCAGCTTGCGCTGGAGCATCTCCACGATGGCCGCGTTGTCATCTACGATCAGGATCTTGCCCTTCATGTCACCTGCCTGTCGCGCCTGCTTCACCGCCAGGTAGCGGGCGCGTCGCCCGCTGGCAATATTATAAACCACACCAGGCCAGGGCGCCGACCGGCACCCGTCCGTAACCTTTGCGCCGTACGGATGTTTTAACAGCTGCCATGCCTGGGCATAATGTAATAAATCCGACCGGCAACCGTCCGTAACCTTTGCGCCGTACGGATGTTTTAACAGCTGCCATGCCTGGGCATAATGTAATGAGACACGAACCCACTCATGCTGTAGACACCGGAGGGGAACCACGTTGAAAGTGACCTTGATCGAACCTAAAGCGCCCGGGATCCACGTGTATTCCAAGTTCAAGCTGCCGCGCCTCGGCCTTCCCCTGCTGGGGGCGATGCTGCAACGCGACCTCGGGATCAGGCCAACCATATACTTCCAGGAGTTAGGCGGATTGGACTGGAAAGACGTGGCCTCCTCCGACCTGGTCGGGATATCCACCATCACCACCACCGCCCTCGAGGCCTACGCCATCCTCGAGCGCGTGAAGCAGGCGGGCGACATCCCCGTGGTCATGGGCGGGCCGCACGTGACCTTCCTCCCGGAGGAGGCTCTGGAGAGGGGCGCGGATTTCGTCATGCGCGGGGAGAGCGAGTTCGCCTTCATCGAGCTGGTCAAACGCATAAGGGCGGGGGACGACGACTTCGCGTCCATTCCCGGCCTCTCCTACCCCAGCGGAGACGGGTTCGTCCACAACCCCTCCACTCCGAGAGTGCAGCACCTGGACGACCTGCCCTGGCCGGACCTCACCCTGATCAGGAACCACGAGAAGATCCGTGTCGTACCGGTCCTGACCAGCCGGGGCTGCCCTTATAACTGCAAGTTCTGCTCTGTCACCAAGATGTTCGGGCGCCGCTACCGCTTCCGCGATACCGCCGATGTACTGGATGAACTCGAGGTGCTGCATAAGCGCTCCCGCCATTCCATCTTTTTTTACGACGACAACTTCACCGCCAATCCCAGGAGGACGAAGGATCTGCTGCGTGGCATCATCGACAGGGACCTCAAGATACGCTGGACGGCACAGGCCCGGGTGGACGTGGTCAGGGACGAGGAGATGCTGGACCTCATGCGCGACAGCGGATGCATGTTCCTCTACCTGGGGCTGGAATCCATAAATCCCCGCACCCTGGAGAGCTACCGCAAGGAACAGACGGTGCAGGACATCGCCGATGCGGTAAAGATCCTGCACAAGTACGGCATCAAGGTGCACGGCATGTTCGTGCTGGGTTCGGACGAGGATGACGTGAATACCATCAAGGATACGGTGCGGTTCGCGCGGAGCTTCAGGATAGACACCGTGCAGTTCATGGTGCTCACGCCCTTCCCCGGCACCGAGACCTACGAGGAGCTCGCCGCGCAGGATCGCATCCTGCTCGAGGACTGGTCCAAGTACAGCGGTCACCACGTGGTCTTCGACCCCCTGCAAATGACCCCCTACCAGCTCCAGAAAGAGGGGTCGATACGTTCAATGCGGCGGTTCTACTCCCTGTGGCGGTGCTGGATGCAGGGCATGCGTTTTCGCTGGTGGAACATGTTCACCTACGCCTATGCGCACCATGCCATCCACCGCTTCCGCTCCCGCAACAAGGACTTCCTCAAAGACTTGAAACAGCGGTGGGGCCGGGTACGGGCGAAGGTCCCCCCCCGACGCCTGGGCGGCCTCGAAAACGACGCCTGAGTCATCGCCCGGGAATCCGGGAGTCAAGGGGGCATATACCATACTATCCTCGTTTCAGGGGAGGAAGCCAGCGGTTTATCTGGAATTCTATATATAGAATAGTCCCGTTCGGGTCGATTTATTAGGGAAAGGCCGAGAAGAGGCCCGCATGGCGGGGGTTGGAATCGCTGTATTGAGGTGCTGACTTGGAGCTCAAGGTAGGTTGTTGCGGTTTCCCCCAGGCACGGCAGATCTATTATAGGACCCTACCCCTGGTGGAGATACAACGGACGTTTTACCAGCTGCCCAGGGTAAAGACGTCCCTGAAGTGGCGCCAGGAAGCCCCCGCTCATTTCGAGTTCACCCTCAAGGCCTGGCAGCTCATGACCCACCTTCCCTCCAGCCCCACCTACAGCCGGCTCTCGCATCCCATCCCGGATGAGCTGCGGGATGCTTACGGCTCCTTCAAACCCACCCCGGAGAACTTCAAAGCCTGGAAGGAGACCCTCGAGGTGGCGAGGGCCCTGGAGGCCGAGATAGTCGTCTTCCAGTCCCAGCCGAGTTTCGGGCCGGGGCCGAAGAACATCGCCCAGATGCGCGAGTTCTTCTCGACCATCGAGCGGGACGGCCTGCAGATGGCCTGGGAGCCGCGGGGGCAATGGAGCCTGGACGAGGCGGGAAAGCTGTGCCGCGAGCTCGACCTCCTGCACGTCGTCGACCCCTTCCAGGGCAGGGAGAAGGCGGGCTCCGTCATCTACTGGCGCCTGCACGGGGTCGGCAATTTCCGCCACCGCTATACCGACAAGGAGCTGGGTAAACTGGTAACCATCTTGCGCAAGAGCAAGAAAAGGAAAGCCTACGTGCTCTTCAACAACGTCTACATGTGGGAGGATTCCCAGCGTTTCCTCGAGATCTGGCAGCAGCGCACGGGATGAAATCCCGCGTTCCGCATGGTGACGGGGACTAGCCCCGCAGCTTCTTTTCCACCTCGCCCAGGAACGACCGGGCATCCTCGAGGCACGCAGCGGCCGTTACGGGGTCGGCCTCCATCTCTCCGCCGCCGATACGCCGGTAGAGGTCGGCGACAATGGGCAGCGCTCGTTGGTTCTCCTTGCTCAGCCCCAGGGCGGGCAAGGCATCCGATTGAAAACGCGCCGCCACGTCCTGCCATCCGGAAAGGTCGTCTCCTTGCCCTTCCAGGGCCGCCCTCGCCGCGTAGATCATGGCGAGAAAGGCGCTGGATATCGCCTCCCCGGAAAGCCCGCCTGACAGCAGGCCCTCGGCCGTCAGCAGGGTATAACCGGCCTGATCCAGCCAGTCTCTGCGGTCTTCATCCATTTGCAGCAAGGCCGTCCCATCTCTCGCGGTGCCAATCGTCACCTACTACCTTATAATGTGGGGGACGGTGGAGGTCAAACGAAGGGCCGAGGCCCGCGCGCCCTGCGGGGAGCGCGGCCCACGGCGGAACGCGGAGGAACGATGCGGTTCTTCAAGTACCACAGCCTCGGAAACGACTACATCCTGCTCGACGCGCTGGAGGCGCCGCTCAAGCTCGCGCCGGCGGACATCCAGATGCTGTGCCACCGCCACCTGGGCATCGGCGGGGACGGCATCATCGTCATGGAGCCCTCCGACCGGGCCGTCTGCCGCATGGTCAACTACAATCCCGATGCCAGCCAGGCCGACGTGAGCGGAAACGGCCTGCGCTGCCTGGCCAAGCACCTTTACGAGATGGGCATCCACCCGCGTGAAGAGATGCTGGTGGACACCCCTTCGGGGATCAAGAGGCTGAACGTCCAGACCACCATGGGCAAGGTGAGCTCGGTGGAGGTGCACATGGGCAGCCCGGATTTCCGCTGTTCGTCCATCCCCATGCGGGGCGGGGAAGAGGAGGCCGTGGACGTCCCCATCGCGGCGGCGGGGAGGACGGTAAGCGCCACCTGCCTTGCGGTCGGCAATCCCCACTGTGTCCTCTTCCTGGAGGATATCGATGATGCGCTGGTAAGCGAGCTGGGCCCCGCTATCGAGAACCACCCCCTCTTCCCCCTGCGCGTGAACGTCGAGTTCGCGCAGGTTATCGACGTCTCGGAGATGCGCCTGCGCTCCTGGGAGAGGGGCGCCGGGGAGACCATGGCCAGCGCCACGGGCGCCTGCGCGGCCGTGGCCGCCGCCCTGCGCACCCACAGGTGCAAGAGGAAGATGCACGTGCGCCAACCGGGTGGGCTGATGGAGGTCGAGGTGAGGCCGGACGGCGACATCGTCACCCGCGGCCCGGCGCGGCGCGTCTTCGAGGGCACCCTCGACGAGGACTGGCGTGAGCGCAGCCGCATCATCCTGGCGTAGGGTGATCGCCCGGGCCTCAGCGGCAGCGGTCTTCCGTAAAGGCCCGGCGGCAAGGCTGGTCGTCGTCGCAAGCTCCTCCGAGCACCTTGCTCGCCGGGCCGGAGACGGTCAAGCAGATGAAAGTCTCGCCCGCCAGCATTTCACCCAGGCGGGGTCACTTCTTGCACGCACGCAGTAGAATCCCTGGTGCCAACAGGCAACATACCGGGGTATGCAAAAAACAAGACCTGACCCCCAAGCCGGGAGGGTTATTATCTCGGCGGGGGGTTCCAGCCCCGAGAGCAGGGGATGCAGAGGCGGCGCCCGCCTGACTCCACGATCCTGGTCTCCATGGTCGGCTCGCCGCAGTTGTCGCAGAGGACCGACTGGTGTATGCGCGCCTGCCCGGGTAGCTCGAAGTCTATCTCGTCCACGAAGAAAAGGTCCTCCAGGGGCGCCGTGATCAAGATGCGCAGAGCTTCCTCCCTGCGCGCGGCCGGGTCCAGGTCCCCGCCCGGGGGCGGTATGGCGCCGGCCTTCAGGCTCACCCGCAAAGCCTTTCCCGGCCGCCGCCGCGAGGCGAAGGTGAAGACCTGTTTGCCGTGGTCCTCGAAGACGAGGTTGCCTTTGCCGAAGGTGCAGCCGGCGAGGAACTGCACCGCGTCCACGCTGCAGGAATCGTTCTCCACCACGCAGACCAGCTCCTCGTCGTAGGCGCGGGCAAGGCCCATGCGCTCCATGGCCGCCCTGGACGCCCGGTAACCTATGGTCAGGCCCGGACACAGGTGGCCGTGGAAGGCGGCGGCCTTCCTCAGTTCCTCCGGAATATCCATCTTCTCAACCTCCTCCGGGCGACGTCTGGAATCGCCCTCAGATAAGTCGCAAGGCCCTGGAGGTCTTGATCAACATCTGCAGCACGGGCTTTACCACCCCGGGGGGCGCGTGCAGCGCCTTCACGACCTCCACCAACTCCACCACGTTGCCTTCCGGGTCCTTGATATACGAGAAGGACCCCATGGTGCCCGAGCCCATGTCAACCAGGGTAGGAGGATGATAGAGCTCCGCACCCCTCGAGATAAGCTGGTTCGTCGTATCCGCGACATCGTTCACGTCGAAGGCCATCTCCATGAGGCCGATATCGCCCCACCTCCGCCCCTCGTATATAACCTTGCCCTTGTACTCCGGCGTGTGGACGAGCTTTACGATGGCCCGGTCGAGCACGGCGGCGAACAGGCTCTCGCCCTGCGGCTTGTGCCCCAGAACGGCGATCTCCATCTCCTTGCCTCCCGTTATCTCGTCCATCTCCGGCAAGCGTCCCTCGAACTCGTGCAGCACGTCGGTGAAACCCAGCACGTCGCGGTAGAACTCCCTTGCCCTCTCCATGTCCTTGACCCCGATGGCCACGTGCCTGACGCCCCCGACGGCCGGCTTTTTCCCGCCCTTCTCCTCCACCATCTGCAACAGCAGGCCGTCGGGGTCGCGCAGGTAGGCGTAACGCTCCCGCCCTCCGCTGCTCAGCTCCACACTGCGCGGCGGGGTCAGGAACTCCACTCCCCCGCTCTTGAGGTCGAGGTAGAGCTGGTCGAGGTTGAAGACTTTGAGGCCCAGCTCCAGGTAACCGTAGTCGCCCCACTGCACGGGATCCGGCGGCTCCATGGGGCGCGTGGAGACGTGCTCTATGAGCTCGATTACCGCTCCGCCCCTGATGTTGGCGGCCATCAGCGCCCGCAGCTCAACCAGGGCCCCGATGATAGCGGTCATCTCCTCCATGTAGCTGGTCATATCGCTCAGCTTGAGGCGGAAGCCCATGAGCTTGCGGTAGAACTCGTAGCTGCGGTCAGTGTCGCGCACCCCCATCCCCACGTGCTGAAAAGCGGTGATCAAAGTAATCCCTCCTCGCTTTTAACCTGCTCCGGCCCCTTCCTTCCCTCGTGCCCTTTGCGCAGGAGCTTCCCACGGCAAGGCGCGCTTGCACCCCGAATACCCCTGCTCAGGCTGCCAGGCAGCCGTCCTGTCCCCATATTACACGTCCGGGCCGGCGGCGCAAGCGCGGGGGACGGGGGCGGGAGCGGCGACTGCCGGTCCGGGACCGTTCGGAAGGGAAGGGCAGCGGCGCGTCCCCCGGGGCGCCCGCCTTCATCCCCGCCGGCGAAAAGGTATTAGAATGTAAGTGTTGGCGGCCCGAAAGGAAAGGAGGAGCCTTGCGCACGATAAAGAAGACCCCGCCGCGTCTCGTTGACGACGGCAGGGTGGTGGAGTTCGGGGCCTTCGAGGAGCCGTTCAGGGAATTGAACCTGGGCGAGGCCGAGATCTTCGGAAGATGCGGCAAGGCCCTGCGCGGCCTGGGCCGTTTCCGCCTCAAGGAATGGCAGCACTACGGGTTGATACATCCCCGCCATTACTTCGGCATGGTCATCTTCGACGCCAAGTTCATGGCCATCTCCTTCGTCTATCACTTCGACCGCGTGAACGGCGGCATGCAGGAGCACTCCCGCCAGGCGCCGGGCGGCAAGGCGGAGGTCGCCGAGACCATGTGGCGCGGAGAATGCTCCTTCGCGGCCAGGGGTTACTCCCTCACCTTCGAAAACCGCCTGGAGGAAGGGTATCACCGCGTGCGCGTGGACGCCGCGCAGACGGGCAGGCTCCCGGCCGTCGGCGGCGAGTTCCGCATGCTGGAGGACATATCCAGGTATCGGCCCCTGGTGGTGGTCAGCCCCTTCTCGCCCAACCGCCCCCTCTACACCCACAAGGCCGCCTGCCCGGTGGAGGGCAGGATGAGCGTGGGCGGTGAGACCATCGAGCTGGACCCGTCGCGGGACGTGTGCCTCCTCGACGAGCAGAAGGCGTTCTACCCGTACAAGAGCTTCTGGAGGTGGCTGTGCTTCGGGGGGTTCGGCCCCGACGGAAAGCTCATCGCCGCCAACCTCTGCCACAACATCATCGCGGACGACGAGGAATACAGCGAGAACTGCTACTGGGTGGACGGCGGGATAAACCTTACCGGGGCCGCTCGCTTCGGCTACAGCGAGGACGACATCCTCGGCCCCTGGTTCGTCAAGACCACGGACGGGATGGTGGACGTGGACTTCCGCCCCCAGGGAGAGAGGGCCGAGCGCATGCGCGTGGGGCCCATACTCTCGGACTTTCACCAACCATTCGGGCTCTTCCGGGGGAGCGTGGGGGAGGGAGAGGGCGCGGTCGAGGTACGCGATATCTTCGGACTGTGCGAACAGCACATCACCCGCTATTGAGATCCCGGGACCCGGGCGCCGCGGCACCCCGCTCGCACATGCCCGCCTTTCTCCCGGGAGGGGGACGGTGGCACCGGCCCGGTCGTCCGGCGTAAAGATTTCGGCGCGGGGGACGAAAATAGAGGAAAACGAAGGAATACGAGCACCGGGGGTGATAGCATGAGATGTCCGCTGTGCGGAGCGGATAATTCCGAGCGCGCCGAGAGCTGCTATCTCTGCCAGAACCCGTTGGATCCGGAGCCGCCACAAGCGGCGGCGCCGGCTCGCGATACCGCCGCAGGACAGCAATACCCGCCCCAGGACATCCGCGGGGATATGGGCCCTTCCGGACCGCAGGCGGTCTCCCCGCCTCCCATGGGGCCGGGAGGATACCAGCCTCCTCCCCCGGGGGCCTACCCCGCCGGCTTTCAACCTACGCCTCCTGCGCCCGAGGGACCCGCCAAGGTCAAGATCGTCATCGGGATCCTGGTGGTGTTGCTGATCGCGCTCGTGGGTGTAGGCCTGTACTTCTTCCTGCGGACCGAACCGGTCAAGATCGTCGCGCCCGCGCCCCCGGGCTTCACGGCGGCGGAAGGGGACCTCGTGGACGATCTGAAGGATACGATGAAAGCCGGCTCGGAGGGGATCGACCTGGACGAGCTCTACGTCGACGCCACGATGACCAACTTCATCATCGTGGCCCATCAGGACATCCCCATCACCTTCGGATCCGACAAGCCGCCGGTGGACGATCCGGAGGCCATGGAGAGGTGGTTCCACGAATACAAGGACGAGTGGGTGGGCGCCTTCAACGCGGGCATCGTCGAGGGCGCGGGCATCCCCGTCGATATCGATATCTACGAGGTGGAACGGCTGACGGCTGGAGACGCCGCTCTCCACATGACCACGCGCATAGACGCCCTGGGCACCCCTTTCATGGTGGACACGCTGTGGGTGATCAAGGAGGGGACGGCCTTCTTCATACTGGTCGAAGGCCTGGACTCCGGCTCGGAGGCCATCGAGTTCCTGAGGGATAACATCTCTTTTGAAGAGTGAACGGGCCCGCGTCGCGGCGGGAGCACCACGCCCGCGGGACCGCATCCGCATCGCGGCGCAGGCTCCCCGGGATCGCCGCCTCCGGGAAGGCCTGCGGCCCTCCCTTTCGAGCTTCGGCCCGCTTTTCCGGCCGGCGCCCGATAGTGTTAGAATGGTTCTCCGGGAGGTGATGCGATTTGGATATGCTGGTCTGCCCCGCCATGTCAGTGGACGACAAGTACCGTACCCTTTACGCCGCCCTCATGGGAGTGTTCAACGACATCGCCCAGTATGCGGGCTCCAACCTTTCGAAGCAGCAGATGCAGGACCTCATCAACGCCGCCATGCACGGAGTAGGTTGGAGCGCGGGCAAGCGGCTGGTAAAGGTCTATCGCCTGAAGCCTACCGTCGAGGACGCCATGAAACTGCTGCTGCTGCTCAACAACGAGTCCCTCGCATATCTGCCCAAGCTCAAGCAGATCTATGCGGAGATGGACGGAAATACGGGATACCTCACCATCCGCAGGGATCCGTGGTATGACTGGTACTTCAAGCATATCGGCATAAACTGCGAGGAGTGCTGTTCGCGCTATGAGTTCTCCGGCCTGATCTCCCATCTCCGCGGGAACTTCGCGATAGAGGTCATGGAATCCCTGCCCCGCGGGGACGAGAGGTGCCGCTTCCGCATAACCGAGGGCGAATAGGCTGGCCGTCCCGGCCGCCGGGATCAGATTGCGGCAGTCCACGTATCCAGCCGGCAGTACTTGAAGTCGGGGCGAGCGTTATCAGGCGCTCTCTTCCTCTTTCTTGCGCAGGTCATCGAGGTACGCTGCGACGAACCTTCCTTCCCGCAGCTCGTGCACCAGCTCTTCCTCGCTGGTGATCTCCTTCTCGAAGACGGTCACGCACTTCCCCACCTGCCAGATGGCATGGGCATCGCTACCACCGGTCCCGCGCAGCCCGCATTCCTCCGCGATGGCCATCGCGGCCTCGTTGCTGCGCAACGTGTTCGCGCCGTTCATGGTCTCGATGGCCGCCACCTGGCCGATCAGCTCGCGCGGGAAGACGTGGGCGTGCTTGTGCTTGCGGCCCCACCCGCGGCAGGGGTGAGCGGGCACGATGACCGCGCCGTCCTCTTGCGCCATCTCCGTCAACTCCTCGAAGGTAGTGAGGTGATAACGCGTCTCGTGCTTTAGCCCGTAGACGAGCATGTCTCCCAGCTCGGTGTAGATCTCCACGCCGCGGAAGACGGGGTATCCGCTGGCGGCGGCGTACTCCACCATCTTGTTCGCCCCGCGGTGGGAATGATGCTCGGTGACGCATACGGCATCGATGCCCATCTGCTGCGCCCTCTCCAGCAGCTCGTCCGGTCCCAGCTGCGAGCAGATGGAGCCCAGGTTGGTGTGGATATGCAGGTCTATAATCAATTCTATCTCCAGATCCCCGACAGCCTCACGCTCTCCACCTCGGAGGCGTACGACGCGCGGCACCTTCCCGCCTTGATCTCCTCCACCAGCTCCGCCTCATCCCGTATATCGCGCTCGAAGGCGGTGAGGCAGCGCCCGACCTGCATGAGGAAATGCGCATCGCTCCCTCCCACTCCCGGGATGCCGTACTTCTCCGCGTAGGCCTGTGCCGCCGCGTTCGACTCCGGGCTCGAGCCCCCGTTGCGGGTCTCGATGGCATCCACGTTCGCCAGCAGGAACTCCGCGCCCTCGTCCCCCAGGGTATGGTGGAAACCGTGCGACCCCCGGCAGGGGTGCGCGGGGATGATGGCTCCGCCCGCCTCCCTTACGTCGCGGAGCAGCTCCGCGAACGGGGTGGTCAGGGGAAACCGCGGGCGGTACAGCCCGAACACGAGCATGTCCCCCAGCTCCGTATAGACCTCCACGCCTCGGAAGACGGGAAAGCCCGCCTCCTCTCCCAGGCGCCGGGCCACCTCCGCACCCTCGATCTCCTCGTGCTCGGTCACGCAGATGGCATCCAGGCCGACCTGTGCGGCCACCTCGACCAGGAGACGCGGGTCTATCTGGGAACACGGCGAGGACACGGCGGTGTGCACGTGCAGATCGACCAACATACGTTATTGCCTCCTCGTGCCGCCCCGAAACGGGCAGGCGTGCATATTCTTTCACATAGCGTGCCCCTTCTTCAAGTGCTTCGAAGGGGTGGGGGCAGAGGCGGCCTAGAGTACGGGTTTCATGACCGTCACTACGAGGCTGGCGATGAAGAAGGTGGCCCCGATGACCAGCACCGTGATCCTGATGGCGGGATTCTTGAACTTGGTGCAGATGCCCGCGAAAAAAAGCACGGAGGCGAAGAGCACCGTGAGCAGGACGTAGAAATCCGAGATCTCGATGGCCTCCTTCGCCTCCTCGACCTTTGCGCTGGCCTCGGCCTCCAGCCTGTCGGCCTCCTCCCGGCTGGCGTTCACGTATTGCGGCATCTCGAAAGGGGTGGAGGGAACGGCGGGGTCGTTCATGGGGTCGGCAGCAATCCATGCCTCCACCGCGTCCTTCATCTCGTCCCGGAACAAGCCGGCCTCGATGTATTCCGCCTCAGCGGCGTCCCCTTTGCGGAGCGCCATTACGTACGCGAGGAAGACCTCCACGTCGATATCCAGCTGCGTGTCGGCCAGGTCATCCGCCTCCGCCGCATGCACCCTGGCGGCGTTGGCCTCGTTGAAAAGCACCGCCTCACGGCTGCTCCAGCGCGACGCCTGATATGCGCACCACGTCGTCGCCACCGTGGCAAGGGCGAGAAGGATGGTGGCGAGGATCTCCAGCCACTCGCCGTGCAGCCTCTGCAAGAGGCCTGCCTTGCCGGTCGCTGGACCGCCTTCGCTCCCGATGGGTTCGCCCTGCATGCGCCTTCTCCCGTCCCGTGGGCCCTCGCTCTCCTCGCTATGGTGAATGTTAGCACATGGACGCCGTGCCTCGTCATCGCTTTCACGCAGGGAAACTCCCCATGGGCGAGGAACAAATGTAATGACGCGGGCGCGGAACCTCGCGGTCGCGGGGAGTGTCCATAGATGTAAGGAGATGATGAGGATGTTCGTGAAGGGCAGGGTCACGGCCGTCGTGGCGATATCGCTACTGTGCCTGTTGCTGCTCGCCGGCGCCATCGCGGCGTCCGGCTGCGAGAAGACCACGACCGCCCCGCCGCAGGAGCAGGAGGGGGCGGGGAAGGAAAGCGGGGAAAATGGAGCGGAGGAGGCCACGACCGTCACCCTCTACTTCCGGCGCAGCGTCGAGTCGCAGGAATGGCTCTCCCCGGAAAGAAGGACGCTTTCCGGCGCCTCCGACCCTTATCGCGCCGCCATGGAACTGCTCATCCAGGGACCGGAAGCGGGCTCGCAGCTGCATCCCGTCCTCCCCGATAGCGTGAAGGTGATCGATATCGCGGTCGCGGACGGGGTGTGCACCGTGGACTTCAGCGCGGAGATACTGACCGACGCCAACCAGGTGGGAGTGAGCGCCTCCGGCGAGGGGCTCGCCCTCGCCGCCATCGCCAACACCCTCACGGAGTTCGAGGGTGTCGCCAGTGTCAAGCTGCTCGTCGAGGGCGTACAGAGCGGGATGGTCGAGGGGCGCTTCGTCGAGGACTTCTGGGGCCACGTGGGCTTGCCCGAGTACCTGGAGCGCAGCGAGGGCGTCATTTACACGGGGCCCGCATGATCGAGCCCTCTCCCCGGCCCATGTGGCGAGGACGGCCTCGCGGCGAAGGCCTCACCCGGGGGTAAGGGGTCACTCGCCCAGGGCCTTACTCAATTCCCCGTCCAGCGCCCGGTAGGCGTCCGCGTTGAGGTGCGAGTCGTACGGGTCATCGGTGTATTCCGGACGCAGCCAGCCTCCCGAAGCCGCGAGGACGCCGTACAGGTCGAGGACGACGACTCTCTCGCCGTACTCCCGCGCGAGCTCGTCCAGGAAACGGTTGTACTCGCGCTGGTTCCACACCAGCCACTCGTCCGTGTACTCCCGCACCTTGGGCAGGGCGTTCCCCAGGATGAGGGTCAGGCCCTTATCCTCCACCGCGTTCTCCACGACCTCGCGGACGATCTCCCGGTTGGAGCGAAGGTTCTCGCGCGCGCCGGGTTCGTCTCCCCCCGTGAAGTCGTCGAAGCAGAGCTTGAAGAACATGTCGCCGCCGCCCTCCGCCGCCTCGCGGGCCGCGTCCCGCGCGCTGTCCACTATCTCCGGCGGGACCTCCATCTCGTGATAGACGAGGCAGCGGGAGCCGAAACGCACGGGGTTCTCCGGGTCGTAATCCCACCCCCAATAATCGAACCACCCCCCCAGCACGGACCGCCCGCACATGTGCACGACGTCCGCCCCGCGCACGCCGGTCTCTCCGCCACCGGCACCGCCATCCCGCTCTTCGCAAAAGACCTCATCGCGGTTTTCCGCCTCTTCGCCGTACGCCCCCTCCCCGTCATCGCCGCAGCCCGGGCACGCGACCACCAGCAAGGCTGCCAGCGCCAGCATCGCAGCAGCCGCCAAGCGGCAACGACCCTGAAGGGACATCGTTCCTCCTCCCCTCCCCGCATGCGCAATACACGATCCGGGCGTGTACACATACCCCGACTCATGCCGTCAACCATCTCTAGTATAATGTTCTCTAGCTTTTGCGTTAAAGGAGATGGGAGATGCATGTAATGGGGTTTGCGATAACGCGCGGCATACGCGTGGCCGTATGCCTGCTGCTGGCGGCGGCGTTGTTCATCGCGTCGGCGACCTGGGCAAATCCCGCGCGGAGCCAGGAAGATCAGGGAAACGCGGCCACGGGGCCCATCGACCCGGTCGCGGGAGCATGGATGACCTACCGGGGCGAGAGGACCGTCGCCGGTGAACCCCAACCGCAGGCGTTCTCGCTGCGCGTAACCTATGAATTCCCCCCCGGAGCCCCCCCGGACGGCAAGGTGCTGGACGCTGCCGTTACCGAAACCGGCCCCGAAGGCGAGGTCGTTTCCTCGCGCACGTTCTCGCTTCAGACCAACGACCGCATCTACAGCAGCCAGGACGGCGCTGAAGAAGGGTACTGGTTATACTGGCTGGCTCCCGGACTTGACAAGGACGACACCGCCAACGTGGAGTCGGCTACGGAACTGAAGGTCGTCGAGGTACAGGATTTCGATTTCAGGGGCAACGTCTACGGGGTGGCAAAGATGAGCGGATCGGGAGTCGAGCTCCTGGTCGAGCGCCGCACCGGCCTCGTGTTCCGCATCGCGCGGGAGGGCGGCGAAACCCTGCAGATAGAGGACACGAACATGCTGGCCCACTATCCCGCCTGGGGATATTGCCTGGACGATGCCGCGGTGGGCGGCAGTTTGGCCGACCTGGCGGAAGAATACCCCGACCTGGTCGAGGTGAGTTCACTAGGCAAGAGCGCCAAGGGCAGGGATATCTGGGTGGCTCACGTCACCGACTTCACCTCGAACGAGCCCAAGAGAACAGTGGTAATGGACGCCGCCGCCGAGGGGGACGCGCCGGAGGGGTGTTCTTTCCTCCTCGAGTTCCTGGAGGAACTCGTTCGCGAGGCCGGGGAGGGCGAGGAGTCGCTGGACCTTCTACGCCAGCTCAGCATCTACGTGGTGCCGCTGGTCAACCCGGATGGAGCACGGCGCTGGCTGGCCATGCCGGACCCTGCCGAAAGCCTCCTGATCGCGGGCCAGGCCCCCCGCAACGGCAACCTGGTGAATATCAACCGTAACTTCGATATGAGGTGGGAGGAGGGGAGTCGCGACCCCTCGACCTGGGATTACGCCGGCCCAGCCGCCTTCTCCGAGCCGGAGAGCCAGGCCATAGGCAGGCTCCTGGAAGACGTCCCAGCGGACCTCTATCTGAGCCTGCACACGGGAGGCGACCTCATCAACGCACCCTGGAACTGGAGCGAGGACCCGGGGTCGAACCCCGAGCGGTCCTTCTACCAGGGCCTGCTCGCCGACCTCTCACAAACGTTTCCGTTCCCGTACGGCATAGGGGCCTCTGCCGCACCCTTCACCGGATCGTCCACCGACTGGGCCTACGAGGGCAACGGTGCATCCTCCCCCATATGCTTCGACCTCTACATGCACAGACCGGCGGAGGGAGAGTTGGCCGATGACAACGGCGGCCTTCTTTCCGTTTACCCGCAGCACCGCGAGGCCATCTCCTTTCTCATGGAGAACCTTCAGTCGTACCTCGCAGTGGATATCATGACCAGCGAGATCGAGGTGGAGGTGAACGTGCCCATCGACGCGGTGGTGGAGATAACGGTCAGCGGGAAGAGAGCCCTTCCCAACGTCACGGCCCGCCTTATCCTCCCCGAGGACAGCGGACTGAAGTTCTCGTCCATGGCCGAAAAGGAAGTCGGGCTGGGAGACCTGGAGCCGGGTTCCAGCGCGAAGGTGACGTGGAGCCTCGAGGGCAGGACCAGCGGGTCCAGCACAGCGACCGTGGTCGTGACGTCCACGTACCCCGGGTACGACCACATACCCGGGACGTATGGTGCCGAGGTGAGAATCTCCATCTCGACCCACCGCACGTTGCTGGTGCTGATCCTCTTGAGCGCATTGATACTGCTCGTGCTGGGTATGGTGTTTCTTTCCATGCGCAAGCACCGCCGGGCTTCCGGGCGGGAATCCCGGGCGGAGTGACACCTGCTTGACCGCGGCGGGGATGGAATGCGGGCGGCGGCCCGGGTCTCTCCCTGCGTGAAGAGGGGCTCTTGGATATGGACGCTACGGCAAACGAGGGACTCCACGCGGGCGATATGTTCGCGCCTTATACCCTGCCGATGTTGATCCGCGCCGCCGAGGGCGCCGACGGCGTCCCCCTGCACACCGTCCGCCTGGGCGGGAAGCCGTTGCGCGGGGTGGTGCTCTGCCACGGCTTCGGGGGGAACAAGAACATCCGCGATTTCGTGGCACTGGCGCAGGACCTGTCGCACTTTTTCTCGGTATATACGTTCGACTTCCGCGGCCACGGTCTCTCCCCCGGCCGTTCCACCTTCGGCTACATGGAGGTCAACGACCTCGAGGCGGTGATCGAGATGGCGCGCTCGGACGGCAACGAGGCCGTCGCCGTCATCGGTTTCTCCATGGGCGGCGTGGTGGCCATGAGATACGCGGCCCTTCGCGGGGGGCTGGACTCGGTGACGGCCATCAGCGTGCCCGCGGACATCCGCACCGCCCGCGCCCCCGGCGCCCGTCTCATCCGCAGGCTCATGGGCAACCCCCTGGGAAGGCTCTATGCGGCCCGGCGATACGGGGTCAGCGTCGATAAGTCATGGAAGCTGCAGGCGCCGCCCGCGAGCCTCGCGCACCTCATCCCGCCCCAGCCCCTGACCATCATCCAGGGGGAGGACGATTTCATCTTCGAGGTGGAACAGGCCAGGGAGCTGCAGCGCCGCGCCGGGGACGGCTGCCGCCTCGTGACCTTTCCCGATTTCGGCCACGCCGAGCAGGGATACGGCCCCCGCCTGTTGGCGTGCCTCCTCGAAGTGCTGGAAAGGGACTTCGAACAATCGGGGCCAGGATAAATCCTGTCCCGCAGCGCTTCGCGTCGCTGGCCTTGGGGGTGGGCAAGGCTCGGTCTTGTCATTCCTCGCCTGCGGCTCGGACGCAAAACCGAGCCGGTGTGGCGGGTTGGGGAGAGGGCGGGGGTGCGCCTGCGGGCTATCGGGCGTTCGATAACAGTTCGAGCAGGACCTGCTCGAGTTCCTCTACACCTTTTTCCCAGGAGAAGCACTCCAGCGCCATGGCGCGGACCCGCTCGCCCAGGCCGTCGCACAGGCCGTCGTCGCGCAGCAGGCGTGCGGTGGCGGCGGCGAAATCCGCGGGGTCGTCGGCGATGAGCATATCCCGTCCGTCCTCGGCGTTCACCCCTTCGGCCCCCAGAGAAGTGGTGACGATGGGCAGCCCCATGGACATGGCCTCGAGGATCTTGCCCCGGAAACCCCCGCCGATGCGCACGGGGTTGACGAAGACCTTGACCCTCTCGAAATAGGGACGCACGTCTTCCACGGTCCCGGTCACGATCACCGAGGGATCCGAGCGCGCCAGCTCCAGCAGGTCCGGGGTTGGGTCCTTGCCCACCACGTAGAAGAGGGCCTCCGGCACCTCCTTCTTCACGCGCGGCCACACGTTCTCGTGGAACCAGAGCACCGCATCGCGGTTGGGATCGTGGGGATAGTTGCCGAGGAACATCACCGCCGTCTCCCTCGCGCACTCCCCGGAGACGCAGAAATGGTCTACGTCAACGCCGTGGGGCACCACCGCTACGTCCAGGTCGGGACGTATGTCCAGCAGCTCGTCCCTGCCCTCGGGAGTGAGGACGAGCACCTTGTCGGCGTCGGCGTACATGTCGAACTCGAACTTTTTCAGTCCCTTGAGGTTGAAGAGCGCCGAGAGGCCCGCGCGCGAGAGCCCCTGCACCTTCCAGGCCTTGCGGCGCGCGAGAAAATAGCACTCGTGCACCGACATCACCCTCTTCATCCCCGCCAGGTCCGGGTTGCGGAAGAGGTACTGGGCTACCATGGAGTACTCGCTGATGACCACGTCGTAGCGGTATCTCGCCACCATCTCCCGCAGCCGCGCGTACATCTCGGCCGAATAATTGTTGAGGAAGTAGACGGGCACGGGGGAGAAGAGCCAGTCCCTGGCCTTGCGAAACGGGTTGTCGCGGGCGGGCATGGGCACGGCCTCGAAATCGCGGCAGAAACGGGAGACGGTCCCCTCGAACTCCCTTTCCTCCGGGGAGACGAAGCAGAGGAGCGAGACGTTGTGCCTCTGCGACAGTATGCGCACGCGGTTATAGATGATGATGGGGCCGCCTATGACCTTCTCGTGTGGCAAGGTCTTGCAGATGAAAAGTATGTCCATTTCCTCCCCTCTCTGTGGCTCGCCCCGCGGTGCGCGAGAGCCGCGTTCCCCTGATCTGTGCAAGATTCTAACCCAACCCGTCGGCCGAGAACAGCAAGGCCACACAGGAGCGGTTTCGACTTTAGCTGCTGTCTCAATATCAATTATCTTACTAAAACAATTAGTCATAATTAGTATCGGGTGTCGGGAGGTACTTTGATACAATCTTCCTGGAAGCGAACTCGAGGAGGTGACAGGCCTTGCGCCTTTTCATCAGCGGCGTGTCTGGATACCTGGGAACCGTGATACTGAAAGCGCTGGAGGACGAGCCCGCCGTAAGCGACATCGTCGGAGTGGACATAAAGCCGCCGCGGGAGGGATCGCCTAAACTCGAGTTCCACGCGGTGGACGTGCGCGACCACGCGGGCATCCGGGACGCCATGCGCGGCTGCGACGTGGTGCTGCACATGGCCTTCATCCTCGACGAGATCAGGGACAAGAAGAAGACCTACGATATAAACGTCAACGGCTCCAGGAATGTCTTCCACGCCTGCCTGGATACCGCGACCCCCTGGCTCATCCAGATGTCCAGCATGGCCGCCTTCGGGGCACATCCCGACAACCCCTTCCCCTTGAGCGAGGACGACTACCCGCGCGGGGACTGGCGCTGCTATTACTCTTACGCCAAGGCGGAGATCGAGCATTACCTCTACCGCCTGGGCCAGCTGTACCCCGAGCTGGAGGTGACCGTCCTGCGCCCCTGCGTCATCGTCGGCAGGCACCTGGACAACACCATATCCTGGCTGTTCAGCCGCAGGATGGCCCTGAGCATGCGCGAATGCGACCCGCACACGCAGTATATCCATGAGGACGACCTGGCTGAAGCGGTACGGCTGGTGCTCATACGCGAGGCGAAGGGCATCTTCCACGTCACCAGCGACGACACCATAGCTTTCTCGCAGATGGCCAGGCGCGCGGGCATGAAGGCGCCCGCCATCCCGGCGGACCTCATGTGCCTGTTGGTGGACGCCGCCTACCGCCTCCGGCTCTCCCCCATCTCCTCACACTGGGTCAACATGTTCCGCCATTCCATGGTGGGCAGCAACGAGAAGATAGGACGCGAGCTGGGCTGGCAGCCCTCGTATACCTCGCAGGAGCTCTTCGAACTGGTCCTGGAGGCCGGCCAGAAACATGCTCCGCGGCGGCGGGAATAGAGGCGCTTCCCCTCGAAAGGCGTTGTGCTTGGCAAAACATCTGGCGGAACGGTGTTCTTTCTTCGCTACACAATATACCTTGAGCTGCGTTTTTACGGATAGAGGTTGCTATGCATGAAGGGGTCGGGAAAAGGTCGAACCCTACACTGTGTCCAAATCGTGCCCATTTTCGGATAAATTTGCGCCAGAAAATTGCTGGAGTAGAAGAGCAACTAAGAGGTCTCGAATTGCAGGTTCTTGAGGTTTTCGCTCGACACCCTCCTGCTCAGATCGAGCATCTCTATGCCGATGACGTTGCCATTGGCGTCATAGTCCAGTATCACCCCGGGCTGGACCTCCTCGGATTCAACGATCTCCGATTCATCGAGGCGAAAATACAACGCATCGTTCTGCTGGTCGATTCTTAACCTCATGTCTTCCTCCCAAGTCGACGGTCAAAGAATACGGTGATAACCGTAGCCGGTCGTTTATGTGGATTCACCGCGACACGCAGGTATCGATTACCGAATTCCTCGATCGGCCTCAGATAATCCACCGTCCCGTCCTTTTTCCGCTCCATTCTCTCTGGGTCTTGTAAGGCCAAACGCACCCAGATGTCCTTTATCTTGCGCTCCTCGAGCACGGCAAGTGCATGTTCAGTATAGACGAAATGCTGCATAGGCTGCTTTTCCTTGATTCTAACCTATATCGCCTGCCAACCCCACTTCTCATTCTACTGTCCGTGGATGACATATCTTCCTGATTCAGTGCCCTTTTCCGAAGTGCTATCATGGTTGTAGTGCTGTGGTTCGGGCAAAGGGGTTCCTACCATTCGGGCACATTGATTGAAGCTATTCCCGCGAGCCGTTGACCGTAACAGCGGAAGTCTATGCCACCTGGGTGTTGAGAGGTTAGCCGAGGAGCTCTCGGACGACGCCAGCCTGGCCGTTGTCTACCGCAGGCTCGCACTTTTCCATTCAGTAAGAGGCGATCTGTCGCTTTCCCTCAAGTACTCGGAGAAATGCTTCGCTACGGCGGAGAAGGCGGGCGATGTCGAGGAGATGGCCATGACCGCCGTCGATATCTGCACCGCCCTGGTGCTCACCGGGAATCTCCTGGAGGCGGTCATGGTCAGCCGCAGGGTAATCGAGACCCTGGAGGAACAGCAGCGAAAAAACGACATCTTCTTAGGCATGTTCTCTGTTTACAGTGATCAGTGCGGATGGTGTGGTTTCTCCCTGGGATTAATGGGAGAGTTCGATGAGGCAAAGGCTGTGCTCAAGAGAGGACTCGAAAACGCCTTAGAGATTGAAGCCCTCGAGGGCCTTCGCAAGGCCGAGGAGATGTATATCGAGATGGGAGTGATCCCCGATTCCTACTGGCTCACCCGTACCCGGGAAGCCCTGACGCGCCTCGGCCCGTGATAAATCTGACTTCACGATCTCATACCGCGATAAGTAATTCCCCCAAATAGCCCACTTGATAAGGCTCGCCTGGCTCGAAAGGCGTTGTGCTTTACGGCAGGATATGCAGTGTGAGTCCCGCGCCTTCACCCCCTGATGCCTGCGTGCCGGATCGACACTATTCCCAACGCTCAAGCCTGGTACTGGCTGCGCAGTTCGCGCTTGAGTATCTTGCCGATGGAGCTCTTCGGGAGGGTGTCCAGGATGCGCACCTCGCGGGGCTGCTTGAAGCTGGGCAGGCGCTCGCGGCAGAACCCCAGTATCTCCTCGGGCGTCGCCTCCGCGCCCGGTTTCAGGGCCACGTAGGCCACGATGTCCTCCCCGTAGGTGAGATCGGCGACCCCGATGACCGCGGCCTCGGCCACGGCGGGATGGGCGTATATGACCTCCTCGATCTGCACGGGCATGATGTTCTCGCCGCCCTTGATGATGATGTCCTTCTTGCGGTCGGTGATATACAGGTAGCCGTCCTCGTCGAGGTAGCCGATGTCCCCGGTGTGCAGCCACCCTCCCCGCAGCGCCTCCTCCGTATCCCGCGGGAGCTTGTAGTAGCCCTTCATGACGTGCGGGCCCCTGATGACTATCTCGCCGATCCCGCGGGGCGGAAGGGGATTATCGTCCTCGTCCACGATGGCCAGCTCCACGTCGGGGTACGCCTTCCCCGTCGAGCCGTCCCGCCACTCCTGGCTGGGCCGCAGGATGGCCCCCATGCCGGCCGATTCCGTCAGGCCGTAGAGCTGCCGCATGCGGCAGCCGAACTTCTCCGTGAAGTCACGTCTCAGCTCAAGGGGCAGCGGGGCGGCCCCGGCGATACAGTCCTCGAGGGAACTGAGGTCGTACTCGTCCGCGTTGGGGTGGTTGAGGATGAGCGAATACATGGTGGGGACGGCGGGGAAGAAATTGACCTTGTGATTCTCGATGAGGCGCATGCACTCCTCGGGCTCGTACCAGCGCATGAGGATGGCCTTGGTCTCGGGCATATCGCTGAAGTTGCCGGCGTTCATGGCTCCCACGCCGTAGATATGAGCCATGGGGAGGCAGACCAGGGTGATCTGCGGCTTGGTCACCTCGTTGGCGAGATAGGCGCTCCTGGCCGCGGCGATAAGGTTGCTGTGGGTTAGCATGACCCCCTTCGGCCTTCCGGTCGTCCCCGAGGTGTACATGAGGATGGCCACGTCGTCGGGCGCCCTGTCCACCATCTCCAGCTCGGGAGAGGAATCGGCCAGCAGCCCCTCGTAGGAAAGGGTGCGCTCGGAGTCCTCTCCGCCCACCACGATGACGTGCCGCAGCGTCTCCAGCCCCTCGGTTGCTTCCAGTACCTTGGGGAGCAGAATGGTGTCGGTGACCACCGCGACCGCTTCGGAGTCCTCCAGGATGAAGCGGCACTCGTCCGCGGAGAGGACGAAGAGGATGGGCAAGGCGGTGCCCCCTATGGCATAGACCCCCCCGAAGGCCTCGAAGACCTCGGGGCAGTTGGACATGGTCACCGCCACGATGTCGTCAACCCCGATCCCCAGCCTGCGTAGGGCGTTTCCCATGCGGGCGGAGTTGCGCCTCACCTCGAGGTTGGTGATCTCCCTCCCCTCGAAGACGATGGCGACGGCCTCGCCGACCCTCTGGAGATGTTGCTCGCCCAGCATTCCCACGTTCATGTCAGAACCTCCGATTCACTACCGGAGGCGCGCAGCGCGTCCCCCGTTCCAACCAGCCCTTGCCATCCACCGGTGTATAGTATTTTCCCAATCCCGGCGCGGATATAACGGAAAAGGCCGTGGCCAGGGACTATCCCGCCCGTGAGGCGAGGATGTTCATGATACGCGGTATGGACAGCTCGACCTGCAGCTTGCGGCCGGCCGCTATCTCCGGGGCGAACTCCCTGATGAGGTCCACCTCCTCCTGCGAGGGGGCGGGGAGCTCCTCGAGGTCCGCCGCCACCTCGAGGTCCCAGGGCACCTCGGCCCTGATATCCTCCAGGCTGCGGCCGGGGAAGATACCGGCGAGATATATCTCCTTGCTCTCCTCCTCGAAGCGGAAGACGCCCCTGGTGCCGTAGACCACCTTGGGCCCGCTCCCCGGGGGGAAACCCGCCCTGTCCCTGGCGTCGCCGCCGTCGAGGTAGCCCGGGGAAGAGACGTAGTCCACCTTCTCCACGAACCTGCCGCCGCGCATGGTGAGCACCGCCTTGCGGGCGTAGCCGAAGAACTCCGGCGCTCCTCCCGCGCCCATCATGCGCATGCGGAAGTCGTCGTAGTCTCCGAACACGGTGGAGTTCATGTTGCCGAAGCGGTCCATCTGCCCCACGCCCAGGAAGGTGACGTCCACCAGGCCGCGGTTGACGATGGTGGCAAAGACGTCGATCATGTCGCAGGAATAGGCGTAGCCGCGGGTGCAGGTTGGGTCAGCGATGTGCAGGGGGTTGCGGAAGGGGTCGATGTCCACCAGCCCCGCCTCGGTGAGGATGATGCAGTTGGGTGCGTGGGTGGCCTTGGCCAGCACACCCGCCGCCATGGGTATGCCCTGCCCGATGACCACGATATCGCCGTCCTCGATCTCCCGGGCGGCGTTGGCCACGATGATCTCGGATTCGGTGTACTTAACCACTTACGAATCCTCCTTTCTCCTCTAGGGCCTGGAGGAATTCTCCGCGGGTCATCTGGAAGTTGAAGCTCACGTCGTTCTCGTCCCAGGCGCGCCTCCAGGTGGCGCCGTAGTCGGCGGGGACGCTGAGGTAGGGCCTGGCCTTGAGTTCGTTGAGATACCTCAGCCCGAAGCGGTCCGCGTAGTGCTGCAGGTATTCCCTGCGGTCCGCCACCCCGTAGACCCATTCGTCCATGAACGCCTTGCCCCCCTCCTCGCTCATGGTCTGCATGAAGAGCAGGCTGCGGTAGATCATGTCGTAGTCGTAGAAGCCGAGGAGCTCGGAGGGATGGGCCCCCCACGGCTCCTCCACCACCGCGCAGACGCGGAAGCCCGGGACCACCGTGAGATGCGGCGACCTGCGTATGACCTCAGAGTCGACGACCTCCTCGCAGGACACGATGACCCTGCTGGAGGCCAGGCAGGCCCACTTGGTGTTGATGAGGGCCCCCCACAGCTGGGCGTTGCCGTACTTGTCCGCCCTCTGCACGTGCACCACGGCCACGTCCGGGTTGCGCCCCCTCACCACCGCCACCCTCTCCCCCGTGAAGGGGCATTCCACCTCGTCGAACTTCTGGCCCGCGCAGAAGCGCTCCACCCTGCAGACGTCAGTCTCGCGGATGCCGGACATCACCGGCAGGAAGGGATAGCCCATGGCCCCCGCCTGGAGCATGGCCAGCAGGGTGTAGTTGGAGTAGTCCTCTATCTCCACCTCGCCGCGGCGCAGAGCCCTCTCCAGCACCGTCTCCATGCGCTCCCCCGCTATGCGGAAGTTGTAGGCGATGAGAAGCCTGCTCACGCACCCCCCCAGGATCAGCTGGTCGATCTCGTCGATGCCGCCCTGCTGGAAGACGGTGAGGTCTTTCCTTCCCTGCCTGATCACCTCGTGCAGCAGGGCATAGGGCGTGGCGTAGAGGCAGTTGCCGATGACCAGCGAATCGCCATCGCCCACGAAGCGCTCCACCGCCTCCTTCGCCGTCATGCGCTTGTCTTCTTGCATGTACTTGGTTAACATCCCCTACCTCCTCATTAAGAGTACGTACACGTGCCAGGCCTAAACGCTCGGAAGGGTTAAGGCACAGGCACTGTTGCGCCATCCTCCGGATGTCGCAATCGCTTTCGCGATGCAAACGTCCGGGAGTATTACTGTAGTCCGAGTAGGCGTGCCGCGTTGCCGTAGAGCCATTTCTCCAGGATCCCCTCCTTCAGGGGCATCTGGCTTATTTCCTCCACCATCTCCGGCACGCTCATGCCCATGAAGATCCAGGTCGAGCCGAAGAGTATGCGGTCCGCGAGGATGCTGTTGCCATATTCCACCAGCGGCTCCCAGCCGGTATTGTGCCTTCCCACGTAGCGGGGACGCATGGAGGCGAAGTCGATAAACACGTTGGGGTGTCGCCAGGCCACCGCCACCAGTTCCGCCGTCCAGGGCCAGCCGCCGTGTCCCGCGATAACCTTTAGCTCGGGAAAATCCAGTGCCACCTGGTCGAGGTATGAGGGGTGCTCCAGGAACATGGGCAGGCTGGCGAAGCTCACGGACTGGTGCAGCCACACCGGCACACCCAGCTCCACGCACTTGGCGTATATGGGGTAGAACTTGCGGTGGTCGGCCGGAATCTGCTGCATGAAGGGGCGCATGGCCACCCCGTGCAGCCCCAGCTCCCTGACGCAGCGCTCCACCTCGCGCACGGCGTCCATGCCCTTGTGGGGGTCGATGCCCGCGAAGCAGCGAAGGCGCTCCGGGTGGCGGTTCACCACCTCCGCGAAGTAATCGTTGGAGAGCCCCTTCACTCCCGCCACCGTCTCCTCGTCCATGTTGTATAGCACCGCCAGCTCTACGCCCCAATCGTCGAGCATGTCCAGGAAACGCTCCTCGCTCATAGCCATGGGTTCGACCCGCGGCTCGAGGAAGCGGTAAAGGCCCTCCTCGCTCATCTCCTCCTTGGCTTGCGCCAGTTCCTCGGGAGTCAGCCCCAGCATGGGCGCTATGCGGGGACCATATATCCTGCGGAGGTAATCCGACATCTGCGGAGGAAGGCCCGTGATCTGGTCGATGATGGCCTCGGTGGTCGGAAGGTTGCATAGGCAGTCGATGACTTTCATGGTATCCCTCCTAGCTCCAGGTGCATTACCGGCCCGAGCCTCCGGGTAACGGCCCATCGCAGATCGGGCCCGTGCCCGGGGGTAACGGCCCATCGCAGATCGGGCCCGTGCCCGGGGGTAACGGCCCCTGCATATCGGGCCCGTGCCCGGTGGTAACGGTCCTCGCTCCGCACTCGCAGGGCTTACAGAGCCGACGTGATTCTCTCTCTCGCTTATACTGCTCGCGAAGGTCGCTTCGGACCGACCCCCGGTTCCCGGGCCAGTGGCAGCGCAGACGGGTTTTCTTCCGGCCCGAGCCTCCGGGTAACGGTCCCGCTCGCGGACTCACGGCGACCGACCCGGTAGTTCTCGGGCTGATGGTAGCGCAGACGGGGGCTTGTCCGTCCATGCACCCAGCACTCTCTCGATAACCTATACGTACATCTGCGATGCGAACGGCTCACCGCTATTATACAGTCGTGGCGGTTTTGGCTATGCGTACGTCCTGGGCGGTGGTCCCGCCCGCCACCCCGATGGAGCCCGCCAACTCCCCTTCCGCGTCGAAGATGGGCAGGCCGCCTGGTATGGAACAGGCGCGTTCGTTCCACCCTCCGGCGGGTATGCCCAGGCCGGGAAAACCTTTGACCCCGTATCCGGTGATGTCCGAGCTGGGCACGCGGAAAGCGGCCGCCGTCCAGGCCTTGTCGCGGGCCAGCTCCGCGGTGGGGTAAGGCGCCCCGTCCATGCGGTAGAGCACCCTGGGCCAGCCCTCGGCGTCGCTCAGGCACACGCTCACCGCGAGGCCCAGCTCCTCCGCCTTGTCCATGGCCCTCTCGACCACCTTGACGTAAGCGTCCAGCCGGCTTTGCAGCGGTGGGTCCTCGGCGTCGTACATGGCGGACCAGCAGCGCTGGCTCACGGTGTTGTCATCCAGGGCTGAGGGGGTGCCGCTGGTCCCCACGCCGCCGATCACCACCATGTCCTTGTCCCGGATGGGGACTCCCCCCATGATGGTGGTGAGCCTGCCCTTGTGCTTGAACTGCAGCCCCATGCCATGGTGGCCGAGTGGCAGTTGGTCAAGGGGCATCACCGCGGTGCGGGGATCGGTCATGCGGCCCAGCATGAGGGTTGGAGCGGTGAAGGTGGCCGCGGTCCAGGCCTTCTCCACCCCGATGTCGAAGGTCGCGGGAGGCGCTCCCTCCATGCGGTGTCCCGCGATCACCGCCCCGGCCTTGTCCACCACCACGATGCTGCAGGACCAGCCGATGAGGTCGGCCGCCACGTGCTCGGCCGCCTGCAGGCCCTTGCGCGCGAGGTAAAGGGTGACTACGTCTATCTCGTTGCCGTTGGCCATGTCTATCCCTCCCCCCCGGGTCCGGGCCAGTCCGCGGTGGCGATGATGTCCGCCCTCGACTTCGCTACGTTCTTCACGATGACGTCCCCCGCCTTCACCGGCGGCCTGGCCGTCACCTTCGCGGTCTCCCGCATGATGGGCCTCATGAGAACCTTGAGCACGGGACGCGAGGTGCGCACCGGCAGCAGGGGGTAGCCCTCGTCCCCCGTGCGCACGGTGGCGGTCAGGGTGCGCACGGGGTTTTTCAGCTCATCCAGGACGTATTTCTGGCCCTGCTTGCAGTCCGCTCCCTTGAAGCCGGTCACGTTCCCCTTTTTGTCCTGAAGCACGGTCACGCGGCATCCCAGGGGGCAGCCGATGCAGATAACCGTCTCCCGCGCCTCCATCTCAATCACCCTCCTTCATCCGGCAGTCCACGGTCAGCTCCCCGCCGGTCCCGGCCTCCTTGAGCGCGTCGCCCTTGAGGTCGATTACGATCATCTCGCTGGGGCGCACGGAGCGGAACCTCTTGCTCGCGACGCCCCCCACCTTCACCGTCGCCTTGAGGCCGGGCCGCGTGACCCGCATATGCAGGGATACGTCCTCCCTGCCCGAGATGGTATGGGGGACGACGTACCTGATGCTCTCGCCGGGGACCACCTTCACCCCGCCAGCGGGCTTCAGCCTGCCCTTGTCGGCGAAGGCAGCTGCCGAGCGGCCGGCCAGCTCCGCCTCCCGGCTCACCCAGTCCACGAGGTCGTGCACCTGCACCACGTTGCCGCCGGCGAAGACGCCGGGGACGCTGGTCTGCCTGCTCTCGTCGACCACGGGCCCGCCGGTCACGGGGTCGAGCTCGACGCCCGCCCTCCTGGAGAGCTCGTTCTCGGGGATGAGCCCGGCGGAGATGAGCAGACAGTCGCAGGGGATGAACCTCTCGCTGCCGCCGATGGGGCGCCGCTCGGCGTCCACCCTGCACACCGAGACTCCCTCCACCCTCTTCTCCCCGTGGACGAAGGAGACGGTGTGCTCCAGCAGCAGGGGTATGCCGAAGTCGTGCAGGCACTGCACCTCGTTGCGGATGAGCCCACCCCGGCCATGGCATGATCTCCACCACCGCCTCCACCTTCGCGCCCTCCAGGGTAAGGCGGCGGGCCATGATCATGCCGATGTCGCCGGAGCCCAGCACCACGTAGCGCGAGCCCGGCATATAGCCCTCGATATTCACGAACCGCTGGCAGGTGCCCGCGGTGAGCACGCCGGCCGGCCTGGTGCCGGGGATCCCGACCGCCCCCCGCGACCTCTCCCGGCAGCCCATGGCCAGCACCACGGCGCCGGGCTTGAACTTCATGTAGCCGTGCTTGCGGCTCACGGCGGTTATTCCCCGTTCCCCGTCCAGGTCGATGACCATGGTCTCGAGCTGCGTCTCCACCCCAAGGCCCATCGCCCTTTCTACGAAGGCCTTCTCGTATTCCGGCCCGGTCATGTCCCGCTCGAAATATTCGAGCCCGAAGCCGTTGTGGATGCACTGCGGGAGCAGGCCTCCCAACTGCTCGGCCCTCTCGATGATCAGCACTTTCTCCGCGCCCTGCTCGCGGGCGGCGATGGCCGCGGCCAGGCCCGCCGGCCCCGCCCCGATCACGGCGACGTCGACCTTGTTAGCCATCTCCGCCTCCTTCCTCCAGGAGCTGCTTGGTTCGCAGGGGCACCTGCGGCGAGCCCCCGCCCGCCTTCGTGACCTCTGTCTCGGGTATGCCCAGCTCCCGGGCGATGATGCGGGATACGCGGGGGCCGCAGAACCCGCCCTGGCAGCGACCGGTCCCGGGGCGCACCCTGAACTTGACCCCGTCCAGGGTGGTGGCGCCCCGCCTTACCGCCTCCACTATCTCCCCCTCGGTAACCGTCTCGCAGCGGCAGACCACGTGGCCGTAGCGGGGGTCCTTCCTGACCAGGGCCTTCCGCTCCTTCTCGGTGAGCACGCTGAAGTCGGGGATATCCTTGCGGTGGGGATTGAACTTGGGGTCCGGCTCGAGCTTCAAGCCGTCGGCCTGCATGATCTCCACCACCTCCAGGGCCGCGCCGGGACTGGCGCTCACGCCGGGATAGCCGATGGTCATGTTGACGAAGCGCGGCACCCGCGCGGACATGGCCACCTCGCACTCGTGCCAGCCGATCTCGAAGTTGCGGAACATGAGGAAGCCGCAGAAGGAGTTGATGACGTCCTTCTCGGATATCTCCGGGATGAGCTTGCGCGCGTTGGCCAGCGCCAGCCGGGCCATGTGCTCGGTGGTGGAGCGGTCGTGGCGGCGGTTTATCTGCAGCTGGATGCCGAAGAGCAGGTTCCCCTCCACCGTGGGCACCACGATGTTCATGTCCCCCGGCTCCTCGGGCAGCACCGCCAGCAGGCTTCCCGCCAGCTGCGAACAGTTCCTGTCCAGGACGCCCACGTACCCCTTGATGGGGAAGAGGACGAAGTCATCGGCATTGACCATGGCCGCGATCCTGTCCACCCACTCCCCCGCCGCGTTGATGACGTAGCGCGCCTTTATCTCCCCGTGGTCGGTCTGCACGGTGAACTCGCTGTGCCCCGCCTGGATGCCGGTCACCTCCGTCTCCAGCATGAGGTTCACCCCGTTGCTCACGGCGTTCTCCATGAGGGCCTGCGTGAGGTAAACGGGGTGGACCACGGCGATCTCGGGGTCGTGCAGGCCTCCCTTTATCTCCGGGGAGATGTAGGGCTCCCGCTCCCTGAGTTCGGTGAAGGGATAGTACTTGTCGGAGCCCAGCCCGAGGCTCTCGGTGCGTTTGGCCAGCTTGTCCAGCTTCTCCTTGAGCACCTGGTCCCGGACCATCATGTACGCCCCCACCTTTTTAAAGGGGACTTCCAGCTCCCTGCACAGCGGCTCCATGAGGGGCAGCGCCCGCCATAACAACCGGGTGCGGTGGTATTCGGGGCGGAACTCCAGGGTGTCCCTTCCCTGGCAGACCACGCCCACGTTGGCCTTGGTGATGCCCCACCCCACGTCGACGCCCTTCTCCACCACGGTTACGTCGACCTTGTACCTGGAGAGTTCGCGGGCGGTCGCGGCCCCGAGCACGCCGGCGCCGATGATGAGTACCTCGGTTTCATGAAACGGCATGACGCATCCCCTCCTTTTCGCGTAGCAGTTCCGCTTCATAGTATAGAGCAAATGCCAACTTAAACGAACGGTGAGCGGGCCGAGTGCGACGCCTCCTTACCCATGATAATTGCATATTGCAATCATTTCATATTTCAAGTAACATGGGTTTAGGACGAGTCACAGCGCGCATCCAGGGTCCGGGGCCTGGAAGCCCCGCACCGCGATCCCGTCGTCCATCAGCATGGCGGCCAGGCCGGTGTGGTATAAGGGATGAAGGGGACGTAAAACGGATGGTCATAAGACTTTATATCGATACGCCGGCAGGCGTGCTACGGATTTGAGGGATGAGAGCCGTGAGAAAGCGGATGGTCATAAAGGATAAGAGGGCCCTGGTTACGGGGGGAGGAAGCGGTATCGGCTTTGCCGTAGCTGCCAGGCTGGCGAGCAAGGGGGTCGAGGTCATCCTCCTCGACATCAGCCAGGACTCCCTGGACAAGGCCCTGGCGGAATTGCGCGGTGAAGGATACCGGGTGCACGGTTTCCAGGCCAACGTGACCTCCATGGAGGACCTCCGCACGATCAAGGAAGAGTTGGAGGCACAGGGCCTCAGCCCCGACATACTGGTCAACTGCGCCGGCATAACCCTCATCGCCCATTTTTCCGCTACCGACCACGACGAGCGCAATCGCATCATCGACGTCAACCTCATGGGCACCATCAACACGGTCGAGACCTTCCTCCCCTCCATGACGGAGAGGGGGTACGGCCACATCGTCAACATCGGGTCCATCGACGGCATCATCCCCATCCCAGGGCAGTCCGCCTACTGCGCGAGCAAGTTCGCGGTCACCGGTTTCACCGAGGTCCTTTACTACGATCTGAAGAGCAACGGCGTTGGCGTCACCCTGGTCTGTCCCGGTTACGTCAGGACCCCCCTGGCCAGGACATCGACGATCAAGGACCTTCCCCTGCACTTCAAGGGGGCTAAACTGGTGGAAAGGTTCCTGGAGCTTTTCGGAGGACCTCCGCACAAGGTCGCCAACCGCGTGGTCGACGCGATAATCGACAACGAGTTCCTGGTCATACCTGGCCTGCCGAGCAGGGTCCTCTACCTTTACCGCCGGCTCTTCCCCCGGCTTGCAACCCGCTCCGGGCTGGGCGTGGCGAAGTTCTTCGCCTGGTGGCGCAAGAAGCTGCCCAAGCGGGTCTTCCAGTCCATCTAGGGCCAGGTCTCGATAATCAACTTCTTACCGCTTTATGGTTGAATGCCCGATACTCGAGACCTGCCCCCCGGATTGACGCACCCTGTTTATGTCCTGCACTTTTTGAGGTAGCCCTTTGCCTCGTGGGCGTTATGCCAGCCCTCGCTGCGCACCTCACGATACTCCAGCTTCTTATAGGTGAGGAAGAAGTTCTCTATCTCTTCCAGCAGCGAGGGCGGGAGTTCATGGAGGTCTTTCGTCTGTCCCCAGCGGGGGTCGTTCAGGGGGACGGCTATCACCTTGTTGTCGCCGCCCTTTTCGTCGCGCATCTCCAGGTAACCGATGGGCTTGGCCTCGATGAGGCACCCCGGGAAGGTGGGCTCCTCGATCAGCACCAGTACGTCCACCTCGTCGCCGTCCTCGGCCATGGTCTCCTCGGCGAAACCATAATCCGCAGGATAGTGCACGGAGCTGAAGAGGACGCGATCGAGCTTGATACGGCCGCTCTCGGGATCGTACTCGTACTTGTTGCGCGAGCCCTTGGGGATCTCCACGACCACCTTCACTATGTCCGGAAAACCCTTGTCCGTCATCTTCTCTTTCCTTTCCCGTTCGGGGGCACGAATCCCACGCGACGGAAATATTGGGTCCACGCGAGTCTCGCCTCCTTATATCTCCTGCCGCTTTTATTCTAATCCGAAGCGCGGCACTTAAACATGCAAGGTAGAAGACCCCGAACGTATAGGGATCTGTCTCGACAATCGATTTACCATTATAAGGTTGATAATCCGAAGTCCAAGATGTGACCACCAACCGGAAATGTGCTAGAATTAAATAAACCGACTGGTTGGTCTATTCGATGGAGGCAGGCGTGAGCGCACCGGCAACAGCCGTATCCAAGGGGGAGAAGACGCGGCGTCGTATCGTCGGCCACGCCACCCTGCTCATGTACGAGAAGGGCTACGCGCGCACCACCATAGACGACGTCATCACGGCGGCGGGCGTGACCAAGGGCAGCTTCTACTTCCACTTTGCGTCCAAGGATGAACTGGGCTACGCGGTGATAGAGAACGCCTCGGACCATATCCTAGGCAGCATGCGCCGCTCCCTCGACCGCCCGGGCCTCGCCCCCCGCGAGCGCATCGAGGCCATGCTCGAGGGGGTACAGGGCATCGTGGAGGAGGCGGACTGCTCCCGCGGTTGCATCCTGGGGAACCTCGCCCTGGAGACCAGCCACTCCAACCAGGGGTTCCGGGAGAGGATAGCGCGGGCTTTCCGGGACTGGTCGCAACTCATCGCGTCGGAGCTGGAGGAGATGAAGCGGGCGGGCGAGCTGCCCTCCGAATTCGACTGCGCCAGGTACGCGGATTTCGCCATCAGTGCCCTGGAGGGCGGGATCATGATCAGCAAGGTCACCCGGGACCCGGCGCCCATGCGCAACAGCGTGGCGCTCGTGCTCGAGCAGTTCGCGGACTTGAAGGACCGCGGCCGGTAAAAAGCGGGCGCACCTTCCCGCAAGAGGAGATAACGGCAGCAGCAGGATCAACTCGGGCTTTTTTCGATCGACGAGGAGGAGACGCTCATGGCGGACGAGGTATACGAACGGCTGCGGGAGCTTCTGGACCGCCACCCCACGGGATGTACGGCGGCACCAGAGATCATAGAGATCCTCAAGGTGTTCTTCAGCGAGGAAGAGGCCCGGGTGGCCCTGGGCCTGGGGTTCCGTCCCTTCAGCGTGGATGACGTGGCCCGGCGCGCGGGGGTGGACGCGGAGACGGCGGGGAGCTGCCTCGATTCCCTCGCGGACAAGGCCGTGGTCTTCGTGCGCGAAAAGGAGGGCAGGCGCGGCTATGCGCTCCTCCCCGTCATGCCCGGCATCTTCGAGTTCCCCTACATGAAGGGGATGAGCGAGGAGATGCGCGCCAGGCTCACCCCGCTGTGGAGGAGCTACCTGCCGAAACTGGGAAGGGGCTTCGGCGGCACCGACACCAGGTTCTCGCGCATCATCCCCATCCAGGAGGAGGTGGAGAGCGAGCCGGGAGTCCTCCCCTACCAGAAGGTCTACGAGATGATAGACGGAGCCGCGGTGGTGGGCATAGGCACCTGCGCCTGCCGCGACATGGAGCGCAATTGCGACGCCCCGCGCGAAGCCTGCATGCTCTTCGACGAGACCTGCACCTACCTGGTGGAGAGGGGCTTCGGCCGCTATCTCGGCAAGGAGGAGATGAAAGAGAAGCTGCGCGAGTTCGACGAGGCCGGGCTCGTGCACCAGATCAATAACGTGCAGGAGCGCCTGACCTTCGTGTGCAACTGCTGCACCTGCTGCTGCGGCCTGCTGCGCATGAGCCTGGAATGGGGCAACGCACCCGTCTTCACCCCCTCCGGGTTCACGCCCGCGGTCGACGCGGAGCTGTGCACCGGCTGCGGCATCTGCGCCGACGAGAGGTGCCCGGTCGGCGCCGTGACCGTTGCCGAAGGGCTAGCCGTCGTGGACCGCGAAGGCTGTATCGGCTGCGGCCTCTGCGTCAGCGGCTGCCCGGAGGAGGCGCTGCGCCTGGAGAGGATCGAGGATCACCCGGAGCCGCCAGGTACCACCGGAGAGATGGGCATGAAGATCCTGCAGGAGAAGGGCAAGCTGGAGGCGTTCCTGGAAGTAATAAAACCATAAGGAGGCCTTGGATGGGCGAGGATGTATATTTGAGGCTGCGGGAGTCCCTGGACAGGCTGCCGGGAGGTTTTCCGCCACGGAGAGCGGGGTGGAACTGAAGCTCCTGCAGAGGTACTTCACCCCGGAAGAGGCGGAGATGGAGATTCACCTGCAGATGTTCCCCGAACCGGCCGCGGTTTCTGATTCCTATGTGCGCTCCATGAACTCCAGTACGTGGCCTGCGATCTCCTCGCCCTTGTCCTCCTGCAGGAAGTGGCCGGCGCCCCTTATCACGATCTCGGGCTGATCGCTCGCGGTCGGTATGAGTTTTCGGAAAAAAGCATCCCCTCCGGCCGTTATGGGATCCTTGTCCGAGAACATGACCTGCACGGGCCCGTCCCACCGCGACAGTATCTCCCTGGCCGCCCTCATCTCCGGGTCGGCGGGGTCCCCCGGCTCGACGGGGATGAGCAACGGCCACATCCTCGCCCCAGCTTTAAAGCTGTCGTCGGGGAAGGGGGCGTCGTAGGCCGCCACGACCTCGGGAGGCAGTTCGCTCACGGTGGCGGACTGGATGATCTTCCCGATATCAAAGACCGGCGACTCCGCCGTGAACCTGCGCCACTGCACCAGGGCCTCGGGTATCTTTCCGCCGACTACGGGAAGCCCGGTGTTCATGATCACCAGGCGCGCGAAGCGTCCCGGCATGAGGGTCGCCACCCTCAAACCGATCAGCCCGCCCCAATCCTGGACCACGGCGGTGATGCCCTCGAGCCCCATCTCCTCGATGAAGCGCACCAAGGTGTTTCTATGCATCTCGAAGGTATAATCGGCGCGTTCGGAATGTTTGTCCGATCTCCCGAAGCCGATGAAATCCATGGCCACCGCGCGGTGCCTTTTGGAAAGGACGGGGACCATCTTGCGGTAGAGGAAGGACCAGCTCGGCTCGCCGTGCAGGCAGAGGACGACCTCTCCCTCTCCCTCATCGACATAATGAATGCGCACGCCATCGAAATCCAGGTAATGCGGCTCGAATGGATGGCCGGGCAATTCCGCGAACCTTTCCTCCGGAGTACGAAGAACCGCCATCGCTATTTCCCCCTTTCCGGATCCGCACAGGCGACACGACGCCGCTTATATTGTTCCCCGTCCGCCGGGGGCCGCAATCGTCCATCGAAAAGTACGCGTGCAAGGCCCTGCCGCGCGGACGCGTCACGGCGCTGGACACTGTTGCGCCGCCCTGGAAGAGGCCAGGTCTCAAACGGCAGGGTTGGTCTTGATTGAGCGTTGGGCTCGAGGTAATAGGAGCTTGGGGCCAGGATAAATCCTGGCCCCAGTCGCAATCTCTTTCGCGATACATTCTGTCGAAGGTCAGGTGATAGAGGCGCCGGTGCGGGCGACTGGTTGCAGCTGCTGGTCCAGGTAGAGGTCGCGGCAGAGGAAGCGCCTCTTTTTCCCGCTGGAGGTCTTAGGCAGGCTCCCCGCGGGCACCAGCACCACCTCGCGCACCGGTACCCCGATCTCCCCTCTCACCGCCGACGATATGGCGCGCGCGGTCTCGCCGGCGGCGTGCGGACACGAGAGGCGCGTCTCCCCCACCAGCACCAGGCGCTCCTTCCCCCGGCGGGTGGTGACCCCGAACACCACGGCGTTGCCTTTGCGCACTCCGCTCACCCGTTCGGCGCAGCGCTCCACGTCCTCGGGGAAGAGGTTGCGCCCGCCGATGATCACCATGTCCTTGATCCTGCCCACCAGGTAAAGCTCGCCGCCGGCGAGGTAACCGAGGTCCCCGGTGTGCAGGCGGCCGTCCCGCAGCGCCCGGGCCGTGGCCTCCGGGTCGTCCCAGTAGCCCCGCATGAGCGAGGCCCCGCGCACGCACACCTCGCCTATCTCCCTCTCCTCCGCTTCGCTGCCGTCCTCTCTGACCACGCTCACCTCGAGCCCCTCCAGTGCGCTTCCCAGGGAAGCCAGCGCGCGCGTCCCCTCCTCGCCTGCCTCCGCGGGACGGGCGTATTTCTCCTCCTCGATCCCCGCACGGGAGACATGGTCCAGGCGGTACTTCCTGCCGGGCTGGGGGAAGGTCACGGCCAGCGTGGCCTCGGCCAGGCCGTAAACGGGGTAAGGGACGTGCCGATTCAAGCCATGGGGCCCGCCCGCCTCCACGAAACCGTCCAGCACCTCCGGGTCCACCGGCTCGGCCCCGTTCAAGGCCAGGCGCAGGGAGGACAGGTCCAGGTCGCCCGCGGCGCCCGATGCGAGCGTGCGCGCGGCCAGGGCGTAGGCGAAATTAGGCCCGCCGGTTATGGTCGCTCCGTGCTCGCTTATCGCCCGCATCCATACCGAGGGGTCGGAGACGAAGTGCTGCGGCGACATGAGCACGAGTGAAGCGCCCGATGCGAGGGCTGTGATGAGGAAGCCGATGAGACCCATGTCGTGGTAGAGGGGCATCCAGGACACAATCCTGTCGCGGTGGTTCACCCTTGCCTTGCGGCTTATGGCCCTCGCGTTGGCCATGACGTTCGCGTGGGTGAGCACCACCCCTCGCGGCTCACTGGTGGACCCGGAGGTGAACTGCACCAGGGCGACGTCGCCGGATCCGGTGGGGACCGGGGGCATGCCGCCGCCGGCGTCGAGTTCCTCGCAGGCCACGATCCGCATACCCACCCCCAGCTCGCCCACCATGGGCAGCAGGGATGCGGGTACGGTGAGTATCTTCGCCGCCACCCTGTGCAGCCTGCGGCGGGTCTGCTCGATGAATACATGGGGCTCGACCGCGCGCATGGGCAGGGGCAGGGGTACCGCGACCGCCCCCGCCGCCCAGCATCCGAGAAAAGTGATGACCGTCGCGGGAGTGGTCTGGGCGATGATACCCACGCGGTCCCCCGGCTCTATCCCCGCCCTCACGAGACTGCATGCCGCCCTCTCCGCAGCCTCCGTCAACTCCCGCGGCGTAAAGACCGTCTCGCCGTCCTCCTGCAATATGATCAAGCCCCGCTCCGAGTGGGACAGGCCCTTCTGTATGCCCTGCCAGACGTTCTTCGCCATCCTCATAAGCGCACCTCCCTTTCCCGCTGCAGCCGGATACCCCGCAAAAGGCGCAAAGATTCCCCCGTAGCGAAAGCGTAGTGGTGGCCTGCTGAATCCCGAAGCAGGCTTTGTAGGAATATGGGAGCCATCTGCCGGCCCTCTGCTTACAAAGGGAAACACGCAGGGGCGCACAAGGGTTACATGCGATTTAATCGGCGGCGGGCAATCCCCGCCGACATCACCTGGAGGGGCCGAACCCTTCCGGTATCTCCAGTTCGGCCGAGCCCGCCGAGCACTCGGGCACCGCGGCGGCCAGGTTGCGCACCCTCTCGTAGGGCACGCTCACGAAGACGATGTCGGATGCGAACTTCTGCATGCGCCTGGCTGTCCAGTCCCCGAAGGTTACGTTTGTGCGCCCGGTGACGATGGGATAGGCGATGGCCGCGTGACACAGCGATCCCGTCAACTCTATATCGAGCGGGATGCCGTCCCAGTAATGGTCAAGAGTAACGATGCGGCAGGCCTGCTCCGCGTTGACCAGGAACACCACCAGGTCCGGCCGCAGTTCGGCCTCGGAGACGGGAGCGAAGAGGATACGCTCGCTCAAGCCCGTGGGGGGAGGCGTTCCCATGTTCATCATGCGGTGAAAGCTGGTGATGGAATGGGTGAGTTTCTCGCCGCGGGTGAGGAACCACTGCAGGCCGCGGAAGGCGGGGCCGGGAGGAGGCGGGGTAAGGCCGCAGTGCCAGCCCCCTCCGGGACACTGCGTGGTCTCGCGGTCGATGACGTAAGACTTGCCCTTCGCCGCCTGCTTGAGCGCCCCGCACATCCACATCTTCTTGCGCCCGCCCGCCACCTCTACCTCGTCGTTGGTGAAGGTTACCGCCACCGGCTTGCTCTTTATGCCCAGCACCTCGACCAGTTCGTCCAGATCGCTCTTCCACGGCTCGTCCATCTTCAAACCTCCGCTTCTCCCTCAGGACACCAGCGCCAGGATGTTTGCGCCGGTAATACGGTCTCGCAGATCCGCGTCCTCGCCCGCCGCCTTGCGAGCGATGCGCAGGGCGTATTTCGAATCGCTCTCCGGCCAGTCGGAGCCGAACATCACCCTCTCGCGCCCCGCCACGCCCACGGCCTCCCTGACCTTGCGCAGGGGCTGGAAGGAAGTCTCGAGATAAACGTTCTCGTAGCGGCGCGCGAGATCGAGCCCCTTGTCCGGAAAGTACAGCCCCATGTGCCCGAGGATGAAGGGCACCTGGGGGAATGCGGCGATGAGCTTTTCGTAACGCAGCGTGTCGCCGTAGGCGGAGTAGCCGTCCTTGACGATGTAGTAGTCGAACTCCCCCGCGTGGGCCATGACCGGCCTGCCGTAGGGGGCGAAGACCTCCAGCAGGTCGAAGTAGAAGGGGTCCTCGGGCGCGAGGCGCTGCAGGATGGGGTGGATCTTCAGTCCCTTACAGCCGCCCTCCATGGCCTCCTTCACGCCCTCTTCCCAGCGGTCCTGGGAAGGGTGGGCGCAGGTGAAGGGGATGAGGCGCGGCTCCCCGGCGCACAGCTTCAGGTTGTCTCCGGGGGCCGCGAAGGGAGCTATGGGATGGACCACCGTCCTGTCGATGCCGTACCTGTCCATGAAGCGCAGCAGGTTGTCTTTGCTGCTCATGGAGATGCGCAGCTGGCCTTCCATGGCGATGACGATGCGGGCCCACTCCGGCGGCTCTCCCCTCCACAAGGGGTTGTTGAAACCCATCAGCTCGAAGTTCCACATCAACAGCCGCGTCATCTTGCGGCGCCGCGGGTCCAGCGATACTCCGTGGATGATGGCTTCCATGTGGGTATGGGCGTCGACGATCATGGTCATCTCCCCTTCCATGCTGCGACTCGCGAAAACAGCCTGCTTTCGCCATGTATTATATCCGCTGTGCCCCCCCTTGCGGAAACGGGCGTGGCGGGCGGCGGCGCGCTGGCGGGCGCGTACGCGCCGCCCGCTTCTGATAGAATATTCAAGGCGTCTCGGCTCGAGCGCGGGCGGTACCTGCGACCGGCCCGCCCGGTGAAGGAAAGCGGGAGAGGATGGAAGGCCTTACGCGCATGAGCGGGGAGATATCCTACGAGGAACACGTCTTCAGCGAGGAGCCCTTCTACGTTCCCGTGGGCGACGAGGTGGAGACCTTCCGCGCCGCATACCGCGCCCGCCTGCCGGTGAACCTCAAGGGGCCCACCGGCTGCGGTAAGACCCGCTTCCTGGAATACATGTCGTGGCGGCTGGGCAGGGACGGGGGCTTCGATCTGCCCCTGATCACCGTCGCCTGCCACGAGGACCTCACCGCCGGCGACCTGGTCGGGCGCTACCTGCTGCGCGGGGACGAGACGGTATGGGTGGACGGGCCGCTGACCGCGGCGGTGAAGGCCGGGGCCATCTGCTACCTGGACGAGGTGGTGGAGGCGCGCAAGGACACCATGGTGCTCATCCATCCCCTGGCCGACCACCGGCGCATCCTCCCCCTGGAAAAGAAGGGCGGCTTCATCCGCGCCCACCCCCGCTTCCTCCTCGTGATCTCATACAACCCCGGCTACCAGAGCATGCTCAAGGACCTGAAGATCAGCACCCGCCAGCGCTTCGCGGCCATAGATTTCTCCTACCCCGACCCCGCGCTGGAGGCGCGCATCATCGCGGGCGAGGGGGGCGTGGACGCGGAGACCGCCCGGCGGCTGGCCCTGCTGGGGGAGAAAGCGCGAAACCTGGGCGAGAGGGGGCTGGAGGAAGGGCCCTCCACGCGGCTTCTCATCTACGCCGCACGCCTCGTCGCGCAGGGGGTCGCGGCGCGGCGCGCCTGCGAGACGGCGGTGGTCTCGGCGGTCTCCGACGACCCGGTGATGCAGCAGGCCATGCGCGACCTGGTCGCGGTGGTCTTCCCCTGAGGCTGAAAGGGGCTGGTAGGGTTTGACGTCTTCCCTCAACCTCGCCATCTATGCCAGCACCCTCCTGGACGGGCAGGAGGAAGAGGACGGCGGGACGGTCACCCTTGAAGAGGCGCGGGCGAGCCTCTCCCTCTTCGGGAAGGGGCTCAGCGAGAGGTACCTGCGGGCGGGTTCGCTGGGAGACGCGCCGGCGGTCCTGGCCAATCCCCGCCGCCCCATTCCCTTCAGCGACGGCAGGGAGATATTCCTGCCCCCTTACGTGAACCTCTTCGACACCCGCGCGGACAACTGGAGGGTCTACCGCGTCTATGCGGGCTTGCAGGCGGGTCAATGGGAGTCGGGCACTTTCGATCGCCCCCGCGCCGGCGAGGCCGCGGTCCGGACGGGCCCTGAGGCCTGGATGAAGCGGAAGGAGCCCCTGGCCTTCCTGCGCCATTTCCTGGGATGCTTTCCCATGCCTTTCCTGGCGGCGGATATCTTCATCGCCCTGGAGACGGCACGCGTGTCCAGCGCCGCTGCGCGGAGGTACGCGGGGCTGGCGTCTGACCTGGCGTGGTTCCTCGCCCGCTTGGGGCCCAATATCGAGCCCGTCGACCACCGTGCGGTGCTTTGGAACGTGTTCTTCGACCTCCTTGCTCCCACCGCGGGCGGGACGGCACGGGGCGGCTATCCCCGTGAGGTCATGGACGCGGCATGCGCTGTCTCCCCGCCCGGCGCTACCCTCAGGATCAGCCTCGAGGCCACCCTTGCCGTTTATGCCCTGCTCGAGGAGGCCCTCAGGACCTCGCTCGCTCCAGAGGAGCTCGTGCTCCTGGAGGGGGCGGACGACTTCTTCGAAGGCACCACGCCCGGGCTGCGCGGCAACCGCGCCACGCGTTTCGGGAGAGAACGGGAGGAAGAGGGCATGGAGCTGGTACCGCCGCAGCTGGCGGAGGCGCTCAATCTGGACTTCTACTCCTTCCCGCTCCCGTCCGGGGCCGGGGAGTTCCTCGCCGAGGACGCCCTGGGCAGGAAGCTGGGCGAGAGAGACGCGGAGCGCAGGGACGGGCTGCAGCGCGGGGAGAGGGCCGAGGACGGGGGAGCAGAAGCCTGCGAGCAGCGCCTGCTCTACCCGGAATGGGACTACCTCGCCGGAGGCTACCGGCGCGACTGGTCTACCCTGTGCGGGCTCACGGCCGAAGAGGGGAACGCGCAGGCGGCCAGGCGGCTGTTGGAGGAACGTGACGAGCTGGTGCGCGAGGTCACGCGCCAGTTCCGCATGCTGCGCCTGCGGGAGCGCAGCTGGCGGAAGAGGCTGGAATGGGGTGACGAGATAGACATCTCCGAGGCGGTGGAGAGGCAGGTGGCGCTGCGCTGCGGCCTGCCCCCCACGGAGAAGGTGTACATGGAGAAGCAACGCGTCACGCGGGAGGTCAGCGCCCTCTTCCTGTTGGACCTCTCGGCCTCCACCTCGACGGAGATAAGCGGGGGCAGCCACGCGGGAGAGACGGTGCTGCAGGTGCTGGTGGCCAGCGTGGCCATCATGGCCAGGGCCCTGGAGCAGCTGGGCGACCGCTACGGCATCTTCGGCTTCTCGGGTTACGGCAGGAAACGGGTGGAGTTCCTGCGCATAAAGTCATTCGACGAACCCCTGGGGGAGACGGTGTGGCAGCGGCTCGGCGGGCTCAAGCCCATGAAGAGCACCCGCATGGGAACGGCGGTACGCCACGCCCATCACCTGCTCGACGCGGAGGCCTCGTCTCTCAAGATGATGCTGCTGCTCTCCGACGGTTACCCCCAGGATCACGACTACGGCGAGGACCGCACCGACCGCGAGTACGGGCTGCGCGACACCGCACAGGCCCTGCGCGAGGCGGAGGCCGGACACATCATCCCCTTCAACCTCACCGTGGACGCCGCCGGCCACGATTACCTGCGCCGCATGTGCCCTCCCCACGGCTACCTGGTGCTGCGGAGCGTGGAGGACTTGCCGGTGGAGCTGCCGAAGGTCTACCTGAGGTTGCGAGGCGCATAGGACGCTTGCCTTGCTGTTAAGATACCGGCGGGATGGCCTAGAATAACCATGGATAGTGACGCGGTCGAACGCGATTAATGCCGGTGGCGCGGCCGCATCCGGGAGTCCCGGGGAAGGTCTCGTCTCGGGCCACGAGAACTGGGGGGTATCATGGCTGAGATAGAGCGGTGCTCGGAGTGCAACGTTCCCGTGCAGGCGGTCACCAACCACGCCTGGCTCGCGGGCGGGATCATCGTCCAGAGCAACGACCGCGACCACCGCATGGTGATCATCGAGAGCGAGAACCTCGATCCCCTGTACAAGGGCATCGAGGAGATCATCGGCGTGCCCATCGAGCGCATAATCATCGAGACCAAGCGCAGGGCCACCCGCGAATACATCGGCCGTATCATCCCACCGGAAGTGAAGGAGATGATCCTCACGCGCGAGATAAGCGTGGAGCCGATGGTGGAGGCGCTCAACGTTACCAGCTCCATCATGGGTTACGGCAACACCACGCTGGTCGGCGTCCGCTTCGAGGGGGACGATGACGACTTCGTCACCGAGCGTATCCGCGAGCCCTATTCCGTGCCCCTGTGGTGCGGTGACCTCACCGGCTCCACCGAGGCGGTGACGGACCGGGACAACGACGTCACCTACGAGATGGAGGGCGAGGACGTCATGGTGGTGACATGCCGTCCGGCCGAGCACCCTCCTGAGTTCATGGGAAGGCTGGAGGTGAAGGGATACGGCTTCCAGGAGAGCGGCATCGAGCTGGAGAGATGCCCCTCGTGCGGTGGGCCGGCGGCCCTCTCGGGCTTCGAGTGGCACGACGACCGCGGCGTGATCACCAGCCGCGATACGGGAAGGCGGCTGGTGATGCTGGGGCCGGCATACCAGGACGCCATCTTCAGCGAACTGGCCAAGGAGCTGGGGGAGACCATCCCCAGGGTGATCGTGGAGGCGCAGCGCCGTTTCGCGAATACCGGTTTATACAGCATCCGGGAGATCCAGGACGAGGAGGCCTTCCGCAGGCAACTCGCCCTGCGGGGACTGGGCGAGCTGCGGGAGATGGAGCTGGGCGAGAAGTCGCTCCGGGTCACCGTCAGGAACGCCGTCCTGCATCTCATGGTGGTCGGCCTCATGCAGGGATACTTCGAGGCCGCGGCGCGCTCGGAGAGCGAGGTCGAGTGGGAGATGCGCGACGACGGCACCCTTTCACTCGAGATAACCCGCAGGGGTTGAACCCTACCGCTCGTTCTTCCTGAGCATACTGCCGGCAAGGCGGCCCGGCACGACCTCCCCGCCCTCCACCACGGGGACGCCGTTTATGATCACCGTATCCAGGCCGGTGGGAAAGCGCTCGGGCTCGCGGAAGACGGCCTCGGTGCGGAAGCCTTCGGCGTCCATCACCAGCAGGTCGGCGCGGTACCCCTCCCTCACCAGTCCTCGCCCCTTTATGCCGAAGAAATCCGCCGGCAGGGAGGTGCAGCGCCGCACCGCCTCCGGCAGGTCCAGGAGCTTCATGTCGTTGACGTAACGCCCGAAGAACTTGGGGTAGCAGCCGTAGAAGAGGTAGGAGGGTTTCCCCACCCCCATGAGCAGGGTGTCGGTGGTGATCATCGTCCCCGGGTCCTGCAGGGCCGGGAATGTGTAGCGCTCGGTGAAGGCGTCGTCCGGCTCGGACATGGACTCGAAGACCAGCACCTGCCCCTCCTCCTCGATGAGGAGGTCACACATGACGTCGAAGGGGTGCATGCCCCGCTCCTCCGCGATGTCGGTGAATAGGCGCCCCTCCAGGTGCCTGTTCTTCTCGCTGTGCACGGCCATGACGGTCACCGCGTCCCACCCCATCTGGCGCATGATGTTCAGGGACCAGTCGTTCCTGCCCGAGTGAGGCCAGGCCGGCCTGCCCTTCTCTATGTCCCGCAATATCTCCCTGCGCGTGCCCGGGTCCGAGATCCTCTCCACCACCTTGCGGCGGTCGCCGGTGAGCACCCAGGGCGGGAAGAAGGCCAGCAGGTGGGTGAATCCCGCGGTTGTCGGCATGATGTCCATGGCGATGTCCGCGCCGGCCTCGCGGTTCTTCTCCAGCCTCTTGAGCACGACATTCATGGACGCGTCCAGGGCGAAATGCGGCGCCAGCTTGAGCGTGGTCTCGGGGTGACGGCACATCCACTTCAACGCCCTGAGCGCGAGGGGATGCACCGGCCCCGTCCAGGGGATGGAGAAGATATGGGAGACCTGGCCCCTTATGCCGTTTGCCCGCGACACCTCCCCCACCTCGTCGATGGCTCTGCCCAGGGTGGTCGAGGTGTAGGAGCGCAGGTGGCTGGTGAAGATGCCGCCGTAGCGGGAGAGGGGCTCGGACAGCTTGACCAGCTCTTCGGTATCGGAGAAGAGCCCTGGAAAATATTGTAATCCCGTCGACAGACCGAAGGCCCCCGCCTGCATGGATTCCTCAAGCTGCCTCCTCATCATCCCCATGGCGCCGGCGTCCGCGGGCCTGTCCTCGAGCCCGAGGGCGGAGATGCGCAGCATGCCGTGGGGCACGAGCAGGGCCATGTTGAGGAGGAGGCTTTTCTCCTCCACCCGTTCCATGAATTCCCCCATGCTCTTCCAGCGGATGGCGGTATCGAAATCCATCTGTGTGAAGATCTCCAGGTAGGTCTTGAGCCCCTCGCGGTTCTCATCGCTGACGGGCGCAAGGGCCATGCCGCAGTTGCCGCCCACGAAGGTGGTGATGCCCTGGCGCACCAGGGGCCGCAGCAGCTCCGCTGCATCCTCGCGGAACATGGTAAGGTCGGCGTGGGAGTGGACGTCGATAAAGCCGGGGCAGACCGTGCGGCCGCCCGCGTCTATCCTCCTCGCAGCCTCGCTTCCCTCCAGGTCGCCCAAGGCCTCGATCAATCCTTTTCCTATGCCCACGTCGGCCTGGTATGGTTGTCCGCCCGTGCCGTCCACCACCGTCGCGTTCTCCAGGATGAGATCGAACATCCCCTATGCCCCCTTCCTTGTATACAACCAGCCTTAATCCCGTTCCGCGCTCGGTCCCGAGAACCGTTCATGTTCAACAATAGATGCGGCGTATGCGCCTTCTCTCCCCCGCTCCCGGTCAGGTCTCGAATATCGAGTTTCAACCGGAAAACGGGACATTCCTCGATTATCGAGACCTGGAATGACCCCCTAAAAGGAGACGGTGATGGTGGTGATCGCCGCGTCGCCCGGGGCGCCCCGGCCCGCCTGCGCCCTCAGGTAGAGGAGGACGCGGCCCGGCTCCCCCGCTATCTCCGCGACGCGGTACAGTTCGGCCCCTTCCACCCTGTAGCCGCCGGGCGGCGGTGAAGGGGCCTCCAGCGCGATCCCGGCCAGCTCCATGCTCTCGCCGAGGTAGTTGCCCACCTCTATGCGGCAGCTCCAGGCCTCTCCCGCCACCGATTCATTCGGCAGCGCCCACAGGGCGGGCTCCTCCAGGGAGTCGAGGTCGGTCTCGCCGCCGGGCACGGACCCGTCGTAGAAGGGATACGACGAGACACCGTCCAGGTAGGCGAGGGATGTTATCCCCCCGTCCTCCACCTCCACCAGGCGGTAGCCGGGATAGTTGTCGGCCACGCCTCCCGGTCCGAAATAGACGCAGGTCTGGCAGGAGTAGGCGGTCTCCCCCGCTCCGTCCTCCCAGGGGACCGAGCCGACCCAGTCCCGGTGCTGATGCCCCCCGAACACCACGTCCACCCCGTGGCGCGAGGCGACGCCCAGGAGCGCCCGCCTGCCCGCTCCACCGCCCGCCCCCAGGTAGGCGGGGAACCTGACGACATTGTCGTACGAGTACCCCTTCCCCTCCGGCGTGTAGGGGTCGTGGTGCAGCGCCATGACCTTGAGGGGCGCGCCGCGGTGGGCGGAGAGATCGCCCTCCAGCCAGGCCAGCTGACCCCGATAGGTCGCGGGATCGCCCTCGTCTTCCGCGCCGAGGACCTGCCCCTGCCATTTCCTGGGTTCCATGTAGATGAGCTTGTTCATCACCACGCGGTCGTCCTCCGGCCACTGGTATGTGTCCAGGCAGGTGAAATGGCAGCCCCCGACGTCGAAGGAATAGTAGAGGGGGCCCAGGTTGTCCTCGTACCACCTCTTTCCGTCTATCTCGTTTACGTAGCCGTCGTGGTTGCCGGCGAGGAGAAAGGCTGGGACCTCCAGCTGCATCAGCGCTTCGTAGAAACTCTCGAACTCGCTCAGCAGTTCGCCGGGGCGGCGCTGCCCGCGCACGAAGTCGCCGAGCACGAGCACGAAATCGGGCCGGATGAGGTTGACCTGCCCGGCGGCCTCCGCGAGGAATACGGGCTCCCCGCCCTCGCCTATACCTTTGTCCGTCTGGCGCTGGAAAAGCGACGAGTTGTCCCGCTCGTGCACGTGGACGTCAGCCAGGGTGATGAAGGTGAAGTCGTCATCGTCGTCCTCCATGACGGCAACCGCATGGGGCTGCGCGTCCGCGATGCGCTCACCGCCCACGTCCGCCTCCAGTCTCAGGTCATAGAGCTCGGGGGGCGCCCCCTCGGGGACGCGGAAGGAGACGTGCCATACCGCCTCGCCGCCTTCTCCACCGCGGCAGGGCCAGCGCCGCGAGGGAGCCAGCTCGGCGCCGACCGGCTCCAGCTCGATGGAAAGGGCCGCCAGCTCCTCCCGGGACGGCTCTATGCTAGCCCGCCATCCCGAGGCGCGCTCCGCTTCCGCCCCCTCCTCCCCGCCGCCCGAGAGGTCCACCTCCACCACCAGCTCCTCGCCCGGCGTGACCAGGGACGGGTACCCGACAGTGGGCCAGATGAGCTCGTCGATGCGCGGCGCCGGGTATTCCCCGTCCGCCGCATAGCGGAAGAACGGCGAGTGCAGGAACGAGAGGGCCGCTCCCGACACTCCCACGCACACGAGCGCGAGGACGAGGAGCGCCCGAGCCGCTTTTCTCGAGAAAGGAACCATGATACCCTTCCGCGTCCAAGACCGGTACCTCAAATGATTATACAGGCAGGCTCCCGCATGCCGGGAATGACACGTGGCAAGCGGGGCGGGCTCCCCCTCCCGCGCTCTGACGCGTTTGCGCGGCGGTTAATCCCGCGCGCCGCGTTTCTCGCGGATACGGAACACGAAGGGGATCAGCGCCACGAACAGCAGGGCCAGAAAGACCATGGCCCAGAAGTAGTTCTCCCCACCCGTGGCCGCCTTGATGCCCTCCATGGCCAGGGTGAGGACCACGCCTCCGGCGTTTCCCAGCAGGAAAAGCATGCTCGTCGCGGTCCCGGTGAGATGCGCCCCGGTGGTCTCCTCGGCGAAGGTCAGCAGGATGGGCAGCGCACTGAGCAGGAAGAAGCCCAGGAACCCGCCGACGACAAAGATGAGGGCGGTGTTCTCGAAGGCGCCCACCAGGAAGAGGGTTGGTGCGGCCATGAACGCCGCCAGGAGCAGGAAGGGTTTGCGCAGCATCAGCTTGTCGGAGATGGCGGGGATGGCGACGCACCCTACGACCCCGGCCAGCACCATCACGGCGCCGATATATCCCGCCGTCTCGGAGGTGATGCCCTTGGGCCCGAGGATGTCCTCGATCAACTGCATGAGCCCCACGAAGGAGCCGTTGCCGATGAGGATGACCAGGCACAATATGCGGAAGTTATGCAGTCCGAAGAGCGAGCGCAGGCTCTTCATGTTGATGGCCACGTCCTCCCCCAGCGCCTCTGTCTCCGTCCTCTTGGGGGATTTGGGCGGCTTCGCCCTGCCGAAGATCGCGAAGAGCAGGAACCCCGCCGCGGCGGCCAGGCTGTAGACGAGTACCAACATGCGCAGTGCGCCGAGATCGTCGCCGAAACCCTCGAGCAACGGTTGGGTGAGGGCCTGCGCCACGATCATGCCCAGGAAGAGGGACAGGGTGGCCAAGCCGCTCGCCAGGCCCGATTCCTCGCTTGGGAACCAGGTGCTCACCATCTTGGTGATGCTGTTGAGGACGAAGGGCTGCCCGATGGAGATCCCGATCATACCGATGAGCACCAGGGCATAGTTGTCCACGAAGAGGCGCAGAAAAGAGAACGCCGCCGTGAAGAGGGCGCCGATCATCACCGCGTAACGGAAGCCCTTGCGGTCGATGATGAACCCGGCCGGGATGGAAACGGGTATGTACACCAGCGGGAACATGAGCATGAGGATCACGATAGGCATCTCGGAGGTGAAACCCATGAGTTCCTGTGTACGCGACAGAATGGGGGCGTAGTTCAGCCACATCATCTGGGTGAGAGCGGCGACGAACATGAACGCGGCCAGGACCACCCAACGGTAACGATACCTGCCGTACTCTTCCTCTCCTTCCATGTCAGCCTCCCTTCAACGCGCGGAAAACGTGCCTGGAAAGAAGACCCGTCCGTAGTCCCGTCGCCGTTTGCCGCGCACGAGCCGGGAGCGGAGCGGGTTTCCATCTTCGCTCCCCTCGACCATCCTTACCTGGAATCATAATCCACATCGCGCCGCAAGGATAGCTTGCACTACTGCGAGCGGACATTATTCGCGGCCCTGTATGGTAGAATCACGGTGGCATTCGGTTCCAGGCGCGTTTCCGGCGTCCTTGCCCCAGGCCGGCGCGCTGTGCGGGCACGCCTCCGGTGCGGGATAAAGAGGATTGCAGCGAGATCCCGGGATAGAGAGGAGACGGAGATGAAGGACCTGGCGGGAAAAGTAGTATTGATCACCGGCGGCGCACGCGGCATGGGCAAACTGCACGCCCGGAATTTCGCCCGCGAGGCCGCGAGGGTGGTCGTCACCGACCTGGACGAGAGCGAACTCGAGAAGACCGCCGCCGAGATGAGGGAAGCGGGGTACGAGGTGTTCCCCTACCTCCAGGACGTCTCTGACCGCGAGGCCGGCTTCGAGCTGGTGAATAGGGTGGAGGCGGAGGTAGGACCCATAGATGTCCTGGTCAATAACGCGGGCATCACCACGGCCGAGTACGTCATGGACACGAGCGAGAGCACCTTCCGCCGTATCATCGACGTGAACTACCTGGGACCGGTGTGGATGATGCACGCGGTCATCCCCGGGATGCTCGCGCGCAAGCGCGGCCACGTCGTCAACGTCTGCTCTATCGTGGCCAAGGTCGCGCCCCCCAAGCTGGGTGCGTACAACGCCAGCAAAGCCGCCCTGCTCAGCATCACCGACACCATCCGCCAGGAGCTCAAGGGCAGCGGAGTGAACTTCACCATCGTCAACCCCGGCTACATCGCCACCGGCATGTTCGAGGGCGCCAAGGTGCCCGTCATAACCCACTGGCAGGACCCCCAGAAGGTGGCGGACGCCCTGGTGGACGCGGTGAAGAAGAACAAGGCGGAGATATTCGTGCCGCGTTTCATGACCCTCGTCGCCTCCGCCGTGCGCGGCCTGGGCCTGCCGCGGCTGGTCGACCTGTCCTTCGGCACCCTGGGGGCCAAGAAGTCCTTCGAGAGCATGCACGAGGAGCGCGGCCGCCCCTTCTAGGCGAGAAGCCGCATCAGCCGCGAGCGGCTTTTCTTTTCGCGGCTATCTCCAGCGCCTTCAGCTCCAGCAGCTCGGAGTGGCGCTCCCACTGCGACCTCTCCCCGTCGGGGGCGCGCCACAGCTCGAAGCGGCAGGTGTCGGCGCCCGCGGGAATGGTCTGGGTGAAGCGCACCTGCCAGCCCTCGAGCAT
>MTKY01050989.1_pt1 | contig 48892 bp, 41 predicted proteins | sample 1042731 | NCBI WGS metagenome assembly MTKY01 (sample SAMN06212206, study PRJNA360538) | anaerobic digester metagenome | biome: Wastewater treatment plant; material: sludge; isolation source: anaerobic digester fed with sludge from wastewater treatment plant | place: Denmark: WWTP Soeholt ...
CCCGGTGAGGGTGTCCAGGCCGGGAAGGTTGGAGGGGTCCAGGGCGCTTCCCGGATCCGGCAGCGGGCTGGAGGCGGTGGCCTCCACGGCCCCTGCGGCATCCGTACCCGGCGCCGCCGGGATGTCGGGCGTCAGCACGTCGACGACCGCTTCACCCAGCTCCTTCAGCTTGTCCAGGGCATCCCCCAGCGGGGTGTCCTCGAGCAGCCCGTCCGCCATGCACATCCCCGTCATGGAGAACAGGAGCAGCGCGATGGCGGCGAGGCATATGCCCGTCTTCAGAAATATTCTTGCTCTCATCTCACACCTCCGTTTACCGATGTCTCGTCCAGTTCCGTTCTGTCTCACGTTCCTTAATACGGCCGAGGGCGGCAATCCCTTCGCGGCGCGAGCGGGAAATGCCGCGCTCATCCGTATAGAGGACTGAACGCCTAAGGACACGATGGCGAGGGGGTGGCCGTGAGATGAAGGAGAGAAAGAAGAGGAGCCGGGCCATGGCGATGGCGGCGGGCCTGGCGTTGATGCTGGCGGCGACGGCTTGCGGTTGCGCTGCGGGGGACGCCGTGGAGAAAGTCAACCTCACCGGCCAGTTGGAGAAGATCAACCAGGAAGTCGCCGCGCTCAATGCCGAGACGACGGAGCTGGTTGAGACAATCTCCGTGCTGGATGAAAAAGAGGGGCAGCTTTCCACCTCGGTTGAGCTGCTCCTGATGATGAACGGGAAGACGGACCAGCAGCTGGCGACGACTTCAGAGCTGTCCGCCATCCTGGGCCAGGAACGCGCCAAGGTGGCGGCGGTGCTTTCCCTGGCCAGGCAGGTGCTGGCGGTGGAGCAGGGGCTGAAAGGCGATACCGCGGTGGAACTGGGCATGGCCGGTTCGACCCTGGACCTCGTGCGGAGCCTGCTCGGCAACCTGGGCAGCTTCGCTTCGATAAACAACGATATCAATTCCAAGCTGGACCGCGCCTTGGAGATCATGGGGAACATGTAGGGGGGTGGTCTGGGGATGAAAGACAAAGCCATCAAGGCGGTAAAGGTGATAGGTGTCGTGGCCCTGGTGGGATTCATGATCAACACCCTGCTCATGCTGGCCCAGTTGAAGGGGCTGGACTCCAAGCTCTCCGAGAACGGGAGGCTGCTCTCCGAGGCGGTGAGGTTCGAGGAGTCCATGGGTGCCAAGGGGGAGCAGATCTCCGAGATGGCCGTGATCTTTTCGGATATCGCCGGGAAGATGGAGACGGTCAACGCCACAGCCCGCTCCATCGCATCCGACGGTGGGAATATCCGGACCATGAACGACGAACTGCTCGCGGTCAACCGAGAGATCGACGCGGTGATCCTGGATAACATCACCATGGCGAGGGAGATGAGCTCCCGCATGTCCGAAGTGGTGTCGATCATGGGTGACGTCGGGGGGATGTTGGGCGGCATCACGTCGGCGGCATCGCAGCAACTGGGCAAGATCGGCGACATGTACCGCCTTGCCCAGGAGAACAACGCCTCGGTCCCGGCGCTGCCATGAGGGGGGTGGTGGTGATGAAACGGTTTATCAAGGCTCTCTTCAGCACGGGCATCTGGACCCTGGCCGCGGCGGTGGCGGTAATCACCGCGATCGGCACCGTGGCCACCCTGGGGGTCGCCCGCAACGTGGACGCCAAGGTGGAGAGCGTGCACGGCCTTGTGGTGCGGTCCAACGAGCTCAACGAATCCATGCGCGTATCCCTGGATCCCACCATCGAGTTGAACGAGCAGGCGGGGGTGGTCGGCGGCTACATCCGTGACACCCTGCAGGCGATGGCCGAGATGCGGGAAGGATTGGTGGCGATGGTGGCCGCGATCGAAGCCAACAACGGGGTCCTCGCCCTGGTGAGGACGCATACCGACAAGCTCACCGTATCCCTGGGAGCGCTGGTGCCCTACATCGAGGAGCTCGCGGCTGCGGTCGAGGAAGGGAACGTGGCCTCGGCGACGGCATTGGGGACACTGGAGAAGATAAACGGCCTCAACGACGCCATCGCGGCGGAGATGGCCCAGATGCGCGACAAGATAGCGAACTCGGTCTCCTACCGCATAATCTTCACCCTTGCCCTGCCGGTGTTGCCCTGAGGGAGGTGGCAAAGAATGAAAGCGAAGAAGGTGCTGATCGCGGCGGTATCCGCGCTGGTGGTGGCCGGCCTGGTGGTCGTCTCTTATACCCTGGCGGGCAGCGGAGCCCTGGAGGACTTGAACGAGAGATACAACATATTCAAGATGGTGGACGAGAGCCTGGGGACCATGCAGGACATGAACGTGGTCATGGGCGAGGTAAAGAACAACGTCAACGCCCTCAACGGCAAGCTGGACCTCCTGCGTGAGACCAACGACCTGCTCCAGCAGCAGCTCGCGGTGGTGGACGAGCTCAACGTGCTGATGGCGGGCCAGAAGCCGCTTCTGGAGGAGACCAATTCGTCCATCTCCAACCTGGACGAGAAGCTGGGGACGACCCTCAGCCTGGCCCGCGGTCTCGAGCCGCTCATGGACTCGCTCATCGCCTCCATGGACAACTCGGTAGCGTTGACGAGCCAGGTGGTGGACGGATCGGTGGGCATGGTGGGCACGGCTTCACACATCTCCGCCCTCTTCGACCAGACGCTGGGGTACCTCGGCCGCATCCAGCCGCACAGCTCAAAGGCCAAGGCGTATATGGCCGGGGATATACTCAGCAGGCTCTCGACTTTCCTGCCCTCAGTGCCGGCACCCGCTCCTGGCAACACCGCTGCCGTCCCGCCCCCCAGCGCATCCGGGAGCGGGGGAGAGGCGGAGAGCAGCACGCCGTTGGCGGGCGTTGGTGAGCAGGTGACCGAGATCGTGGAGGGGCTGGTGGACAAGGTTGTTACCCCCCTGCTCGACACGGTCAATAGCCTCCTCGGGCTTTGAAAGGATGGCGGCGAGATGAAGGTTATAAAAGTATTGCTGGCGCTGGTGATCGCGGGAAGCCTCGCTGTCACCGGCGTGTCGCTGGTCAAGGTGATAGGGGTACAGCGCGTCATGGGAGAAAAACAGGAGGCGCTGCTGGGAGAGGTAGAGAGACAGGACGAGGCCGTCGAGGCGATAATCCCCGCTTTTCAGCCCACCGAGGAGATGGTGGGCAAGACGGAGGCCATGCTCGCGGACCTGCAGGCCCTCGCCGCCGTAGTCTCGGAGATGAACGGGCTCGTTCAAGCGGCGAACGGACTGCAGGCGACAACTGCCGGACTCCTGGACATGAACAACACCTCCATAACCCGCCTGGCGGCCGGGGTATCCGCCGCGGACCTGCCCCTGGCCGGGGTGGGCGAGCGCACCGCCCTCACCCTGGGGTACATAACCCAGACCTTGTCGGCGCTGCAGGACATGGCGGCGGGACTGCGGCTCTCGAACTCCTATGCCGCGGACCTGGCGAACATGATGGAAGGCAAGTTCGGAAAGTAGAGCGAGGTGAGCCACGTGTTCTTCAAAACGTTGTACTTGGCACTGGCCATGATCATCCTCATCCTGGGCGCCGTGCTGATAGAGGCCGTCCTGCGGGAACGCGCTTATACCAGGCGCCTGCTTCTTGGGACCGCGGGAATATACGCGCTGGGAGGCCTGACGGCCCTGCTCTGCTCTTTGGCCAACCTTTGATGCCCCCGATTGCTGGATCTCTCCAGCATGCCCGATGAGACCGCCGTTGCCCGTGGCGGTCTCATCATTTTCAGGGCTCGAGGATTTAAATATTTCCGCGTTCTGTCGATAAATATGTGAAGGACGAATTGATGTGACCCCCCACGATGTCTCCGGCCGCAAAAACCGCGAGGTTGCTTCCCAGTACCCGCTACGCTGGGGTGATTGTCTTGAAGGACGGAAAAAGGGCAAGGGTTGAGCTTCCCGCTGAGCTGCAGGAGCTGCGGCGCCGTATCCGCGAGTACAAGGCCGTGATCAGGGAATTCCTTGGCACGGGAGAGAAATCCGGAGCGGAAGGGGAACATGACGGGGACCGCCGCGTTTCCCCCGCACCCGCCTCACTAGCCACTGGCCAGGACGCCGCTCCCCCTGCTGCTCCGTCACGGGAGAGCCCGGGGCATTATGGCGGTTATCTGCACCCGACTACCGCTGAAGAGTTGAGCGAATATGGCAAGTTCCTCGAGGAGCTGGTAGAGGACCGCACGCTCGAGATCATGATGACCAACGAAAGGCTGCAGAACGAGATCGCGGAGCGCATGCAGGTCGAGGAGGAACTCCGCGCACGCAACGCGGAGCTCGAGGCCTTCGCGCATACCGTATCCCACGATCTGCGCAGCTCCCTGGCGGTGATCGAGGGGTACGCCCAGGTGGCCCTGGAGGGCAGGGAGGATATCTTGCAGGAGTGCCTGGAGAAGATCGTCCACCTCACCCAGCGCATGGAGTCCTTTATCGAGTCGCTCCTCGCCTATTCCGAGGCGGGCCGTCCGGAGGGGGAGCCGGAGGACGTCAACGCCAGCGAGCTGCTGCGGGAGATGCTGGAGGAGAGGGAGGTGGAGATAACCGCCCTGGGAGCCGAGGTGATCGTGGAGGAGGACCTGCCGACCGTACGAGTTGATCCCATGAGGCTGCAGCAGGTCTTCATCAACCTGCTTGACAACGCGTTGAAGTACACGGGCGGCAGCCTCAATCCCACGGTCAGATGCGGCGCGGTTGAAAAAGAGGGCGCCGCGGTCTTCTACGTCAGCGACAACGGCATCGGCATCCCCCGGGAGGATCAGCTGAGGATATTCGAACCCTTCGAGCGCCTGAGCGGCGGCAACCACCGCGGCCTGGGCATAGGCCTCTCCACGGTGAAGCTCGCCGTGGAGGGCTGGGGCGGCGGGGTGTGGGTGGAATCAGAGCCCGGAAAGGGGTCCACGTTCTTCTTCAGCATCCCCACCGGCGGCGCTGACGCCGCGCGGAAGTGACCGCAGCGGGCCTTCAGCGGATCGTCAAGTCGAGGCCGTGGGAGGATCCCGTACCGCTCCCATGCCTGAGACCCTTTACCCATCCGCCGTTTCCATATAATAATTGTGGCAACCCGTGTGGCGAGAGAGGGAGGGTCCATGCCGTCCATATCCATCAGGGACCTGAGGAAATATTACGGCGATATCAAGGCCGTGGACGGGATCACCCTGGAGGTAGAGGAAAAGGAGATCTTCGGCATCCTCGGGCCCAACGGCGCCGGCAAGACCACCACCCTGGAGATGGTGGAGACCCTGCGCGAGCCGGATTCTGGTGAGATCGAGGTCATGGGCCTGGACGTGCGCAGAAACGCCCGGGCGGTCAAGGAGATCATCGGCGTGCAGCTCCAGACCACCGTCTTCTTCGACGAGCTCACCGTGCGGGAGACCATCGACCTCTTCAGCGCCTTCTATCCCCGTACCATGCCCGTGGACGAGTTGGTGGGGATGGCGGAATTGAACGAGAAGGCGGACTCGCGGGTGAACGAGCTTTCGGGAGGCCAGCACAAGCGCCTCTCCATCGCCCTGGCGCTGGTGAACGACCCCGGCATCGTCTTTCTAGACGAGCCGACCACCGGCCTCGATCCCCAGGCCCGGCGCCGCATCTGGGAGATGGTGGAGCATTTGCGGAGCCAGGACAAGACGGTGGTCTTGACCACGCACTACATCGAGGAGGCCGAGTACCTCTGCGACCGCGTGGCGATCATGGACCACGGCCATATCATAGCGCTTGGCACGCCGGACGAACTCATCAACGAGCACGTGTCCGAGAGCATCATCACCTTCCGCCTCAGCCAGCCGGTGGGAGAGGAGATAGTGCGGGGATTGCACGGCGTGACGGATGTGCAGGGCGAGGACGGCGAGTACAGGGTCACGACGCCGGTGCCCCAGGAGACCCTCATCGGGATCGTTGCCATGGCACATGAGCGTGGGGTGGAGGCCGACGACATCAACATGAAGAGGGCAACCCTGGAGGACGTCTTTCTCAAGATAACGGGCAGGAGGATACGCGAGTGAGAAAGTTCCTCAAGATATTCGCCTACGATTTCAAGATAACCATCAGGCAGCGCGAGGCGATGTTCTGGCTCCTCATCTTCCCGGTCCTGATCATGATCATCCTGGGGTTCGTCTTTGGATCGGCCGGTGATGTAAAGCTGAAGGTTGGGATAGTGGACCTCGATGGGTCACCGGTCAGCCGGGCCATCGTCGAGGCGTTCGAGGGCATCGACGCCATAGTGACCGAGGTGGGAAGCGAGGACGAGGAGAGAGCCGCCATCAGGGACGGCGACCGTAACGGCATCATCATAATCTCCGAGGGCTTCGGCGAACAGGTGACATCGGGGCTGCAGGGAGAGCTGACCATCATCATCAACCGGTCAGAGATCACGACCGCGCAGATAACCTCATCCACCCTGCGCGGCATCATCGACGAGATCGGGCAAAGGATGTCGGGGGCGCCGGAGATAATCGAGGTGAACGAGGAGGAGGCGCAGGACGTTAAGGATTTCGAGTATATCGATTTCATGGTCCCGGGCATCATTGCCATTACGCTCATGTTTGGGGGCCTTATGGGCTACAATCTCGAGATAGCCTCCTACCGCGAGAAGGGCATCCTGCGGCGCATCAAGGTCTCGCCCTTGTCCCTGCCGACTTTCCTCGCGGGAGGCATCTTCAACGTCCTCGTCTTCACGCTGGTGCAGACGGTGCTGCTGCTGCTGGTGGGCACTCTCGTCTTCAACCTGAGCATTAACGCCAATTACCTGTACCTGGCGGTGCTGGTCTTAATAGGGGCCCTTTCCTTCCTGGCCCTGGGTTTCCTCATCGCCTCTCTCACCAAGAACATGCGCAGCGCCAGCCTGGCCGCCAACGCCGTTTCCATGCCCATGATGTTCCTCTCCGGCGTCTTCTTCTCGGTGGACTGGGTACCCGCGCCGCTCAAGATCATCGCGCAGTGCCTGCCCCTCTACTACCTGGGCGACGGCCTGCGCGAGGTGATGACAAACTCGGCCGGCCTGCTGGACATATGGTTGGACCTCGTGGTGCTCGTAGGCATGGGGCTCATTGCCTTTATCGCGTCCGTAAGGTTCTTCCGCTGGGAATAGGATTCCACGCGCCGTCGCGGCGAGACGATGCCCCGCAGTGCCGTCCATGGAGATAAACGGGCAACGGCCTCGGGCGCAGGTGGCGCTCGTTCGCAAAGGGAGACCCCGTCCCGTTGTGTTGGGGGATACTCGGGGGAGGGACGGGGTCGGTAACGGTCGTCAACAGGGTTTCTTCGTCGCCCTTTCGTGTTTGAAGGGATAGATGGTCGCGATAGCGGAGCCGATGCGCGCGGGCCTGGACACCAGGACGGGGAGCACGGACCTCAGCGCCCTGGGCTTGCGCACCACCGGGTTTATGTATACCTCGTCTTCATGCGTCTTGTTCAAAACAACCTCCAGCATCGTTTGTCTCGAGCTATTTGACGCCGGCGACGCGAAAAGGTTCAGTGGGGAAGTTGATCCATGTCATAGAGGCCGAAAAGCACCAGGTTTTCCAGCGGCGGGCGGATCCCGCCGCAGTCCCTGGGCCCTGCGTTTCCTGCGCGGCTAGAGGCTCACCGCCCGCTTCATGCAGGTATTGTCGTTCCCGCCTCGTTCTTTGCGGGCGCTCCCGGGGATAAATGAGCGGTCGTTCTCCCCGCCAGGCATTTCCTCTTCTCCCGTCTCCCGCTCGTTGCGGAACCTGCGCAGAAGGGTCTTGAGAAGGCCGGCGCGCCGGACAGAGGAGTTGATAAAGAGGCCGTCCGCGTCCTTTTTTTGCATCCTTACCCCCCCCCTTTTTTGTGTGCGCGTCATACAATCGGACATTGATTGTATCGGCACGATACGAATTGCGGTTTAGCGCTGAGCCGCATTCGTCACATCAAATATGCAGGGTGGTAACGATATCGACACATCTCCCGGACCTTGGCGGATCATCCTGCGCGTGGCCGCGGAGGATGATCCGGGGCCATCACCAGGAATCCCCCGTGTTTTCTGCGAACCCTGGAGTGGATTTCCCTGGCGAACCCCAACCCGGAACCCGCGGCGGCGGCCATAACCTATATCACGCCGGGGGGCGAGCGGGGGACCCGGGAGGTCGAACCGCTCCCCTCGTCGCGGCGCACCGTCCTGGTGAACGAGAGCTTCTCCTCCGCGACGGACATATCCGCGTATGTAGAATCCGGCCGTCCCATCGCCTGCGAGCGGGCCATGTACTTCGATATGGGCAGGGGAAGCGGAGGCGGGGAGCCCATCCAGGGCGGCCACGTCTCGCTGGGAGTGAAAAGCGCCGCGGCGGAATGGTGCTTCGCCGAGATGCACACGGGCAGGTAAGAGGATCAGGGAAGGAAAAAGCTGAAGACCGAGCCGCCTACCTCACGCGGCTCGTACCATATCCTGCCTCCATGTGAACGCGCGATCTCGTGCGCGATAAAGAGCCCCAGCCCCATGCCCGACGCGGAATGATGGCGCGAGTCCTCGAGCTGGTAAAAGCGTTCGAATATGTTCTCGCGTTCCCTTTCGGGCACCCCGGGCCCGCGGTCCAGCACGGAGAAGATGACGCCGCCTTCGTAAGGGGCGAGCTCGACCGAGATCAACGAGTCGGGCGGGGAATATATCACGGCGTTGTCCAGCAGGATGAGCATGGCATCGAGGATCAGTTCCTGGTCCACCTCCCGCATCCCCACCCCTGGCGCTATCGCCACCTCGAATTCGTTGCGGACGCCCTTTTCCTCCATCTGCTTTACGGCCCCACTTACCAGGGGCTCCAACTCCAGGAGCCGCTTATCCGCCGTGAAGTGACCCCTCTCGATGCGGGAAAGGTCCATGAGGTCGTTAATGGTCTTGGCCATCTTGTCCGCCTTGATGTTGATGATCCTGATCTTCTCCATCTGGAAGTCGTTGAGGCCCATTAGGTCCCCGAACTGGAACGCTTCGGCATATCCCTTGATTATGGACAGGGGTGTGCGCAGTTCGTGGGAGGCGATGTCCACGAAATGGCGTATGCTCTCCTCGTGCGCCAGGCGCTCCTCCTCGATGGTCAGGGCGCGGGAGAGCATCCCCATGAGGTGCATCTCCTCCTGGTTGAGCTGGCCGGGCTCCGACTGAAGGCGATGATCTCTCCCCCGGCGTTGAACAGGGGCGCTCCGGTCACCTCCCCGATGGCGACGCTCCCATCCTTCCTGATGAAGCGGAGCTCATCTATCACCACCTCGCCCAGGAAAAGCCTCTGGATGTCGCCCAGGGTGCGCTCGTAGTCGTCGGGGTGGAGGATGTTGAGCTCGAGCATGTTGTGCCCGATGAGTTCGTGCTCTTCGTAGCCGATCAGTTGGCACGCCTTGCGGTTGACGCCGATGACGGTGAAGCCCGTGTCGTAGGTGTAGATGGCCTCGCCGGTGAAGTCGTAGATGAGGCGGTACCTCTCCTCCGACTCCCGCAACGCGTCCTCCCGCTGCCGATGCTCGGTCACGTCGCGGGCGCTGACCACGATGCCCCTTTCTCCATCTCGTCCGCCCGCTCGTCTTGCCTCCGAGACCCCCGGCGCGGAGACCTCCCGGCACCGGACGCTTTTTTGCGGAGCCCTCTCCGGCCTTTTTCAGGACCCATCATGTGATACCCCGGGAGTCTCTCGGCCTGGAACGCTATCCGGTCAAGCTGGCAACGTATATCTTCTGGGGGCAGGACCTTCTTCAGTATGGATACCAGGCGGGAGGTTCGATCCCCGTCCCGAAGTCCACGGCGGTCCAGCCGGAGGCGTCCTTTCTCATCACCACCAGGGGAGATTCCAGCACCTCGCTGGTGCACACGGCGATGCCCGCCGCCTCGTCGCCGTGGATGACTATGTTCTCTATCCTGAACTCCAGGCCGGGCGCCGCGTTCTCTTTCACGAAGGCCAGCATGGCCTTCTCCACTTCCTCCATCTCTTTCTCCGCGTCGGCGGCCTCCTCCGAGGCGTCTTTCTGGCCCTCCTCGTAACCCGCTATCCAGCCCTGGTCGAACCCCCGGGCGTAGTCGTCGTCTTCATCCGAATCCTCGAGAGTGCCGGGCTCATAGATCCCTTTCTTGCCGTCCGCGTACCCCCGTTCGTAACCCTGGGTGTGCCCATCCGAGAAACCCCTGTTGAACTGCGTGGTGCTCGCCTCGCCGTCCGCATCGCCGTTGTCACCCGCAGCGCCGTTTTCGGACGCTCCGCAGCCGGTGGAGAGAACGAGCGCGGCCGTCATCGCCAGGAGCAGGAGAAGAACAAGCAGCCTCTTCACTTTACCCCCTTCGCCTCCGGGAACGATCATCCGTCATCTTCATATTCTACACCCTGGGCGCGCCGCAAGGCCTGAGCGCCCTCCCCTCCGGAGGCTAAAGCTCCATGTAGAGGCGCAACATGCCCGGGCTGCCGAACAGCTCCATGAATTCCTCGTCGGCGTTCTCCTCGACGACCACGAAACCCGCGCTGTGGTAGGCGGCCAGGGCGGCCGCGTTGCCGTCGAGCATATTCAACTCCGCGCACCTGAATCCCCGCTCGCGGCCCCTGGCGATTATCTCCCGCAGCAGGGAAGCGATCACGCCCCGGCCCCGGAATTCCGGGAAGACGGCCACGTGTTCGATGACCCACGAATCCTCGTAATGCCTGGGGTTCACGCGATAGAAGGGCTGCATGCGGGCGTTCATGGCCTTGCCCTCGGCGCGGTCCGTGCCTATCTCGATAAGGGCGTCGCGCAGCAGGGCCCCTCCGGACTCCAGCTCGTTGAAGCCGCACAGGGAGCCGGCCACCCTGCCGTCAACCTCGCCCACGAGGTAGTGGGAATAGTGATACCAGGAGCGCGTCCCGGCGGTGAAGAGGGCGGCGAGTTTGCCAAGGCGCTCCTCCATGCCGCCCGGGAACATGACGTCGTAGATGGAGGTATCGATGTGGCTCTTTCCCGCCAGGTACATGAGCCGCGCCACCTCCGGCGCGTCCCCGGGAACGGCCGGGCGGATGACAGCGTTCATCTCGTCAACCTCCTGTGGTCTTAACTGCCGGCGGCACGCGTCGCCGCCGGGGTGATAATCATATCGTATCGCGAAGGACCGGACCCGTGGTGCCCGTGGCGGTCCGGCGTCACCACGCGCCCGCCCTCACCAGGGTGGCGGTGGCGGTGAAGTAAAGGAAGGCCTCCTTGACCGCCTCCCCGGTGCATTTTTCCCACGCCTCGGCGTAGAGTCGGACCTGGGGCGCGTACCCCCGCGCCGCTTCCCCCGCGCCTCCCTCATCCAGTCGGTCCGTCTTGTAGTCCACCAGCACCCAACCGCCGTCCTCGCGGAAGATGAGGTCGATAACCCCGCGCAGTATGGTGGGAACGGGCACCCCCTCGTTCCAGAGGGCCTGCAGCGGCACCTCCACGAGGCGCATGTCGCTCCCTATCGCCCTGCCCCAGATGTCGGAGGCGCTCACTGAGCGTGCCAGGGCCGCGGCCTGCGGCGCGAGGGATGGCTGCAGGCCCACTTCGGCGAGGGCCGCGGCGGCCAGGCGCTCAAGGTCGGCCCCGGGCTCGACCATGGCCGCCCGCAGCAGAAGGTGCATGACCTCGCCCCATTCCACGCCGTGTTCGCCCGCGGGCGGCGGGGAGGCGGGAAGCGCGTGCGGGGCAGCTTCGGCCACCCCTTCTTCCCCTGCCGTGACCCCGCCCCAGAGCGCATCTCCGCCAGGCGACAGGGCGTATTCCTTGAGAGGGCGGGCATCGTAGCCAGGCCGGCGTACTCGATCCAGGCGAAGGCGGACCTGCGCTTGCGCCTCCTCCGCCTCTTGCGGCGCGAGGGGGACCCTGTGGGTCGCCGGAGGCACCCGCGGTCCCGGGTCGGGGAGGTCGCATCCCTCATCGAGAAAAGGCTCGAAATGGCACCAGGGGTTATAGCTGTTCTGTTTGCCGCGCTGGGTGATGAAGATGGCGGCCCCGGCACGGGTGGCGGCGACGTAGCGCAGGCGCAGCGCCTCCGCCCTCTCGAACTCTTTCTCCCTCTCCGCCAGGGAGTCCCATCCCGCCGGGTGTGCAAGCAGCTTGCCCCTGCCCCGCGCCGTCCCCTTGCCATAGATGGCGAGATATCCGAGGACGCTCTCCCCGGAGCGGTCTATATGCCTGTCCACGGGGTGGTCGTATTCCCCCGAGGGATCGGCGAGGAAGACGACGGGTGCCTCCAGCCCCTTCACCTTGTGCAGGTTCATGACCCTGACCGCGGGACGGGCGCCGGAGAGGGCGGAGACGCCGTCGTGCTTTTCCTCCCGCTCCACCAGCCCGCCCAGGTGCTCCACGACCTGGGCGGCGCTCCAGGCCCCGGCCTGGATGCCGCGCAGCAGTTCGAGTGCCTTGCCCAGGGAACCCGCCCGCATGTCCCCGCCGGGGCGGGCGGCCGCGAGCGCGGGAAGGCCGAGGTCGGAGGCTATCTTCTCGCAGGCGGATGCGCAGGGAAGGCGGGAGATCCAGAGCGAGTAGTCCTTCAGGCGGCGGAAAGCGTCCTCGAAACCCTCAACGTAAGCGGCGGGCATCCCCTCGGGCAGGGGCTGGTTGAAGGAAAAGGAGCCGCCTGCCTTCCTGTAGGCATAGAGGGCGCCGTCGCTCAGGCCGAACAGCTCGCTGCGCAGCGCCGCCACCAGGGCCAGCGGGTCGTCGGGGTGCACCACCGCGCGCAGGCAGGCGTGGAACAGCCTCAACTCCTCGAACTCGTTGAGGGCATCCCCTCCCGTGACCTGGTGGGGGATGCCGTAGCGCTGCAAGGCGCGCGCATACGAGCCCAGGTTACCGGTGTTTCGGGTCACGATCATGAAGTCGTCGGGCCTGGCTTCGGCGCCCGCGCCGACGGCCAGTTGTCTCGCCGTGCGCGGCACGGTGACCCCCTCGTCAAGGGCCTGGCGGATGAAGCGGGCGATGAGATCCGCCTCGAAATCCACCGCCGACTGCATGTTGTTGAAGTCCGGCGGGATCAGCAGGCGGTAGAGGCCGCACAGCTCGCCCGCCGCCCCCTCCTCTCTCCCCGGGAGCAGGGGGACGTAGCGGGGGGATTCCTCGCTGTCCCGCTCCGGGAAGCGTAGCAGCGCCCTGCCTTTTTCACCGCACGTCTCCTCGTCCGGCTCGAACGCGCCGTTGACCCAGTCCACGAGGGACGGCGCGGCGCGGAAGTTGACCGAGAGGTTCACGACCAGGCCTCCCGCCGCGAGGACGATCTCCTTGACCTCGTTGTAGGTGACTGTGTCGGCGCGGCGGAAACGGTAGATGGACTGCTTGGGATCACCGACCAGGAAGAGGGAACCGGGTCGGGGCGCGCATGACCGCCAGCTGATCTGGAGGGGGTCGCCGGAGCAGAGCAGGAGTATTACCTCGGCCTGGATGGGGTCGGTGTCCTGGAACTCGTCCACCAGCAGGTGGGAGAAACGGGACTGGAAGTAGCGCCTCACGGCGGGGTTGTCCCGCAGCAATGCGGCGGCCTTCATCAGCAGGTCTTGAAAGTTGAGGCGGCCCCGCTCGCGGCGCAGACCGTCGTATTGTTCCCGGGCCGCCAGCAGGACGGGGACGACCGTCGCGTAGCGCTGCTCGCGCCATGCCGCCAGCTGCGGCTTCACGACGCCCTCGCGAAACGCGTTCCAGGCCGCGAGCTCCGCCTTGGCGTCATCGCCGCTGAAACGCCCCGTCTTCGCCCACTCCCTCTGCACTATCCTGACGCCCTTGTCGAAGAACTCGAGCGCCTCTATGAGCTGGTCGGGGCGGTCCAGATCCTCGTAATGCGAGACGACGCGTGGCAGGCGTTTCAACGCGGGGATGAGGGTATCGTTTCCGGCGTCCTGAGGCAGTCCGGGAGCGATCTCGACCATATGGGCCAGGTAACGTGCGAGCTCCTGCCGTGCCCGCTCCAGGTCGGGCCCCACATCTCCGGGAAGCGGCCACTCGTCCACGTCCGGGAAATCGGCGAAGGCCGCGAAGGCGCCCTGCAGGTCGGATAGCGCCAGCCCCAGGCCGCTCAGGCGCTGGAGAAAGCGGTGGGGGTCATGCGCGATCAGGCCGGATGCGAAGGCCTCCCACGCCTCGGCGCGCAGCCGCCTGTCCTCCTCCTCGTCGATCTCCTCGAACGCCAGGTCCACCCCCGCCTCTACCGGCCTCTCCCGCAGCAGGCGGGCGCAGAAGGAGTGGATGGTGCCGATGAAGCACTGTTCGACGTGGGTGAGGGCGTCTTCCAGTCGCTCTTTCTCCTCCCCCGCGGCCTCGCGCACCGCCCGCTCCAGCTCCACCTGGAAGCGGGAGCGCAGCTCCGCAGCCGCCTTGCGCGTGAAGGTTACCGCGGCCATGGTGCGTATACTGCCGCACCTGCCGCTGCGCAACAGGGCGAGCATCCTCCCCACCATGCTGGTGGTCTTGCCGGTGCCGGCCGCGGCCTCCACCATGATGTTGCGATCGAGCTCGCGCAGGATGAGCCGGCGCTGCTTCCGGTCGGGCAGGTGCGGCGGATCGCTCCGCGGGGTACATGCTCGCTCAACCATCGCCGCCCTCCGCGTATCCCCTCAGTTCCCGCAGGGGGGCCAGTGCCCTGTTCTCCGGATTGGAGAGCTTCCTCCTCATCGCCTCCGCCGCGGCGTCCACGTCGCCGAGGGCATAACGATAGTCGCTGATGGAGACGTCTTCCTTGTCGTCGCTGAAGGGGAAACAGCCTCCGGAGAGCATGCGGTACAACCGGTCCAGGACGTGTATGCCCTGCGCGAGCGTATCGGCGTCCCAGGCGATGCGCTCGCCGTGCTCCCGCGTGGAGGGGAAGAAATACTGGAACGACTCCACCTCGGCGCTGCCGTACTGCCTGGAGAGGCAGGACTTCGCCTGCATCATGTAGATGAAGTTCTGTATGCGGCGTCCCTGGCGGAAGGGATCCTCGCGCTTGTAACCGTAACTGGAGCCGGTCTTGTAATCGCACACGGAGAAGAGCAGGCTGCCGGGCTCTCCCACCTCGTCAACGCGGTCGATGTAGCCCCGCGTGCGGATGGTCTTTCCCCCCGGGAGCTCTATCTCGACCGGTTGCGGGGAATCCACCGCGTTGCCGCGCCCGTCCTTCTCCATCCCGACGGCCACCTCGAAGAAGAGGGGACGCCGCCCGCGGCAGTGCTCCACTTCCTCCTGCAGGAAGATGCGGGCTGCGCGCCGCAGTTCCTCCGACTCCCTTGCCTGGACCTCGCGGTTGGGCGGGGGTTTGCGCAGCGTCCACGCGTTTATCTCGTCCGCGAGTGTGGCCTCCAGGGCGCCCCGGTCTCTCTCGAGGCGCGGCGGGCGGCCCTCCTCGTGCAGGCGCAGGAAGAAGGCGTGGAAGACAGCGTGAAGAAGGCTGCCCTTCTCCGTGGGTTCGAGCCACCTCGTGGGGTCGAGGATGAACTCCTCCGGCGGTTTGACGCCCAGGACGTAGGCGAGGAAATACTCCAGCGGGCACCTCCCCAGGGTCTCCAGGCGGCTCGCGGAGAGCACGGGGCCGCCGGGCAAGGCGGGGTCGAGGTCTGCTCCCGCCTCGGGGACGTAGCCGTCGTAGGCGGTGAAGAGGTCGCTCTCCCGCGCGCGGCGGGCTTCCATCCCCCGGCCCAGGTGGGGGAAGGCCGCGGCGACGGCCCCCTCCGGGTCTTGGACGGCGGGCTCGCCGCACAGGCGGCCGAGCCACCACTCGCTCCCGTCGAGGGCGAGGGCGGGATCGCGCGGCGAAAAGGAGACGGGATCGGGCAGCCACGCCAGGAGGTCTTCCTGCACCGCATCGCGGTCGCCGCTTACGATGCGGTAGGCGGCGAGCATGACCGGGCTGGGGAACATGTCGCGGTCGTCCGTGAGGCTGCGGCAGGGATAGCTCAGGGTGACCGTGCTCCGCAGCCGGGCCGCCAGGCGCGCGAAGTCCTCGAGGCTCGCCGCCAGGCGCTCCGCCGCGGTGGACAGCTCGCCCGAGATCCCCCCGCGTTCCGAGTCCAGGAGCAGCGGGTCCTGCAGGCCCGACCCCGGGAAGCGCCCGTCGTCGAGCCCCACGATGAAGGTATGCGGGCGGCCGGAGTGGCCACCCCCGGCCAGAGGGGCCACGTAGAGGCAGCCGGGACGCGGTCCCTTGCCCTCCACCCGGGTCGCGCGGGCCAGCTCCACCAGCCAGGCGTGGATGTCGGAGAAGGAACGGGAGACGGCGTCGTCCCGCATGCAGGAGGAGAGTTCCCTGATCTCGTCCAGGAGGCGCAGGCGGCTGTACTCGTCGAATTCGCTGACTGCCCGCGCCCCGCCGACGAGAAAGCCATCGGCGGAGAGCAGCAGGTCATGTCCTTCTCGCGAGGGGTCGGGGACGCCGTCCAGCAGGCCGCGGGCAAGAACGCCGAGGGAGCCGACCATCTCCGTGCGCCGCTCCAGGCGGGCGAGGCGCTCCTCCTCGTCATCGCCGTTCTCCGCGCGGTCGGGATTGGCTCTCCTCCACGCCAGGGAGTCCAGTTCGGCCGCGATCCCCGCGGCGTAGCGCTCGCGCCCCTTGCCGATGGGGATGGAGCGCAGGACGGAGCCAAGGCGCGAGAAGCTGCAATCCTCGGGCATGGCCGCGCCGAAGTCCAGCAGGCCTTCCTGCACCATCCTCACCAGGGTGGCCTGGGGAAATCCTTCCTCGATCCAGGAGAGCCAGGCGGCTAGGGCGCGCCCGGGGCGGGAATAGCGCACCGGTATGCCCTCGGCGAAGGTGGCGGGGACCGCGCCTCCAGGCTCGGGGGCCAGCATGGATGAGAGCTCATAGATGAGGGGGACATAGGTGGCGCCGTCGGTGTGCAGGACCTCCACCTCGTCGAAGGGGATGCCCTCCGCGACGCAGCGGCGCAGCACCTCGCGTACCTCGTTCGCCTCGCCCACGGCGCGGAACATCTCCACGCCGCCGCCACGCGGCGAGGGCGCCTCCCCCGGCCGCGCTATCCATGCGAGGAGGGCCGCGCCACCGCCCCTTTCCTCGCCCGGCCGATCCACGGGGAGCACGACGCGCCTTTGCCGCGGCACTGATTCCCACAGCAGGCGCCCCAGGCCGCGTAGTCTCTCCAGCATGTCCTCGGCGATGGCCACCAGGCAGTCCGCGGGCAGCGCCGACGCGTCCTCCCGCAGGCGGCTCATCGCGAGGCGCAGCGCACCGGCGAGGTCGATGAGATCGCGGGAGTCGAGCTCCTTCTCGTACGCGGCCAGGAGGGAGGCCAACTCCCTCCCCTTGGCCGGCACGTCGAAGAGGCGCGGCGAGAGGTCCTGCGCCGCTATGCCGCACAGGCGCAGTTCGCGCAGGGTGGAGGCGGCCGCGCGGACCAGCCCCGCGCTCGCTTCCAGGCGGGCCAGGTACCCACCTTCCTCCCGCATGCGGGCGAGGATGCCATCCGTGAGCAGTTCCGCACGCATGCCGCCCACGAGGGAGAGGCCCCTGCGCTCCATCTCAGGCGCGGCCAGTTCGAGGGCCATGCCGGGCAGGGTCTTCACGCGCGCGTTGACTACGGGGCGGCCCGCCCGCGTCACCGCGTCCAGCCACTGGAAGCCGGCCCGCAGGGATGGGGCCAGCAGCCACTTCTCGGCAAGGACTCGCTCCGCGCACAGGTCCCCCAGGCCCTCCGTCAGGCGGTTGATCCGCTCCGGCACGGTGTAATCTACCATATATTCCCATCTGTCGCGGGAAGGCCCCTTACCCTCCCTCCATGGAGTACAGGATACAGCGCCGCGCTGACATGCCGGAGCGGGGACCGTGGCCTCCGCACCTCTTGGCGCCGCGGAGGCGCCGAGCAGGCGGCGGGTTGGTGGTGCGCGTGCGCACATGCCATAATGCAGGGGATGGAGGACGCGCGGCTCCGCGCTTTCGTCCGGTGGAGGGGTACCGGCAGCGGGGAGGGCATCATGTCTGGGAAAGAGGCGCTCATCTACGGTGCGGGCATGAGCGGCATGGTCGCCGCCATCAACCTGGCGCGGGATGGCTTCCGCGTCGTGGTGCGTGAGGCGGAGGAATCCTACGGCGGGTCGAGGCTCTACAACCCCTCCACCCACGTCACTCCCATCGACGTGGAGAAGACGTCGCGCTACATCGGGATCGACGTCTCGCCCGTTTTCCACGAGGTCATACAGTGCCCCGCTTATTATCACGACACCAGGACCATGTGGCCGGTCTACGAGGTCTACGGCGTGGAGAGGGGGGACCGCCCCGGGAGCCTGGACACCCTGCTCTACCGCGAGTGCCTTGACCTGGGGGTGGAGTTCGAGTTCTCCTCGCCCCTGCGGGCGGAGGACGTGCCCCGCCTCGCGCCGGGCACCATCATCGCCTGCGGCCTCATCCCCGACGCCTACAGGATGGTGGGCGTGCCCTACATCATGGTGTATATGTGGCTGTCGCGTGGCGAGATAGGTTTCACCGATTACGCCTGGCTGTGGTTCGACGAGTGCATCACCGAATACGGCTATCTCTCCGCCGTGAACAATTATTACTTCGACCTGCTCTTCTCCTACGAGAAACGGGTGGGGGAGGACGCGCTGGAGAAGTACAAGGACTTCATGGTGCGCAACGAGGGCGTGGAGCACGACGAGTGGGATTACCAGGTCAGCGCGGTCCCCCTGGCCAGGCCGGACAACTACCGGCTCTTCCGGGACGGGCTGATCATGTGCGGGACCATGTCCGGCGCCATCGACCCCTTCATGGGCTTCGGGATCAGCGGCGCGCTGGTCACGGGCAAAGTGGCCGCCATGGCGGTGTCGGACCCCGCCGCCGCCCAGGCCGAGTTCGACCGTTTCCTGGCGGGGTTCCGCCGCAGCTTCTATATCAAGGAGATGTGGAAGCGCTTTGTGCGTCCCTACGTTGGGCGCCTGGAGCGGAGCGTGCGCATGGTCGGCGTGGAGAGAACGAACCGGCTGTTGGGACTGACCGAGCGGGACGAGCCGCCGTTCCCGCTGCCCTTCGGCACCCCCGGCTTCGGCCACGCCAACATCTACAGGGAGTAGGTTCCCGGGAGGAGGCGGGGCCTGGAATGACCCCCGGCGGCGGCCGGGCGCCTTCCGCGACGTTTAGCGGGTCACCACGTCCCTGAGGAATGACGGGAACGCGATAAGGGCCACCGACATGGCCGCGCAGACCAGGCCACCGGCCAGGAGCACGGAGGGGGCGGAATAGCGGTCGGCCAGCGTTCCCATGACGATCCCCCCACCGGCATCAGACCCTGGAAGACCAAGATGTACATGCTCATGATGCGGCCGCGCATGTTCCTCTCCACCCGGGCCTGCAGCACGGTGTTCACCGCCGCCGAGAGCATGAGGAAGGTGGACCCCAGCCCCGCGCTCAGCAGCAGCGAGAGCCAGAACAGGCGCGAGAGAGAGAAGCCGACCAGGAAGAGCCCGGAGATCAACGCGCTGATCTTGATGATCTCGCTCTCCTTGAAGCGGCGGTTGAGCCAGGTGACGAAGGGGGCGGACGCGGCCGCGCCCAGGCCGACGAAGCCTAGCAGCAACCCGTAGCCCCGGGCGTCGCTTCCCAGCACGTCCTTGGCCATCCCCGGCAAAAGGACGATGAAGGGCAGGCCGAATATCGAGGCCACGCTGAGCACCACCAGCACGTTAAGAGCCCAATGGTTCTTCCGCACATAGACGATGATCTCGTGGACGTGTCTCAGGGTCCCGTGGGGAGGAGCGGGGCCCCTCGGCGTCTTCGTCCTCACCAGTATCAGGGCACCGATAATAGTCAGGAAGCTCCCCGCGTTGATATAGAAGGCAGCGCTTACGCTTAATGCGGATACGATCATTCCTCCCAGCAAGGGCCCGATGAAGCGCGCCACGTTGAACTCGGCGGCGTCCAGCGCCACGGCGTTGAGGATGTCCCCGGGCTCCACGAGGTCGGTTATGATGGCCCGCCAGGCGGGGAAGTTGAAGGTGAAGGCGATACCCATGACCGTGGTGATGACCATTATCACCGCCAGGTTGGATGCGCCGAAAGAGGTGAAGACGCCCAGGGCGAGCGCGCTCAGCATCATGACCGCCTGGGTGAAGATGATGAGGAGCTTGCGGTTGAGGACGTCCGCCATGGAGCCTGCGAAGAGGACCAGAAAGAAGACGGGGACAAAATTGGCGACGGTGACCAGGCCGACCCAGGTATCGGACCCGGTGATCTCCTTTACGTACCAGAACAGGGCGCTCATGTGAATCCAGGTGCCGATGTTAGACAGCAGAGCCCCCGACCAGATGATAGAGAAATCGCGGTAGCCAAAGGCGGAGAGGACGCTTCCCCTCAGCGGCTTTCTGGCCGCGGTTTCAACGGGAGGCGGCGAGGGGGCGGGCCCCGTCTCTCCCTCCCCCAGCATGATCAACTCACGCTCGCAGGCGCTGTCTTCGGCGTCGTGCTCCGGCATACCATATACCCTATTCTTCACAAGCGACGGAAGGCAACAGGCGCCTCGCGGCGCCGGCGCGTGCGCCCTCTACCGCGCGAGGTCCTCCTCCAGCGCACGGGCAAGAGGCCCGGGATAGCGGCGGTGTCCACGCGGGAGAGCAGCAGTTCGCCGCCGGAATCGGACGCCCGGGAGGCGCCCCCTCAGTTTATTAGCTGCGCCGACAGCACCAGGCGCTGGATCTGGTTGGTGCCCTCCACGATCTGCAGGATCTTGGCGTCGCGGAAGAACTTCTCCACCAGGTATTCCTTCATGTAACCGTAGCCGCCGTGGATCTGCACCGCGTCTGTTACGACCTCCATGGCCACGTCGGTGCCGGTGTACTTGGCCATGGACGACTCCTTGATGGCGTCCAGGCCGTTGTCGAGCATCCAGGCAGCGCGGTAGCAGAGCAGGCGAGCGTAATCCACCTTGGTGGCCATGTCCGCGAGCATGAAGGCGATGGCCTGCTGGCGGCAGATGGGCTTGCCGAACTGCACCCGCTGCCTGGAGTAGGCCAGGGCCTCCTCGAAGGCGGCGCGCGCGAGACCGACGCCGATGGCGCCCACGCCGGGGCGGGAGGAGTCCAGGGTCTCCATGGCCACGTAAAATCCCTGTCCCTCGCCGCGCAGGATGTTCGAAGCGGGCACCCGCACGTCCTCCAGGATGAGCTCGGCCGTCTGGGAGGCGCGCATGCCCATCTTGTGCTCTATCTTGCCGATTGAGAAGCCCGGGGTATCGGCTTCCACGATGAAGGCGGTGATGCCCTGGTACTTCTGGTCGGGGTCCACGGTGGTGAAGATGGTGTAGAAGTCGGAGATGCCGCCGTTGGTGATGAAACACTTGCCGCCGGTCAAGACGTAGTCGTCGCCGTCGCGCACCGCGCGCGTCTTGAGGGAGGCTGCGTCGGAGCCGGCCTCGGGCTCGGTGAGGCCGAAGGCGCAGAGGCGCGGGTTGTCGGAGTCGGTGATGCGGGGGAGGTACCGCTTTTTCTGTTCCTCCGTCCCCGCCAGCAGGACGGGGAGGATGGCGATCTGGTTGAGGGCGATGGCCGACGCTATGCCCACGCACCCCCACCCCAGCTCCTCGATGACGATGACGTTGTCCAGCATACTCAGGCCGGGGCCGCCGTATTCCTCCGGCACGCCGGAGTAGGTCAGCTCGAGCCTGGCCGCCTTGCGCACCACGTCCCAGGCGAACTCGCCCTTCTCGTCCATCTCCATGGAGATGGGCCTGATCTCGTTTTCCGCGAACTCGTGCACCGTCTGCTTCAGGGCTTTCTGTTCGTCGCTCAGTGCGAAGTCCATCTCTTTCTCCCTCCTAGACAAGGTGTGTGTTGCAGGTGCCGGGGCGATTTCCCGCGGCAAGACCGTAATAATTATCGTCCAGCATGCATCGCCGTTCAACTATCCTGGGGTCAACCCTTAACATTCATCATTTACTTGCCAATAACAAATATTCGCAGCGCTTGTACGTACGCATGTTCCATCTACACCGTTAGAGAGCTTGACGCATACGTTTATATGCTTTGCAAGATGGATCTGGCTGAGATGGGAGGACGGCTCGGCCAAAATGATGAATATTAAGGGCTGACCCCCTATACCTAGATGCGGTAGGTCTCGCGGGAGAACAACTTAGGGAAGGCCTTGACCGCCACGTTGCCCAGCATGCGCAGGGTGCGCCTGGCGGCGGGACGATAGGGCTCCTGGCCCGTGGCCTCCTGCAGGTACTCCAGCAGGTGCAACACCGGCTGGCGGGTGGGGTAGAGCCAGCGCATCATAGCCAGGGTGAGGTGGCAGCCCCCGCAGTAGGTCGCCAGCTCGTCCGCGCCGGTACTGGATGCCGCGCGCAGCTCTTTCACCGCCGCCAGGAACATGTCCTCGGGGCGGTAGCGCTTGCAGCCCGCCGCCATGCCGCAGCACAGGCCCTCGTCGGGGTTGCGCGTCATCTCGCGCATCTCCAGTCCCATGAGGGAGTACAGCCTGCGCGCGGACTCAGTGACCTCCTTGCCGAGGATGCGGCCGTGGCAGGAATCGTGCAGCGCGATGGAGCGGTCGAGCGGCTTTCTGATCTCGAGTTCCCCCGCCTCCACTTTCTCCAGCAGGTAATCTCCCAGGAACCTGGTCTGAAAGGGAAGCTCCGCCCCGAACTGTCCCGGCAGGACGTTGCGGAACATGTTCAGCCCGGCGGGGCAGACGAAGAGCATGGTGCCGATGTCCCGCCCCCGGTAATGGGCGGTGAGTTTCTCCGCCACCCTCTCCACCACGTCGAAGAGGCCCATGCGGAAGTACATCTCGCCGCAGCAGAGGTCGAAGTCGCCGGAGACCACCACCCCCTCCATGTAGGGGGCGTGCAGGAGGTGGGGGAGGGTGAGGGCATTGCAGCCGGGGTAGAGGACGAGTTCACCCTCGGGCGGGGTGTTTTTCCACTCGCGCAGCAGCTCCCGTTCCCAGGGCGCCATGTTCTTTACTATGTCGGTGCGGAAGTTGGGGGAGGATGCGGGCATGAGGTATGAGGCCCGCACTGGCAGGCCCACGTCCCGGTAGCGCCGGTGCCAGGCGCTGGTGATGAGTTCGTAGGGATGGCAGTCGTTGCGGCAGAAGGCGTTGCAGGCGTAGCAGCTGATGCATTTTCGGTGTACCACGCGCGTGGGCTCACCGGCCCTCAGGCGCTTCATCTCCCTCACGGCCCCCTCCCGGCTCAGGTCCATATACCGGCAGCGCACGAGGCAGTCGCCGCACATGTCGCAGTCCTCGTAGCGGAAGAAGTCGAAATCCCCCTTCTCGATCACCGCCATACCCCCTTCCGGTCGCATTCACCGAAGTCCAATCGTATCTCCCGATCACCCTGTCCGCCTGAGCGGCATCCCCGGCGCCTTGAAGTTCGGAGTGCAGCGCCGCCGTGCGTGCCTCAGGCACGCGGCGAGGCTTGACCCCAATGCCTCAGGCACGCGGCGAGGCTTGACCCCAATGCCTCACGTCGTAGGCCGCCACCGCCGCCTTGAAGCCGAGGGAGATGACGGACCGCATGATCCTGTTTTGTACGACCGGGCTGTGGTAAAGGGCGGCCAGGGCCTTCATGCGCAGGCGGTCTCCCCGCGGCAGCTGCGGCAGGGGCTGTATTTCGGGGGAGATGAAGGCGGGCTGGAAGCTCTTGCGGTAGGATGGGAAGAGAGCGTACTTGACGAGGTGATTGCTTATCACCGCCGCCATGTCCCAGGCCCTGTCCTCGTGGCGGCGCGGCGGCTCTCCTCCCGCGGCCATCTCCACCAGCTCCACGGGATGGTAGAAGGGCATACTGGAGCCCGCCATCTCCTTGATCACCGAGAGAATGAAGAGGCAGGCGGGGCAGTAGATGACGGCGGCGTCCGCCCCCGTGGCCTCGATCTCTTTCAGGCGGCGCCAGCCCGAGGACATGATGTCCATGACCCGGAAGCGGGCGGCGGCGGCCCCGAAGCCGCAGCACATGGAGCGCTCGCGGGTGTGCCGCATCTCCACGATGTCGCAGCCGGTGCGCCGCACGATCTCCCGGTTGACCTCCTGCAGCCTGCCCCCCTGCATCTTGGAGAGGCAGTTGTCGTGCACGGTCACCTTCATGCCCAACTCCCTGACGGGCACGATCTCCCCCTCCTGCAGCTTGCGCAGCAGCCACACGTCCAGGGGCTCCACCTCGAAGGCGAAGTCCGCCCCGAAGCGGCGGGGGAGGATCTCCTCGAGCACCATGCCCTCGGCGCTCATGGAGCAGACCACCTTCTTCACGCCCATCTCCGAGAAGACGCGCTCCAGGCGGCGGCTTATCTGCTCCACCATGTCGAAACGGCCCGTCTTGTAGATATCTCCCGCACAGCCGAAGAGCGCCTCCGAGCCTACGATCTTCGGCAGGCCCTCCAGCACCGATGCCTGCAGGAGATAGGGGACCACGCTGGTGTAAAAACCGGTGAGGCATATCTCCTCGCAGGGGGAGAAATCGTCCCAGGAGCGCAGCAGCGCCAGCTCATCCGCAGGCATCACCGCCTTGAGGCAGGACCAGATGTTGCATGGCTCCGACGGCGTGACCAGCCTGGCGGTGGTGGGCAATCCCTGCTTGCGCCGCTCGCTCCAGTGCTCCAGCACCAGTTCGTAGGGGTCGGCGCCGTTTGGGCAGACGGCGTCGCAGGTGTGACAGGTGTTGCATACCTCGAGGGCGAGGGAGGAGCCGCGCTCGATAAGGCCGCCTATCTCGCGTTTCGCCTCCCCCTGCGGCAGCTCCAGGTAGGGGCAGGCCGCGAAGCAGTCGCCGCAGCGGTCGCAGAGGTCCTCGCGGAAGAAACGGAATTCACGTACAGCCATAGCTTATCTACCCCCTGTATGTTCCGGCGTCCTCCGCCGTCTCATATCCACCCCGTGCCGCCATGCGTCAAGAGCCCGCGCCCGGCGGGACCTCGGGTATCTCCGGGATGCGGTACTTTTTCCTGGAAAGGGTGAGAGGCAGCTGATGGCGCATGGTGCCCGCGAGGAAAGCGCGTGCGCGCCACTTCATGGGGTGCTGCGGTTCCTCACCCAAGGCTTCGGAGAGCAGTTCCAGGACGTGGTAAACGGGACCGCCCAGGGGGAAGAGCACGCGTCCGGTGGAGAGCATCTGCAGGCAGCCGGCGCAGTAACCCACGGTGTAATCGGCCCCGGTCCCGCGCGACTGCAGCAGGCTCTTCACCGTGGCCAGGGTCACGTCCATGATGTGGTAGCCGGAGTCGGGCGGAAAACCGCCGGCGATGCCGCAGCACAGCGCACAGTCCCGCCGCTTCTTCTCCTCCACCACCTCCAACCCGATGAGTTCCAGGATGCGGCGGGGGACGTCCATGTATTCATCGCCGAGTTGTTTGCCGTAGCAGGACTCCTGGATGGTGGCCGTGCCCTCCAGCCTCCTCACTATCTCCAGCTCCCCGTCCTCCAGTTTACGCAGGATGACGGGCAGGTAGGGGCGCACCTCGAAGTCGAAGTCCACGCCGTAGGCGGGGAGCACGTTCATGAACATGTTGCACCCCGCCGTGCACAGGAGGTTCACTTTTTTCACGCCGAGGGTTTTGAAGTACCTCTCCAGTCGGCGGGCCACCTTCTGCACTTCATCGAAAAGGCCCATGCGGTAGTAGGTCTCGCCGCAGCAGTAGTCCAGGGTGCCACGGATGTCCAGTCCCCCCAGGGCCTTTGTCTGCGTGATGAACGGGGCGGTGATGATGTTGCATCCGGGGTAGAGTATCTCCTCTGTCGGGGAGTGGTCTGCCCACTTGCGGATGAGTTCCCGCTCCCCAGCAGGCATCCTGGCCACCACGTAGGTGCGGAAGTTGAGCTCTTCGTGGGGCGAGTAGTACCTGGCGCGAACGGGCAGCCCCTCCCGCTCGTACTGCTCGTGCCAGCGCTGCAGCACCAGCTCGGTGGGATTGCACCCCTCGGGGCAGATATGGTCGCAGGCGAAACAGCTGGCGCACTTGCGCAGCACGTGCTTCGTGGGCTCTCCGGCGATGAGGCGCCGGATCTCCTCCCGCGCCGTCTTCACCGGCAGGCCCATCACCGGGCACTCGCTGAAGCACAGGCCGCAGCGCGTGCACGCTTCCTCGTCGAACCGCTTTGCCGGACCGAGCATCTCCATGCGAAACCTCCCTGGCTTCGTCGCCACCGCTGATGGACGGACCCTGGTTTGCCGGATGATATTTAGCAGGCTTCTATATAGTAGCAAATCAGGCTGGCATCTCCCCACCCATGCGTAAAACCATGAAGACCATGGGATCAAGCAAGTGCGACGCCCCAGGCTGCATGCACGGCAAGGTGCCTGTGCCCGGGACATCCGGCTACGAATCAACCGCGGCCCGGTTACGCCCTTTGCACGGGGTTCAGCTTCAGGTCTTCTCGTAGACCACCTCTCCGTTCACCGCAGTGAGGTCCACGAAGCCCTCGAGCTTACCCAGGTCCATCTCGTGGGTGAGCATGAACCACCAGGAATTCACCTTGAGGGGGCTGGTATTCCAGATGACGAAATCGGCGCGTTTCCCCACCTCGAGGGAGCCGATGTCGTCCTCCATCTTGAGCGCACGCGCGGAGTCGATGGTCCAGTGCCGGACCGCGTTCTCGATGGCGATCTTCTCCTCCGGCGCCCAGTCGGTCTTGCCCTTGTAGTTCATGCGGGTGGTGGCGAGCAGTAGCCCGTAGAAGGGATTCAAGGGAGAGTTGCACCAGTCGCTCCCGAAGGACAAGGGGACCCCCGCTCTCTCCAGGCTGCGCCATGGATGCCAGCCCTGCATCCTCTCGTGTCCCAGGAAGCGTTCCACCACCTCGTCTCCGAAGGAATGCGTCGGCTGCATGGCCGCGTGCATGCCCAGCCGCGCCATCCTCTCCCGGTCATCCGGGGTGGGGAACTCGCAGTGCTCGAGGCGGTGGCGCGAGTCCCACTCGCCGTTGATCCCGCGCGCGCGCTCGCAGGAGTCTATCACCCGGCGTATGCCGGCGTCGCCGATGGCGTGGGTGCAGGTCTGGAGGTGCATGCCGTCGGCGATCTCGATCACGCGGTCGAAGTCCTCCTGCGTCCAGTCGGGCCTGCCGTAATAGGACGGGTCGTCGCAGTAAGGCTCCAGGAAGAAAGAGGTGCGGTTGCCCACAGTGCCGTCGATGTAGAACTTCACGGACTTGCCCAGGGTCAGGCGCTCATCCGACTCCCCGGCGGTATCCTTCCACCAGGCGAGGTCATCGCGCAGCCTGCCCTCGTCCTCCAGGTCGTGGGGGTCCACGTAGAGAGAACCGCGCAGCCGCACCTTGTCGAAGATGCCGCTTTCGCGGTACTTGATCACATAGGGGACGAAGGGGCGGTAGAACTGCACGTCGTCCATGGCCGTTACCCCTGCCGAGACCGCCTCGTCCATCACCGCCGCTATGGCCTCCGGCACCGCCGTCTCGAACACGGGCGCGATCTCCTCTTCGCTGAAGAAGTCCAGAGGAGAGAAGGAGTGGAAGTGGTCCAGTGCGCCGGTACAGGCCCCCGAAGCGTCGAGCCTTGGAGCGAGGCGGCCCAGGGCCTGGGGATTCCTCTCCTCAAGCAGCTCGGCGGCGCGGGTGTTGATCCACCCGCACTGGCCGCAGATGGACATGAGCAGGACCGGCCGGTCCTTGACCACCCTGTCCATCACCTCGCGGTCCGGGGCCCCTCCCGGGGCATATTCGAACCTCCATCCCACCCCGGATACGTAGGGGAGGTCAGGGTTGGCGCGGGACTGGTCGAGGACCATCTCGAGCATCTCCTCCAGGTTCGCGGCCTCCAACAGCCGTGGGGTCATGATGGCCGTCATGCCGCCTATCCACACCACGTGGCAGTGGTTATCGATGAATCCCGGCGTGAGCACCCTTTTCCTGCCGTCGATCAAGCGCGTATCCTGCCCCACGTGCACTGCCGCCCCGCCGTCGTCCCCGACGTAGATTATGCGCCCGCCCCTCACCGCCATGGCGCTCGCCCGGGGACGGGCGGCGTCGGAGGTGAAGATCCTGGCGTCTGCGACCACCATGTCCGCGGGGTCCGCGCCCGTCCTCTCGAACCTGGGACCCGGGCTAAGCCAATTGAAGAAATCCATCTCTATCCTCCCAACACTGATCCGGTATGGATAAGCCGCTGCACTTTATATGTTCTTTCGACGGCTTTGACGGGGCACTTGACGGCGGCATGACGAGCGTCACACTCGGGGTAAAACCCGGCCTGTGTCTCGACCTTGCGAACGCAGCGACGCAGCCCTTTTTAAATGGTGCATATGAGATAGGAAATACCGGTTAAATGAAAAGCCTGCGACTGAGCTGGACATCATGGCATAAGATATGCACAAATGGAATATTCAGGCTAATAATGCAAAGATGACGAGACCATGCGCGCTTACAAAGAAGCATTCAACTCGGGCGGCGGAGAGGGATACCGTGCCCGTACCGCCTTACGCAGGGTAGAGGTTGACCAGGCCGGAGCGATGGCAGGGTTTGGGATAAGGCGTGTGCAGATTAAACAAGCCGAACAATTAATGCAGCCATTAAATGACTTGAAGATCCTTAATAAACATATCTCTTCAATAATAAAGATGTGACCCCAGGGGCGCCGCCGCTTTTCCGGGGTGGCGTTAAAGTGGAAAAGGCTTGCGGCATTTGAGGATCCTGCCCACGCCCCTCAGCACCGGGCGCTTCTCCTCGACGTTGGCGCCCAGGCTCTTGAGCCTGCCCTCCAGGTCGAAGTCGAAATAGGCGGGGACGAAGACGTTCTCGTGGCGGGAGAGCATATAGCGGATGAAAACCCCGTGCAGGGCCGGACCGGACGACTTCAAGTATAGGTGTTTCCCCCACCTGTGGCAGACGAAGAGGGAACGTGTGCTGAATGGGCGGGTGCAGTCGCCGGGTGACCTTTCCTCCCTTAATCGACGTCCACGTCGGCGCCGCATCCGCGGCACCTCTTCGCGCCCCGGAAGAGGGCATAACCGCACTCGGGGCAGGTGTAGCGTTTCTCCTCCGCTTCCACCCAGGCCTCGGTACCCAGTTCCTTCCAGGCGGGAACGGCGCGCATGATCACCTTCTTCCCGACGGGAAGGGGGAAGTTCTCGATGAGGTCGCAGGGCCATTCGTCGCACTGGTGGCAGCCCTCGAGCCCCTTCTGCGCGCAGCAGTCCCGTATGGGGCATGCCTGGCAGTAGAAGAAACGGTCCTCGGAGAGGCACCCCCCGCAGCGGATATCGTCCGGCGAACTCACGCCGTAAACCGAGACCAGCTTCTCCTTGAACTTGTCGTTGCCATCGCGGTGGGCGATGAGCACGGCGCACACGCCGCAGTACAGCCCGCAGGGCGCCAGCAGCTCTCTCTTCACTTCCATGTCTCCCGTACCTCCTTCGCCTATTACCGTGCGGAGGCGGGCGAGGGGGCTTCCGCTTCGACGGGCTGCCGCACGTTCTCTTCGCGGGCTTCCATGATCTCGGCGGCCTTGTCCCACCATTGCCACAGGCCGAACCAGCTCATCCACTGGCCGGGGGTCTCGCGGATGAGGTCCTCGCCGGCCTTGGCCACTGCGGTCATGATGGTCTCGAGGTCTTGTGCGCGGTCGCCGCTCAGCCGATATTGCAGCGGTTCGCAGATCCTCATGCGGTGGTCGAAGACCCCCTCTCCCCGCAGCAGCGCGAAGGGGACGATGGCCGCGCCCGTGTTGAGGGCGAAGTGCGCGGCGCCGCTGGCCATGGCGGCGGGCCTGCCCATGAAGTCGACCACGAATCCGCCGTCCACGTCGAAGTTGATGGACACCTTCCCTCCTTTTGCCAGTTGCCCCTCTATGCCGGAAACAGCGTCCTCTCCCGCGAATATCACGGGATTGCCTTCGGGATCGTAGCCCAGGGAACTGCCGTAATCCGACATGGCTTTCACGTACCTGGACACGGGCGAGCTTTCGGGATTGTACATCACCGGGGTGTAGGGCTTTCCAAGCCGCATCATCACCGCCAGGCGCAGGCAAAAGGCGCCCAGGTGTGAGCCCAGCAGCAGTACGCCCCTGCCGAGGGATTCGGCCCGGTCCAGGTTCTCCATGCCCTCCACGCGCAGTCCGCGCAGAAAGCGCTCCTCGTGCGTGCCGAAAAGATAGAGGTCGTAGATGGGGCGCAGGGCGGAGGAACACACCTCCCTGCCGATGCGCGCCAGGTGGCGGCGGTCTTTTATCTCCAGCATGGCGTCGGAGAGTTTGGCCACCAGGCGGCGCCTCATCCCGGGCCTGAGATAGAACACCAGGGCGCCCAGGGCGGAGAAGAGGGCGTCCATTACGCGGGGAGGCATATAACGGAACAGGAAGCCGGTCGCGTGGAAGACCCCGAGAAGGAAGGCCTCCACCGCGCGGAAGAAAATATTGGATCTCTCCGTTGTGTCCTTGCTCATGTTTCCCCCATGGCGGGCCGGACGCATTCCGGCAGGATTTTTCTCTATCGTTACCGGCATCCCCCCGATCCGTAATAAAATATTTTAACGAAAATCAGGGCGAAGGGCCATACACTCCGCGTGCACATGTACGCTTAGCCGCGCACCAGGTCTCCGCGGGTTGTTAAAATAGATGTGTTGCAGGCTCACGGGCTCAGGGAGGTTTACTATGTCTGTTCGCGAGGTGGACGTGACGATCGTGGGGGCGGGGACCTCCGGGACATACCTTGCCTGGAGACTCGCTGAGGCCGGGTACCGTTGCCTGGTGCTGGAAAAGGATGAGCTGGAAAACCTGGGAACGAGGATCGGGCCCTTCCACATGGAGGAGGAGGCATTCGAGAGGTTCGGCATACCGCTTCCGGAGGGGGAAGAGCTGCTGCACCGCCTGGAAACCATAACCATGTGGTCTCCCGACCACCGCAACAGGGCGACGGCCAGGTTCGCGACCCTGGACATGGACAAGCCGGCCTTCATGCGCAGGCTCCACTCCTATGCGAGGAAGGCGGGAGCGGAGATCCTGGAGAAGGTGGAGTTCAGGAGGGTGATCAGGGAGAAAGGCTTCCCCGCCGGTGTCGAGGCGTCGGGATCGGAGGGAGACATCGAGGTCACCTGCCGCCTTGTGGTGGACGCGTCGGGCATTGACGGGGCGGTGAGGACCAGCCTGCCGGACAGCCCCTGGATCGAGAACGATCCCATCGCCGACCTGGATACCCTCATCGTCTACATGGAGTCCTGGGGTGACCTCCAGGGCGAGGTGGGCGCGGACATAAACTCTTTCCTGCACTTCCAGGGATGGTATGCGCCCAGCTACGGGGACGAGCTCATCGTAGGGGTGGGCATGCCCGCAAGCCCCGAGGGCGCGAGGAAAAGGCAGCAGGCCTTCGCGGCGACCCTGCCCTTCACGGGGCGGGCCGTGAGTTCGACCGGCGGCAGGGTCCCTTACCGCCGCCCGCCGCTCTCCCTGTTGGACAGCGGCCTCATGGTGGTGGGCGATGCCGCCTTCTTGAACAAACCGTTCAATGGTGAGGGTGTGACCTCCGCCTTCACCGCCTGTGCCATCGCCGCAGAGGTCGCAGCGGACGCGCTGGCGCGCGACGACCTCACGCGGGAAGCCCTCTGGCCTTACAATGCGCGTTACTTCCGCGACCAGGGCGCCAAGTTCGCCTTTCTCGCGGCGGCGATGCCCGCCGTCGTTTCCCTCTCGCAGGAGGAGATCGATTTCCTCTTCACCGTCCCCGGCATCTTCAGCGAGGAGGGGACGCGGGCGCTCAACCTCGAGTATGAACTGAAGTCGGACCCGGCCACAGCGTTGAGATCGCTTCCGGCCCTTCTTGCCGGTATCGCCACGGGGAAGCTGCGCCCCGGTTCGGTCGCCGCCATCGTCAAGATGGGCATGACGGCAGCTACCCTCAGGAAACTCTACGAGGCATATCCGGAACACCCGGTCGCGTTCGGGGCCTGGGCCGAAAAGGTGAAGCCCCTGTGGGAGAAGGCTGACGCGGCGAGGCACGGTTACTTCCGCCGCCTGCTGCGCGAGTATGAATGAAGAGCGTCAGCGGCCGCACTCCATGCGGCCTCAAGATAAAGAAGGTGGGAGTGGAGGAATGGGCGGCGGGAGGCCCGCCCTGGTACAGCGCGCCAAGGAGGATAAAGGTGGAGAAGGGGGAGTGAGCGCGCGGACGCGGTCAGTGGCGCAAGCGCCGCGCGGCATGGGCGCTTATACTTGAACGGTATCGGACGGGGCAGGTAAGCGGACATGGAGACAGCGTGGAAGAGCCTTTGCTGCAGAACCCGGTGACGGTCTTTCTGACCATCATGACGGTCATCCTCATCGCCCCCCTGCTCATGCAGCGCTTCCGCCTCCCGGGCATAGTCGGGCTGATCGTGGGCGGCATCATCATCGGCCCGCACGCGCTCAACCTCCTGTCGCCGGAATACACCATAGAGACGCTGGCCATAGCCGGCCTTGTCTACCTCATGTTCAGCGTGGGCCTGGAGATAGACCTGCGCCAATTCAAGCGCGTGCGCAACCAGGCCATCGTGTTCGGCGCTTTCACCTTCGCCTTTCCCATGGTAACCGGGGTGCTGCTGGGATGGTGGCTGGGTTACTCCCTGAGCAGCTCCTTCCTCCTGGGGGCGGTCATCGCCTCCCACGCCCTCATCAACTACCCCCTGTTGAGCCGCCTCGGGGTGCTGCGCAACGACGCCGTCGCTGCCTCCGTGGGGGCCACGGTGTTCACCGACGTATCGGCCCTGCTGGTGCTGGCGTACGTGGTCAGGTCCGGGGACGGGGGCTCTTCCGCTCTCGACATCTTCCTCCTGGTGGTGATAATGATCGCCTATACCACCCTGATCCTCTTCGTGGTTCCGCGCCTGGGAAAGATGTTCTTCCGACGCTTCAGGGGGAGCGCGGTGGAATTCCAGTTCATCCTGGTCGTGCTGTTCGCCGCGGCGGTGCTGGCCGAGGTCATCGACATGCACGTGATCATCGGGGCCTTCCTCGCCGGGCTGGCCGTGAATTCGACCCTGCCCTCACGCAGCCCGGTGGTCGACCGCATACTCTTCCTGGGCGAGGCCTTCTTCATACCCATATTCGTCATCTACATAGGCATGATCGTGGACCCCGTGACCGTGTTCACCGAGCCCAGCACGGCCATGGCGGGGTGGATGATGGTCGCGGCGGTTTACCTCTCCAAGCTCATCCCCGCCTGGATAGTCACCGGCATATTCCATTACACCCGGGACGAATTGCTCACCCTGTGGGGCATATCGCAGGCGCAGGCCACCACCACCCTGGCGGTGCTCCTGGTGGGGGTGGAGATGGGGATGCTCCCCGAGGCGGTGTTCAACGGGGGGGTGGTAATGGTCATGGTCACCTGCATCACCTCGTCCATAATCGTGCAGCGGTTCGGGATGCGTCTTGCCCCCTCCACGGTGCCGGAGGAGATCGAGTCGCGATACAAGAGGATCATGGTGGCGGTCTCCAACCCGACCACCCAGGAGAACCTCCTGGCCATGGCGGGCATACTTGCCCGCTCGGCGAAAGGCAAGCTCTTCCCGCTGCACGTAACCTCGCGCTATGAGGGGGAGTGCTACTACGATCCCGAGGAGATGGAACCGCCCGAGGACGTCGTGAGGATCGACGGGTCCGACGGAGACACGAGGCTGCTGGCGAGGGTGGACATTTCCGTGGCGGGCGGCATACTCAATGCCGCCATGGAGAACCGCGCCACCATGATCGTTCTGGGATGGCACGGAGACAGGCCGGTGCGGGAAGGGACCCTGGGGGACATAATCGACCAGGTACTGTCAACGGTGGAGGTGCCGGTGATGGTGGGGCGGATCCGCACTCCGGTGAACGCGATGAAACGACTCCTGCTGGTGGTGCCCCCCAACAGCATGGTCCTGGGCACCCTGGAGGAGATACTGGGGACGGTGACGGTTATCGCGTCCTCCCTCAACCTCCCGATCATGGTCCTTTGCGACGACGCCTACCTGGAGGGGATCCGGGAGCGTATGGGAGCGATGGTTTCCGCCCCGCAGCATAAGGTGTACAAGCTCGGGAGAAACGTCGTCAAGGACGTTGCCGCCAGGTCCACCGCGCAGGACCTTATCGTGGTGACCACGGTCGTCTCCAGGCTGCGTTTCGGATCGAGCCTGGGGAGGATCCCGGAACAGCTAGCGGCGGGCACGCAGGCTTCGCTGGCGGTGATCATCCACCCCGCTTGAAATGCTATAATCTAGACACTATCGGAGTCTTTATATGTTGACGGGGGGAGGCGGCATGAGGGTAGAGCCGGTTATTGACGAATGGTCTGGACCGGGGGAAAGGGACGGGACCATCATCCCCATCACCGCGCGCGAGAATGCCATCAACCGTGAGGCCAGCAGGAGCAGGTTCTACGGCGAGTGGTGGTACTTCGACGCGCGCCTGGAGGACGGTCACGTGGTGGTGGGCTTCCTGCAGGCCTCGGAGCTGATGACGCGCAAGCCGGGCATAGAGATACACGTGTACAAACCGTCGGGCGAGAAGCTCTCGGTGGTGAAAAAGTTCCCCGTCTCCGAGTTGCGCGCCTCGGAGGAGAAATGCGACGTGTGGGTGGGGAGTAACCACTGCTGGGCGGAGTGGCCGGAGGAGGGGGACCTGCCCACGCACCACCTTTTCATATCCGAGGACGGCATGGAGCTGGACCTCACCTTCGTGAGCGAGCTGCCGGGCTGGAAGCCGGGCAAGGGCAGGACCAGGTACGGGGACCGCGGCTACTTCAGCTGGGTGGTGCCCATTCCGCGCGCGAGGGTCGAGGGCACGGTGAAGTTCGAGGGGAAGACATTGCAGGCGAAGGGCATCGGCTACCACGACCACAACGTGATCACCACCGACGCGCGGCGCATCATCTCCTGGTGGTACTGGGGAAGGCTGTACACCGACGACTTCACCCTCCTCTATGCCTACGTGCGCACCCAGAAGCGCTTCGGTAACGTGGCCTCCAAGCCCCTCATGCTGGCGTATAAGGACAAGGTCGTCCTCTCCTCGGGCGAGATGGAGCTGAGGGAGAGCGGGGCCACCTTCAACCGCAAGGCCAACCGCACCTATCCGTCCGTCCTGGAGATGGAGATACGCGGCGAGGTCTACCTGCGCTTCGACGTGAGGCGCATCATCGACTCTGGCGACCTCCTCAGGGAGATGAACCCTATCGTCATGAACCCGGCCGTGCGCTGGCTGATGAACAGGTTAATGCGGCCGGGATGGTTCCGTTTCGAGTCGGATTTCACCCTGCGCGCACAGCACGGGGGGCGCAGCTTCTCAGAGACCGGCACCACCCTGCACGAGATGGTCGCCCTGCAGTAGACCGGGGCCCCGCGGATACGAACGCCGGACTAGGGCCGGCAGGTCTCCACGATGAGGTCGTAGAGGAACTTCACCCCGTCCTTCACGTCCTGCACGGCTATCCTCTCGTCCACGCCGTGGATGCGCGTCAGGTCCGCGAGGCCGAGGCGGGCGGGGATGATGCCGTAGCAGGGAATGCCTCGGGCGCGGAAGAAGCGGGAGTCGGACAGCCCCGAGAGCATGAAGGGGCTGCTGACGGCGTCCGGGTAGTTGGCGCGAACGGCCCTCTCTATCGCCGCGATGAAAAGGCCCTCGAGGGGAGAGGCGGGGGCCCTCTCCATGTCCATGAACACGTCGACCTCCATGTCGGGATCGCCCAGCGCCTCCCTTATATATGCCAGGAAGTCGTCCCCCTCCGTCTCCGGCAGCAGGCGGCAGTCGAGGAAGGCCTCCGCCTCGTCGGGGATGACGTTTATCTTCACCCCGGCGTTGAGCATGTTCAGGCTCACGGTGTCGCGGACCACGGCGCTCAGGGCGGGCAGGGCGGCTAGGTTGTTCTCCTCGACCAGCCTCTCCAGGGTCTCGAGGCTCCCGTCATCGCGGTAGGGGAAGAGGATCTCCCAGTGCTCGGCCAGCCGCGCGAAGAATGCCTGCATGGTGGGATTGATGCTCATGGGACGCTTGCTGGCGAGGAGCCTGGCAAGCGCTGGGACCATGTGGTCGAGTGCGCCCTGGCCGGTGGGCATGGAGCCGTGGCCGCCTATGCCGCGGCGCCTCAGGCGCAGCCAGTAACCGTACTTCTCCGCGTTGGCGATCATGAAGAAAGGCTTGCCGGGCACCAGGTCCATGGTGGCGTAACCGCCCTCGTTGATGACCAGGTCGGCCTCCAGCTCCTCCGGGTGTTTCTCGAGGAGCATCCTCGCCCCGGAGTAGCCTCCCGCCTCCTCGTCGGCGACGGCCAAAAAGACCACGTCGCGGCCGAGTTCGAGGCCCTCGCGGGCGGCGGCGATGAAGGCCATGAGCTCCATCACCCCCATGCCCTTCATGTCGAGGGCCCCCCGCCCCCAGATGAAACCGTCGGCGATCTCGCCGGAGAAGGGGTGGATCTGCCAGTTCTCGGGATTGGCGGGGACCACGTCTATGTGGTTGAGGAGGATGAGCGGCCTGCCTTCCCCGGAGCCCCTCAGCCGCGCCAGGAGGGATGAACGCCCGAGGGCGCTCTCGTACAGCCTGAACTCGATGCCCTCCCCGCGCAGGACGTCTCCCAGGAACTCCGCCCCCGGAGCCTCGTTGCCGGGAGGATTGGTGGTGTCGATGCGCAGGTACTCGCAAAGTGTCTCAACGGCATCATATCCCAGTTTATCCCAGTCCATGTGACTCTCTCCTTCCGGCTTCATCATTTGAACTTATAGACGATGACACAGGTTTCGGCGCCCTCTGTGAGATTGCGTTCGCATGCCGTCTCGTATCTCTCCGGGTTGTATCCACGCATGATGGCGGCGTCTATCTCCTGGCAGAAATACTTGCCGTATTCGGAAAGGCCCCATTCCGCGCAGGCGGCGGCGAAGGGGCAGTGGGAGATGGTGACCTTCAGCGCCCCCTCCATGGCCTCGGGCACCATCTGGTGATAGCCCGTATCCAGGTCGGAAAGGACCAGGAAGCTGGCGAAGCTGTTCTCCCTGCCCTCGGCGGCGGCGCGCTCTGCCATGCGGCGGCCGCGCTCTTCCCCGAACCTTTTCACCGCGGCGATGACGGCCTCCCGGCCTTCGTCGCCGAAACGCTCGATGACTTCCTTGGCCATGGTGGTGAACAGCTTGGCCTGCATGGCCAGGGGCGCGTCGATGTATCGCTCCTTCTTCTCCGTCCTCTCTCCCAGGGCCGGCCCCAGGACCTCCAGGTCGAAATCCTTCCTCTCGTCGGCCATCTTGTCCCTACCTCCTTTTCTTTATGGGGTCAGGCCCCCCCTAGGTGCTGCCGCACCAGAGGTCGCGGATGACCTCATCCGCGTTGACCGGCTCCAGGTCCATGTCGCCCCCGGCCGTGGTCTCGCAGGCCAGCACGACCTTGCCGTTCACCCTCAGGGTGCAGCGCTGGCAGAATCCCAGGTGGCATCCGGCGAAAAAGGCCAGGCCGGGGTCCAGGTGTTCCCTTATGTGCCGCAGGCAGTCGAGCACGGACATCTCGCCGTCCTCCATGGGGACCTGGTATTCCTGGAAACGCGGCTCGGCATCCGTCTCCGGGTCGTAACGGAAACAGCGCACCTTGATGGTCGGGCGGGTCATGGCTGTTCCACCTCCCCGCGCCTGAGGGATGCGGTCCCTGAGGCCACTGCCTCCTCGAAGGTCATCCTGCCGGAGGGGAGCTGCATGCTGGTCACCACCGGCTTCTCCAGGCGCAGCGACGGCTCGCCGTCCCGGTTCGAGATGACGGCGTTCACGCACCAGCGGTCGTTATCGGTATAGGGGAAGTCGCTGCGGTAGAAGCCGCCCCGGCTCTCCTCCCGCCTGAGGGAAGCCAGCGCGCTCATCTCCAGGCACAGGAGCATGTTCTCCAGCTCCAGGCACAGATGCCATTCCCGGTTCAGGCGCCTCGTGCGTGAGGCGGTGACGTGCAGGCGCGAGGCCTCGTCCCGCCGCAGCCAGTTCAGCTCGTCGTAGGCGTTCTGGAGCCCTTCGCCGTCCCGGATGACGCGCAGGTATTCGTCCGTGATACCGTACATCCTCTCCAGGACCTCTATGGGCCGGGCGCCGTCGCTCCTCTCCAGGGGGGCCATGATCCTCTCCCGCACGGCCTCCAGCTGGGCCCTCTCCGGCTCGGCGTGCTCCACGCTCCCCACGTATTCCGGGCAGGTCTCGCCGGCGATGCGGCCCTGGGCCCCCACCTGGGTGGTGGCGGATGCCACGCGCACCGAGCCCCATAATCCGCCCGAACACTCCCCGGCGGCGTAAAGGCCGGGGACGCCCGTGCGCGTGCGCTCGTCGACCTTTATGCCGCCCACCATGAAGTGCACCGCGTTGCCCACCTCCAGGTCCTCCGTCTTGGCCATCTCCAGCAGGTGGGGCAACAGCTTGCGGAACTCGGAGCGCTTGTCGCCGTTCTGGTCGAGGAACTCGACGAACTTTCCCCATACGAAATCGATCCCCTCCGGCGTGAGGTGCTTGAGGGCGAAGAAGACGCCGCCGTGGGGGCTGCCGCGCCCCGCCTCCACCTCCAGCTCGCTGGCGATGGCCACGATCTCCTTGGTGGACTGCTCCATGGTGGTGGGGTCGTAGCGCTGCATGAAGCGTTCGCCCTCGCCGTTGAGGAGCTGGACAAGGGGACCGACCTCGGTCTCCATCATGATATAGGGGAGGATGCTCTTGCGGGCAAGGGGCGGCCAGAGCATGGTCATGGGGATGTACTGCACCATCTCCATGCCGATCATCTCGGCGCCCGCGCGGAAGGCCATGGCCTGGCCGTCGCCGGTGAGGTCGGCCGCGGCGGAGTTGAAATGGTAGGCCTGCTGCCAGCCACCCGTGCACAGCACCACCGACCTGGCCTTGATGAGGACGACCTCGCCCGATCTGAGGTCCAGGGCCACCGCCCCACAGGCGCGCCCCTCGCGGGTGAGAAGGTCCACCACCATGGTGTCCTCCAGGACGGTGATGCCCATCTCGCGTGCCTTGCGGCGCAGGATGCGCACCCACCGCACTCCCGAGGTGATGATGCCCCTGGCCATCTCCTCCGCGTGCACCTGCTCGAAGCGGAACACCGGCATGCCCCATTCCAGGAGGTCCGCGGTGTTCCTGGCGGCGTACTCCACGTACTTCTCCACCATGCGCTGGTTTCCCAGGAAGAAGCCCTCGCGCACCAGGTCCTCGAAGAAGCGCTCGGGCGAGTCGCGCTCGTCGCCCGGCAGGCCGAGCGCGATGGCGCTCCTGCCGTCCAGGTTGAAATCCGCGCCGGCCATCTGCGAGGCCCCGCAGCGGCCCATCCTGCCCTTGCTCGCGATAAGCACGTCCAGCCCGGCGCGAGCGGCGTTGATGGCGGTGGGACCGCCGGCTCCCTCGCTCCCAACCACCAGCACGTCGCAGGTCAGGTCCCGGTCATACAGCGTCTCCGCCATCTCTCCCTCCGCTTGTCCTCGCTCTGCTCATGGCCTTACGATTAATAGGATATCCTATAGCTGCGGGCCGCAAACACCCGCGGGATTCCCGGCGTTGGCCGCGACGGCAGCCGGGCGGGTCGGTGACCCGGGGTTCGAGGTCTCCAGCAGGCTGCGGCGGGCGCACTGCCGGCAATGCCGGCTGGTATAATGTGAATACTGACGGCTTACGGATTCTCGTGCGGCAGGGGACAAGATAACACAGCATCCGCACGCATGATATCGCAACCGCGATCGTGTGAGGGAAAGGAGCGATGCATCATGGCGGAGGTAAAGTTCGACGACAGGGTGGCCGTGGTCACCGGAGCGGGCGGAGGGCTCGGGAAGGCCTACGCCATGCTCCTCGCCAGCCGGGGGGCCAAGGTGGTCGTCAACGACCTGGGAGGTTCGTTCGACGGCGTCGGGGCCGACACGCGTGCGGCCCAGCTGGTCGTGGACGAGATCAAGGCCGCGGGAGGGGAAGCGACGCCCAATTACGACAGCGTCTCCGATTGGGAGAGCGCCCAGGCGATCATCCAGACGGCCATCGACGCCTACGGCAGGATAGACATCCTCATCAACAACGCCGGCATCCTCAGGGACAAGAGCCTGCTCAAGATGACCATCGAGGACTACAAGCTGGTGATGGCGGTCCACATGGACGGCACTTTTTACTGCACCAAGGCCGCCCTGCCCCACATGCGCGAGGCCGCCTACGGCAGGATCGTGTCCACCGCCTCCGGCACCGGTGTTTACGGCAACTTCGGGCAGGCCAACTACGGGGCCGCGAAGATGGGCATCGTCGGCTTCACCAACTGCGTGAAGCAGGAGGGCGCCAAGTACAACATCCTGGCCAACGTCATCGTCCCGCAGGCGGGCACACGCATGACGGCTACCGTACTTCCCCCGAACATCATCGATAAGCTCAAGCCGGAATACGTCGCGCCCATGGTATGCTGGCTGGCCTCGGACCACTGCGACGTCAGCGGCATGTACTTCATGGCGGGAGCGGGATATTTCAGCCGCTCGGCCATCGTCGAGGGCCCGGGCGTCTTCCTGGATCCCGACAAGGAGATAACCATCGAGGACGTGGAGGCCAACATCGAGAAGATCAAGAGCCTCGAGGGCGGCCGCGGGTACGGGTCGGTGACCGAGCAGACAGGCTACGTGCTCTCCAACCTGAAACTCGACTGACCCCCTAGCCCAACTGGTGCAGGTACTCGGCGATGCCGTAGCCCACCCTGTCCCCCCAGTGGTACTCGGTGAGGGCCTCGTTGACCAGGGTGCGGCGGCCGCCGGATTCCATGAGCAGGGGGATGACGCAGAGCGCGTCCCCCGTGACCTCCAGGGCCATGCCGCCGGTGTCCTCCAGCCGTAAGGCCAGGCCGCGCTGGGTCACGCCATCGTCCTCGAACCCCGTCTCCAGCTGCGCCCTGCGCAGGGGGTAGTTGGCGCCGTCCCGGGTGACGAAGCCGTTGTAGATGTCCACGCTGGCGATGGCCACGCGGCTGAGGTTGAAGGCGAGTTCCTCTCCGAACTGGCAGGTGAGCCAGGTCCACAGCCGCGGCGCCGCCCAGTCCCTTATCCCCCAGGAGTGGTCGCGGTGGCCGCTGCCGGCGAAGGTTATCTCGCGGTTGCCGATCCTGATGGTGCCGCTCACCCGCATCGCCTGCTCGTAGTGCTCGCTGGAGACCTTGGACACCTTGCGCAGGTCCGCGAGGCGCGTGCGCGCCCTAACCAGCATCTCCGCCAGGGCGCGCGGGTCGGAATCCTTGAAGTCGAAGCAGGGGGCCATCCCCTCCGCCTCCAGGTCCACCTCCACCCCCTGGGTGAGCAGGACCTCCGGCTTCAGCTCGGGCAGCTTCCTCGCGTTCTCCACGTCCATCATCTCGCCCCTGAATTCCAGGCGCCACCTCTTCAGCGGCTCGAGGCGGCGGTATGAGAGGTCGCCGAAACGCAGCCCGCCTTCGTCGCACTCAACCTTGCCGGTCTGAAGCGCGGCCAGGATGCGGCTCCCCCCGGCGTAGAGCATGATGGCGCCCATGTCTCCGTCCTGGTTGGGAAGGATGCCTATCCTGGTCCAGCCGCCCACCTGGCGCTTGGGGTCGGTGAAGTTGAAGTAGAAGCTCTCGTTGAAGTCGAAGTCGGCGGTGGGGTCGTGCAGGTATTCCACTTCGGGCTCCAGCGGGATGCCGATGCCCCTGGCCCGCTTGAGCATGGCGTAGGAAGCGCTCAGGGCATGGACCTTCAGCTTGCCGCCGAAACCCTCCTGCCTCGCCGCGGAAGCTTCCATGAGTACCCCCTTCGAGACGTCGTTTCCCGGTTCCCGGGAAGGGCCTTTCCGCATTACTTCTCTGTGGGGTGCAGATATACCTTGCCCGCGCCGCCGTCCACGGTAATGGTCTGCCCCGTGGCGATGAGCTGGGTGGCGCCGCCGGCGTTGACCACGCAGGGCATCCCGAACTCGCGCGCCACGATGGAGCCGTGGGAAAGCGGCCCTCCCACCTCGACCACGGTGGCCGCGGCGGTGACGAAGAGGGGCGTCCAGGCGGCGTCGGTCACCGGCGCCACCAGTATCTCCCCCGGCTCCAGCGACGCGTCGCGGCACGGGTCGGTTATCACCCGCGCCTTCGCCGTGACCACTCCAGGGCTCACCCCTATGCCCTGCAGGACCTCGGCGTCCCTCTCCCGCGCCAGCTCGTCCGCGGCGAGGGGCCTGGGGCGGCCGCGGCTGTACTGGGGGAGGGTCACGGTGAGGTTGCGCTCGTACTCGCCACGTCGCCTGGCGATGATCTCCTCCAGCGGGACATCTCCGCCTTCTCCCCGGGCCAGCGCGATCACCTCCGCGCGGGTGAGGAAATAGATGTCGTCCGCCGCGCCAAGGATGCCGTCCTCGCAGAACCTCGCGCCCAGGACGCGGTAGATCTTCTTGCCCTGGTAGATAATCTTGATGAGATAGGACTTCATGTACTCTCGCAGGGAGATGAAACGCTGCGCCTGCCCGAGTATGTAGTCGAAGACGATGCGGCGCGGCCCCTTGATCCTCCTCGCGACCTCGCGCGCCGCCTCCTCCCTCTCGCGGTCCTGCCTTGCCGCCAGCTCGCCCGGGCTGGCGGCGGGGTCGGCTTCCAGGTAGTTGGCGATCATGGAGAAGACGCAGGCGGGGTCCTCCTCCCAACTGGGCGCCATGGTCTCCGATTCGAACACGCCCCGGTAGCCGAACTCGTCGAGGAAGGAGCGCAGGGAGGCGAGGAACGCCCCCGCCTCGGGCGAGGCGCTGCCCTCCAGGCGCGGGAGTATCTCGTCCGTCTCGCTTGCGGCGAAGATGCGCGAGAGCTCACCGCTTTCCTCGACCATGCGCGAGAGGTCCCAGATGAGCGCGCTGGGACGGGCGCTCTCGAGGCTCTGCAGCCCGGTCATGAGACGGGAGGCCAGTATGCCGCCGGGGTCGTCCAGCCATGCGGCGGTAAGGCGGCTCAAGAAGAGGTGGTAGATGAGGGCGAACTGCGACACGTTTATGTGCATGGCCATGGCCCGGAAGAGGTGTTCCCGCCCTCTCACCAGGACCTCCACGACATCACGGCAGGACATCTTCGCCAGGTCGCGCCGGCCCGCCTCCTCGAGGTAGGCGTCCATCTCGCGCGCCAGTCTCTCCGCCTCCCCCGGGGTGCTGATGCCCCTGGCCACCTCGCGCCACAACAGGCCCGGCAGGGCGGCGAGGTTGGCCGCCGTCGGCCGCCAGGTCTTTTCGGGCGATCCCGCTTCCTCCTCGTCCCTGCGCTCGAACTCGCTCGCGGAGCCGCCAGGGACCCTGGCGGCGATGGCCTTGATAACCGAGAGATTGAGGTGGCAGCGCCCGTAAAAGAGGCCCAGGAAGGTCATCTCGCTCGCGGGCTCGATGCCCCGCATGAGGCCGAAGTCGCGGTTGTTCTTCACGAAGCCGTAGTCGAGGGCGTCGAGGTCGGACATGGTGAGGGGGGTGAGCACGCCGGGCAGCACCTCGCCGATGTTGGACAGGGTGTAATCCGGATAGGCCGGGTCAACGGCGGTGTCGAACTCGCTCACCCATTCCCCGGCCCCGGTCCCGGCGGGGCCCGCCCCGGCGCCCCCGCCCTCTCCCGCGAGAGGGTGGAGGTATACGGTCCCGCGGTCCCCGTCCACGGTGATCAACTGGCCGGTGCGGATGACGCGGGTGCCCTCGCCCACGTTGAGCACGCCGGGGATGCCGTACTCGCGCGCCACGATGGAGCCGTGGGACAGCGGACCGCCCACGTCGACGACGATGGCCGAGGCGGTGACGAAGAGGGGGGTCCAGGCGGCGTCGGTGACCGGGGCGACAAGGACCTCTCCCGGCTCGAAGTGGGAACTCCGCCGTGGGTCGGTGATCACCCGCGCCCTCGCCGTCGCCCGCCCCGGGCTCACGGGTATTCCGCGCAGGGTTCTCACCTCCCGCCGCGCCTCCTGCTCGGCGGGGGAGAGGGGCCGGGGCCGTCCCTTGCTGTGCTCGGGCAGCACCACGGAGAGGTTCCTCTCGTATTCACTCCTGCGCCTCGCCACCGATTCCGCCACGGGGATGTCAGCCCCCCGGCCCAGGGCGAGCTCGCGTATCTCTGGGCTGGTGAGGAAAAAGATGTCGTCCGCCCGCGTGGTGACGCCCTCGGCGACGAACCTCGGCCCGAGGGCGTGATAGATGATCTTGCCCTGGGCCAGCAGCTTCACCAGCTCCGCCTTCATTAACTCGCGCAGGCGGATGAATTCCTGCGCCTGCCGCAGGGCGTAGCGGAAGACGGGCCGCCGTGCGGCGTTCAGGCGGTCGAGGCAGGCGCGGGTGGCCTCCTCCCTCTCCCGTTCCTGCCTGCGCGCATGCTCGCGGGGGTCGCTGTCGGGGCCGGCATCCAGGCAGTTTATTATCATGCCGAAGATGTACGCCGGGTCCTCCTCCCAGTTGAGGGTCATGGCCTCCCCCTCGAAGACGCCGCGGTAGCCGTACTCGTCCAGGAAGGCACGCAGGGCGAGCAGGAGTTCGCCGGCCTGTGGCGAGAGGTCGCACTCGAGGCGCGGCAGTATCTCCCGCGGCGGTGTGGTCTCGAAGACCTGCCTCAACTCCGGCGACTCGCGGACCATGCACGAGAGGTCCCAGATACCGATGTTGGGGCGGGCGCTCTCCAGCGTCTGCAGGCCGGTCATGAGGCGGGAGGCCAGCATGCCGCCGGCGTCGTCCAGCCATGCCGCCGTGAGCTTGCCGAGGAGTTCGTAGAAGTTGGTCGCCAGCTCGGAAACGACGATATGCTGCGCCATGACCTGGTTGACGAAGGCGCGGCTCTCCACCAGCCATTCCATGATGGGCGGGTAGGGGTCGGAGGCGACGTCCAGCCGCCGCGCACGTGCCAGCAGGCGCGCGTTCTCCCGCCCCAGTTCCTCCACCCTTGACGGTGCCTCCATCACCCCCCTCGCCAGTCCCGCGACGATCCCGGGCAACGCCAGGAGGTTCTCCACGGTGGGACGCCACCTCACCTCCTCCAGGCCGCTCTCCTGCGGCGGCCTGCGGTCGAACTCGCGGGTGCTGCCCCCGGGCGCCCTGGCTATCATGGCCTTGGCCACCGAGAGGTTGAGATGGACGCGCCCGTAGAAGAGTCCCAGGAAGGTCATCTCGCTCGCGGGCTCGATGCCCTTCATGAGGCCGAAGTCACTGTTGGCCTTGACGAAACCGTAATCGAGCGAGGGGATGTCGGACATGCTCAGTGGCGTGAGCACTCCGGGCAGCACCTCGCTGATGTTGGAGAGGGTGTAGAGGTCGTAGCGCGGGTCCACGGTGGTGTCGAACTCGCTCACCCATTCCAGGGCGACATGCGAGGAAGGCAGGTCCGCCGCATCCTCCCGCGGCCTCTCGCCGCCGCATGGAAAAGGCTTGAGTCCGGTTATCTTCCGCGCCTGCAGGATATGCAGCTTGCCCCCGGCGAACGCCCATTCGATGTCCTGGGGCGAGCCGTAATATTCCTCGATAGCGGAGGCAGTATCCACCAGCAGCCGGACCTGCAGCCTGGACAGGGCGGGAAGCGAGCCCTCTGCGGGATCCAGGGGTACCATGCGGGTTCCTCTTCCCTTGTCCTCGTCCAGCATCACCTTGAATTCCTTGCGGCCGGTTACCTCCTCCACCACGCCGCCGCCGCGTTCCACCACCAGGTGGTCACATTGCAGCCCCCCCGAGACCACTCCCTCGCCCAGCCCGAGGCAGGCGTTGATCACCATCTGGTCACGTTGGCCGTTCACCGGGTTGGCGGTGAAGATGACCCCGGCGCTCTCCGCCGCGATCATCGCCTGCACCAAGGGGGCGACGAAAACGTCGAAATGGCCGATGCCGCGGGAATGGCGGTTGACCATGGCCTGGTAGCTGAAGGCCGATGCCCAGCAATCCACCACCTTTCTCAGAACCTCGTCCTCCCCGCGCAGGTTGTGATAGGTATCCATCTGTCCGGGGAAGGAGGTCGCGGAAAGGTCCCAGGTTCCCACCGAAGAGCGCACTGCCACCAGCGCGTCCTCCCCCGTCTCCGCCAGCAGCCCGCGGTAGGCCGAGGCTATGGCCCACTCGGTGGGGGCGGGGAGGGGCACGGCGAGGAAGAGCTCGCGGATGGCCGCCGACGCCTCTTCCACGGCCGGGAGGTCGGAGAAGTCGAGGCATTCCAGGATGGCCTTGAGGCGCCGCGCGAGCTCGGGCTGGGAGATAAAACTCCCGTAAGCGCCCGACAGCACGCAGAATCCCGGGGGGACGGCGAAGCCACCCTTGAGCAGATTACCCAGGTTGGCCCCCTTGCCCCCTACCCGTGCGAGATCGCTCAGGCCGACCTCGGAGAGACTCGCGGTAACTCGCTCCACGGCACCACCCTTGCTTTGTTCTAATCATTATACAGTGATGTATGGTGGTGGTGCAGGCCCGGTGCCGGAACCTGCGCCCTCCGCTCCGGTTCCTGCGTGGAGCGGACAACCGTGGCCACGTGGTTTCACCCCCGTTTGACCTCAAGTAGGAGGTGCGGTCAGACGAAAAGAAATAAGACGTGGGAGAGCTCACAAAGCGGCGTGGGTAAGGCCGGGGGAGAGACGGGCGGATGCGCGAGAAAGCTACATATCCGGTTTCCCGCCGCACCTCGCTGCCAGTGCTCGTATGGAGGATGCGCGATCATGAGGGGCGGCTTTTCGGGCGATAGGGAGGGGCGGTCATGAGCGGAGTAGAACGGTGTGATATCTGCGGAATACCCGCAATGGTCAGCAAGGAACTGAACTGGGAGGATAATGGAACCATCTCCCTGAAGAGGTCCCCCTCGACCCGTATGGTGTTCTTCGAATCGGCCAGCATCGATGAGTTGTTCCTGGGGATCGAGAAGCTCATAGGGTTCTCCATCGTCAACCTCGTCATCGAGAGCAAGGCGCGCGACACCAGGGGTTATGTCGAGCGCCTGCTGACGCCCGCGGCGAGCGGTTTCCTGCCAGAAGAGTGGAGGGGCGGGAAGGGTGAGATGAACCACATGACGGAGGACCAGAAGGCTGCCAGCCTCGCCGTGATCAAGTCCGTCACTCAGAACATGACCGATCTCAGCCGCATTTACGGGTACGGAGACCAGAGGCTCGGAGAATCCTGGGACAGCGGAGAAGACTATCCCTGGCGTTTGCAGGTATATCACAATCCGTATTCGCTCCTGTTCGCGGCCGCCGACAACCTGGGAGCGGGTGAGGTCTTCGAGAAAACGGAAATGTGGGTCAGGTGGGAGAACATGGGAGGGGGCACCTACAATATCGTGGTATATCCCGGCAAGCACCCAATAGATCTCAAGGAGAGGTTGAGGACGAAGCGCTATGAGATGAAGCCTGGGGATATCGCCTACGAGCGTTGTTCCGGATGCGGCCTGCCGCAGGAGGTGGCGAACCTGGAGTACAGCCTCGAGGACGGGACGTACGTCAACCCGGACACCGGCTGGAGGATGGCCATCTTCGGGCCCGCTCCCCTCGACGCCATTTTCAACGACCTGGAGACGGAACTGGGGGAGGCGATACCCGAGGCGGTCATCGAGGCCCAGAGGAGATACATAAAGTACGCTTGGGGCGTGGAGAGGTGGAACAGGTCGGGGGCGACCTTCCAGAAGATGATCGCCGTACGCGGCCTGGGTAATCAGGTCGAGTTCGAGGGCAACGGCGACCACCTCTCCATGAGGATAGAGAACTCGTGCCTGCATCTCCCGATGATCGGCACCATCCAGGCCCTGGTCGAGCTGGCCTACCGCGCGGACAGCTCGAGGGTGGAGTGGGAGCTGGAGGATCACGGCGACCTGAGCCTGACCATCCACGTGAAGCGCTCCTAGGCCCGAGCCCGGTGGTAACGGCCCCCGTTCCCGACCGACCCCATAGTCCTCGGGTCTCGGCAGCTTGGAACGGAGAGTGAAGCTGGTCTTAATGGTCCGGGGCTCAAGATCACCATCTCGCCCTGACCAGCGCCGCCCCATGCCACGTCTGCAGTTGCTTTATTCAGGCCGAAGCAGATAATTAAGCGTGGATTGCCATGAGCCCAGGCGCGTGCATGCCAGGATCGGAGGAAGCGGGATTGGGCGGCAGCGGAAGAAAAGAATACCTGTTGGTAGCGGCGGCCGCGACGCTATGGGGCACGGTGGGGGTGTTCCTGAGGTGGGTGGACTTACCGGGACAGGAGCACTTCGTGGTGTTCATGCGCGCCGTTATCAGCCTCTGTCTGCTCACCGTCGTCATCTACGCCGGGCATGAACAGGATAAGCTGCGTCCGGGCAAGCACCCCGTGCTCCTCTTTGCGAGCGGGGCGGTCCTGAGCTTTCACTGGGTCATGCTCATGAAGGCAATGAACAACCTCTCCATAGGGGACGCGGTATTCATCACCTACCTCGCGCCCGTGATGGTTGCGGTGCTTGCGGTGTTCCTGCTCAAGGAAAAGCTGGAGGGGACGACGGTAATCGCGCTGCTTATCGCGCTTCTGGGCATGTACCTTATCTCCGTGACCGGCCAGTCCGGGGAGGTGGGGCTGTACGGCGTCGGCATCGTCTACGCTCTCATCGCCGCTGTCTCTTACGCCTTTCTGCTCATCATCCTGAAAAAATTGCGGGAGGATTTACCCGCACTCACCGTCACTTTCTATCAGACATCGGTAAACGCGGCCGTCCTCCTGCCCTTCTGCGCGTTCAGGGACTTTCCGGTATCCACGCGGGGGTGGATCTCCCTCATCATCCTCGGGACCGTGCATACCGCGTTCGGCGGATTGGTTTTCATCTACGCGGTGAAGAAGGTCAAGGCGCAGCACGTGGGGATCATCGCATACCTCGAGCCCTTGAGCGCCGTCGTATTCGGGGCGATTTTCCTGGGAGAGAACCCCGGCTGGCAGGACCTGGTGGGCGGCCTCTTTATTATCGTCGCGGGCGCCCTGGTCATGCGCCGCGGCCTCGTGGCAGCGGGGGTGGAGGAACCCAGCCACATTGCCTAGGGTCAGCAAGCGCCCTCAGGCGCGGGGCGAGACCCCAATGCCTGCGATCACACCCACCAGAATGATGAATGTTAGGGCTGACCCCATAAAAGAGGCGGGGGAGCCGCAGCTCCCCCGCCGTTGTTCTTCCGTCCGGGCCGGCTCTACGG
>MTKY01064231.1_pt1 | contig 48671 bp, 24 predicted proteins | sample 1042731 | NCBI WGS metagenome assembly MTKY01 (sample SAMN06212206, study PRJNA360538) | anaerobic digester metagenome | biome: Wastewater treatment plant; material: sludge; isolation source: anaerobic digester fed with sludge from wastewater treatment plant | place: Denmark: WWTP Soeholt ...
CCTTTTTGAAGCTTACGCGGACTTTTCCAAAAGACTGGATCCTGGCTCAAACCACCCCAGAGGGGCCCGTCTGCCCGGGATGACGCAGTATGCAGCCTGGTGGGACTTGTTTCGGGACTTGCTGCTTGTTTCCAAAAGACTGGATCCCGGCTCAAGCCACCCCACCAAACCGCTACGCGCTTTGGCGAGGACCCCGACAGGCCGGGATGACGCAGGCTCCGCACCATTTCCCTCAAACATAGGAAACCCCCGGTCACTCAGGCCGGGGGTTTTCCTATGAAGAAAGGATCAGAAACTATCCGCTTGCCTACTTGATGAAGGTTCCTTTGTCCAGCTCCATAAAGGCTTTTTGGATTTCCTCGCGGGTGTTCATCACGATGGAACCTTTCCAGACAATGGCCTCGCGCAAGGGGCGTCCGCAGAGGAAGAGCATTCGGAAGCCATCGCTGCCTGCCTGCGCCTCGATTTCCGGGCCGTCATCGAAAAGCACCGTTTGGCGATTTCCCACCCGGTGCCCGCCGATCTGCGCCTCGCCTTCGTAAGCGTAGATAAAGCAAGTGTGGCCGATGGCGGTGGGCAGGGTCGCCGTCGCGCCCGCGGGGATGAAGACGTCCCAATACTGTGGGTCGATCATGATATCCTGAGCCGGCCCCGTCACGCCATCCAGGCTGCCGCAAATGATTCTGGCCTCAAATCCGCCGGATGATTTCACCAGAGGGATTTGCTCCGCCTTGATGTCGCGGTAGCGGGGATTCATCATCTTCTGTCTGGCGGGCAGATTGGCCCACAACTGAAAGCCATACATCCTGCCGATGGGGTTGGGTTTGGGCATTTCCTGGTGAATGATGCCTTTGCCGGCCGTCATCCATTGCACATCGCCTTTGGAAATCACTCCCTGGTTGCCGAGGCTGTCGGCGTGTTCCACATTGCCTTCCAGCATATAGGTGATGGTTTCGATGCCCCGGTGGGGATGCCAGGGGAAACCCGCAATGTAGTCGCGGGTGTTGTCATTGCGAAAATCGTCCAACATCAGAAAGGGATCAAAAACACGTTCGTCGCCAAAGCCAAAGGCGCGGTGGAGGCGGACTCCGGCTCCTTCGAGGGTGGGCTTGGCGTTTTTAATCAATCTCACTCTGCGCATACATCACTCCTTTGGGTTTGTACCGCGGCCGTTCCTTTGCGCGGGACGCGATCCTGTGTAAACAATCTACTCCAAAGAGAGGGTGGCGGCAAACGCAATTCTTGTTTTCTGTATCACAACTGGTTATCTTTCAGGCAATTCATAAGAGACGGGATCCTGGGTTACGCCACTTCAAATGGGGCCCCTGCTGTCCGGAATGACGCAGTTTTAAGCACAAAAAAATCCCGGAGCGTGAACTCCGGGATTTGAGAACTTAGATTGGGTTTATTTGATGATGACCATCTTTTTGGATTGGTTGCAAGAGGGGGTGTTGAGTCTGTAAAAATAGACTCCGCTGCCGCAAACGGCGCCCTTGCTGTCTTTGCCGTCCCAGCCAAGGCTGTGAATACCTTCTTTCACTGTGAAGGTACGCACCAGTTGGCCGCAGATGTTGTAGATGCTGACGGTTCCGGATTCGCCGGCTTTGACGTCCACATCGATGGTCGCGCTGCCACCCAGCTTAAAGGGGTTGGGGTAGGCGTTTTTCAGCATAGTGGCCGTCGGCAGCGCCGGAGGCACGGTTCCTTCCACGGTCACACTCACGGGGCCGTAGAAATCGCTGCTCTGGTAATCGACAGCTTCCAACCAGTAGTAGTAGGTTTCGCCGATCTCAACTTCGCTGTCGGTCACACTGTAGGGGTGAGCTGTGCTGGTGTTGGTGGCCGGGATCAGGATCGGGGTGATGAGGTTGGAACCATCCTGCAGGTCTGAAGTGTTGCGGTAAACGCGGTAGCCGTTCATGTGGTGTTCAGACTGGGTTACCCAAGTCAGTTTAACGTCGTTGACCGCGGTCACGGTGGCGGTGAAGCTGCTCAATACCACGGGGGTAGGATTCTGGTCCTGAGTAATTATCAGTTCATAGTTATCCTGAGGACTGAATTGCCAGCTATCCCATCCATCTTCAGGAGCACCGAAGGTGTAAATAAACGGCCCTTCACCTTCAGGGAGAGGACAGGTAAATACGCCATTGTCATCAGTATAGCCAAGGAGCTCACCATTCAAGTAAACCGGCACACCAGGGGTGGGAGGATCAAGAATGAAGGTGATTTGTGGGGCTGGAGCATCCTCTTTATAGAGGGTGAAGGCTATGTCGTTCGCTATTGGGTCGCGGTAGTTGCCGGAAGAAACCATCATCAGCTTCTTTTGGATTTCTTTATCGAGACGGCTCTTCGCGTAAACGTGCTGGATGGAGAACTGGTCAAGGCCTGTACCGGGAGCAAAGAGGAACAGATTGGAGGCTCCGCTGTCAACGTCGATCTGGGCTGAGAACCAGCCATTTTCCAGTACCACCTCTTCGGGAAGGACAGCTTCGAACTTGTAAACCTCCCATGTATCCCATGCGTCCATATAATAGGAGGTGGTGCAATTCACGTTGAATTCATAATCCGGGGTTCCCCAGGTAGGCTCATACAGGATCTCCTCTGGGATGAATCCGATTCCCTGAGGATTGGGGCCATCGGTGGCGATGACAACACTGTCCGGATCGAGAATCTCATACCAGTTTTCACCAGGCCAAGCGCCGGTCTTGAAAACGGTGCAGACCTCGTCGCCGGTATTGGCGGTAAAAGTGTAAGCTTCAGGACCAGCGCCGGTGGCAAGGGTGATGTCCTCCAGAACGATGGTTCCATTCACATACACACTCAGCAGGCTGGTGTCCCAGCCATCACCATAGCTGTCGTAAAGGTTCACGGTATAGGTGCCGGTTGCAGGAGCGATCAGGGGTTGGGGCGGCTGGGGAACATCAATACCGGTGGGTGGGTTCGTGCCTTCGCCGTCCGTGGCGATTACAACATTGTTCGGATCGAGAATCTCATACCTGTTTTCACCAGCCCAGCTGCCGGCTGTGAAGATAGTGGAGATAATGTCGCCGGCATTGGCGCTGAAAGTGTAAGCTTCAGGACCATAGCCGGTGGCAAGGGTGATGTCGTCCAAAACGACGACTCCGTTCACCAGGACATCCAATTGACTGCCGTTCCAGCCATCACCATAGCTGTCGTAAAGTTTCACGGTGTAGGTGCCGGTTTCAGGAGCGGTAAGGGGTTCGGGCGGAACAGTCCAGTCAGTAACCTGTTGATAGAACCGGATGATGAAGGGCTCTTGCGCGTTGGGGGTGCCGGGAAACCAGTCTCCGGAAAAGGCTCCGCAAGCGCCATAAAACTCGACTTTCTTGATGGGATCGGTAACGTTAACGAAGTTGTCGGCGATCTCATAGTTGATATTATCGGCAGTGTCCAGGGCACTGGTGTACAAGTTTCCAACATCGCTGAAACAGGGTTGGGTGTAAACTTCCGTGTATTGAGCCGATATGCTGAAAGCAAATGCCGCCAATATCACGGTGAAAAAAAGAAATTTCTTCATTGTGAGTTCTCCTTAAATAGTCACCGGGACTCATCCTAAGCCCCTGGCAATCTGTTTGTTAAAAAACAAATGACTTGGATTAGCCAAGTCTTCCTAAACACAATCTATAGTTTTCGGCCTTGCTTGAAAAACAATTCAAACAAGGCCTACATGTATTTCAAATTGTCGCCAAAACAACATCTATAAACGCCCTGCTACACCACAAATAATGAGGTTAATGAATATGTCAAGAGTTAAAAGCATTTTTCTGGAATCAGCCGAGGCTGAAAAAAGTAGATGCGTACTGGGATTGGCAAAGCCGGAAAGCCTGCAATGCTGTTCCTGCCTCGCCGTTTCCGCCCAGGGCAGATTCACATCCAGGCATAAAAAACCGGCGGAGTGTTGCTCCGCCGGATTATGGATTGCCGAGGATTTTAGCTCTCGGTTAGTTTTTTGTATTGCAGATATCTGTCCTTGAAGAACTCCTCTGCTTCGTTCTGGAAGCGTTCGGAGCGTTCCGGGAAGATCCTGCGCAGCCCAGCGTAGCGGTTTTCGTCCTTGAAGAAATCTTTCACGCTGAGAGTGGGTTCCTTGCTGTCCAGGCTAAGCGGATGCTTGCCCTGTCCGGCATTGAGGGGATTGTAGCGGTAGAGCAGCCAGTAGCCGGCATCCACGGCGGTCTTTTGCCGTTTCTGGCTCATGGACATATCGATGCCGTGGTTGATGCAGGGAGCATAGGCGATGACGATGGAGGGTCCGGGATAGGCTTCCGCTTCCATGATCGCGTTCAGGGCCTGGGCTTTGTTCGCTCCCATGGCGATGGCGGCCACATACACGTAGCCGTAGTTCATCATCATCATGCCGAGGTCTTTCTTGTTGGTTTCCTTGCCGGCTTCGGCGAAGCGGGCGATGGAACCCAGGGGAGTGGCTTTGGAGGCCTGTCCGCCTGTGTTGGAATACACTTCGGTATCCAGCACCAGGACATTCACATTCTGGTTGGAGGCCATCACATGATCCAGCCCGCCATACCCGATGTCATAGGCCCAGCCGTCTCCGCCGATGGCCCAGATCGATTTTTCCACAAGGTAATCCTGCAGTTCGGCAACCTTTTGAAGGATGGGTTTGCAGCCTTCGCAAGCGTTCTGGATAGCGGCAGGCAGCAGGGCTTTCACCTTTGCGGCGTTGTCTTTGGCGGCCTGATCGACGGCAGTCCAGTGTTCCAGGGCATAGCCGAGGGCTTCCTTCAGGGCGGGATCGATGGATTTATCCCGCAGTTGCTCGATGGCGGCTTTGAGCAGTTTGCGGTGGGAATTGACCGCCAGGCGCATGCCGAAGCCGTATTCGGCGTTGTCTTCAAAGAGGCTGTTAGCCCAGGCGGGGCCTTTGCCGTCTTTGTTTTTGGCATAGGGGATGGTGGGGAAGGTGCCGCCCCAGATCGAGGAGCAGCCTGTGGCGTTGGCGATGATCATGCGGTCGCCGAAAAGCTGGGTGAGCAGCTTGATATAGGGGGTTTCGCCGCAACCCGCGCAGGCTCCGGAGAACTCCAAAAGCGGCTGCTTGAACTGCGAGCCCTTCACGTTGCTTTCCTTGAAATTGCCCATCACATCGGAAGGCAACTCTTCAAAGAACTGATAGTTATCCTGTTCGCCATTGGCGCGTTCGTCCTCGATGGGGTGCATCACCAGGGCGGCCTTGGGGCATTCGTTGACGCAAACGCGGCAGCTCTGGCAGTCGTCGATATATACTTGGACTTTGTATTGGTATCCTTCGGCGCCGGTTGCCTTGAGGGTTTTGAAGGTTTTGGGAGCGTCGGCGAGGTCAGCTTCGGCGATCAGCTTGGCGCGGATCGCGGCATGGGGGCACACGAAGGAGCACTGGTTGCACTGGATGCAGTTTTCGGGAATCCAACGGGGCACAGAGGGAGCCACGCTGCGCTTTTCCAGTTTGGCGGTGCCGCTGGGGGCATAGCCATCCAGAGGCATCTGGGAAACCTTGATCTTGTCGCCCTGTTCGCGCATGATGGGTTCGATCACGTCTGTGATATAGGCATCGGAGCCATCCGGAACCAGCTTGAGGCGAGGCGCGCACTCCGCGGGCACGGTGGCCGGGATTTCCACTTCCACCAAGGCTTCGTTGACCTTGTCCACGGCGTCCAGATTCATTTTGACCACTTTATCGCCTTTGCGGCCGTAGGTCTTTTTGATGGATTCCTTGATCAGCGCGATGGCTTCCTTGCGTTCCAGGATGCCGGAGATGAGGAAGAAAGCGGTTTGCATCACGGTGTTCACCCTGCCGCCCAGGCCGACTTCCTCGGCGATCTTGAGGCCATCGACATTGTAGAACTTGATCTTGCGGTCGATGATGATCTGCTGCATATCGCGGGTGAGGTTGCTGAAGGCTTCCTCGCGTGTCCAAGAGGAGTTGAGCAGGAAGACGCCGTTTTCCTTGATGCCTTCCAGGAGGTCGAAACGGCCGATGAAGGCTGGATTGTGGCAGGCCACAAAGTCTTCCTTGGTCACAAAATACTGGCTCTTGATGGGGCTTTTGCCAAAGCGGAGGTGGCTTCTGGTGATGCCGCCGCTTTTCTTGGAATCGTATTGGAAATAGCCCTGCACATAGAGGTCGGTGTTGTCGCCGATGATCTTGATGCTGTTCTTGTTGGCGCCCACGGTGCCATCGGAGCCGAGGCCCCAGAACTTGCAGTTGATGGTTCCTTCCGGGCTGGGGTCGATATATTCGTCCAAGGGCAGGCTAAGTTTGGTGACATCGTCGTCGATGCCCACGGTGAAGCCATGGAAGCCCTTGGCCATGAGATGCTTGTAAACAGCCAGGACCATGGTGGGGGTGAAGTCCTTGCTGGAGAGGCCATAGCGTCCGCCGATGGTGAATATGCCGGGGCGGTCCTTGAGGGCGGAGACGATATCCAGGTAGAGGGGTTCGCCGATCGCGCCCGGTTCCTTGGTGCGGTCGAGCACAGCCACGTTTTTCACGCTGGCAGGCAGGGCGGTAAGGAAACGCGTCACGTTGAAGGGGCGGTAGAGGCGGACTTTGACCAGTCCCAGCTTCATACCGCGCCTGGCGTTAAGGTAGGTGATTGTTTCTTCGATGGTCTCGCAAGCGCTGCCCATGGCCACGATCACGTGTTCGGCCTCGGGGTGTCCCACATAGTCGAACAGCTTGTAGCTGCGGCCGACGGTGGCGCCGACCTTTTCCATCATCTCTTCTACGATGCCCGGGGCTTCCAGGTAGTGCTTGTTGCTGGTCTCGCGTCCCTGGAAATAGACATCCGGATTCTGCTGCCCCACCTTGACGCGGGGGTTTTCCGGATTGAGGGCGCGCTGGCGGAAAGCCTCCACCAGGGCGGGATCGTTGAGGCTGGCCATGGTCTCATAGTCAATCACTTCAACCTTTTGCAGCTCGTGGGAGGTGCGGAAACCGTCAAAGAAGAGCACGAAAGGAATGGAGGTTTTCATCGTGGCAAGCTGGGCCACCAGGCCGAGGTCCATGACTTCCTGCACGCTGTTGGCGGCGAGCAGCGCCCAACCGGTGTTGCGGGCGCTCATCACGTCGGAATGGTCGCCAAAAATAGAGAGGGACTGCGCTGCGAGGGAACGGGCTGTCACGTAAAAGACCGTGGGCAGCATTTCGCCGGCGATCTTGTGCATATTCGGCAGCATCAGCATCAGGCCTTGTGAGGCTGTGAAAGTGGTGGTGACCGCTCCGGCGGAAAGAGCTCCGTGGACGGCGCCGGCGGCACCTGCTTCGGATTGCATTTCGATCACGTCCACTGTGGTGCCGTTGATGTTTTTGCGCCCTTCCGAGGCCCAGGCGTCGGCGAGTTCACCCATCGTGGATGATGGGGTGATGGGGAAGATGGCCGCCACTTCCGCGAAGGCATATGCGACGTGTGCCGCCGCTGTGTTGCCATCCATGGTGGCTTTGATTTGCTTTGCCATGTGATAACTCCTTGTATGATTTAATAATAATTGTCAGCTTAGTACTATCCACTGATTTCAGGGGCGGGATTATGTCAATCAAATTCAGAGCAGTCTTCACAGCACGCGAAAGATGACGGCAAAATGGCGAAATCAGCCACTCTTTGCCCTCGTTCGCCTGGAACTTGCCAAATAATGCGCCCGCCTGAAATAAATGCCGCCCTCATTTGCCAAGGTGAGCTAAGTCTATATTTTCCGTGGGTCATCCTTAACCCGGTGAGGGATGACCTAAGGATGATGGCACCAAATGCAGGAGCAGCAAGGGAGGGCGCTATGAAGGATTATGCAGAATATTGACGTTGTTATCGGTGAATGTAATACTATATTGTTTGCGTTCTTTTTGTGCATTGGTGAAAAGGATTATAGAACGCGGATGACAGGATCGACAGGATCAGCAGGATTTTTGAAGGTGGAAAGGTTTTTTGAGGTGGAAAGGTGGAAAGGTGAAATGGTGATAAGGTTCCCCCGAAACAAGTCCACCAAGCTATATTCTGTGTCATCCCGGGCAGCGACCCGGGATCCAGTCTTTTTGAAAACAACCAGCCAGCCTTGAAACAAAGCACACCAGACTACACACCGTGTCATCACGGCCTGTCGGGGTCCTCGCCAAAGCGCATAGCGGTTTGGTGGGGTGATTTGAGCCGTGAGCCAGTACCTTGGGGGTGGCAAAGTCCGTTTGCCACAGAGACCGGAGGTCTCTTCCAAACAGGCAACTCCGTTGCCTCTGCCGAACAGACTTCGGCAGCCCTCAAATAATCCGCGTATATCTGCGTGAACTTGCTGTGGTTTGTATTAAAATCAGGCGATGACCGCTAATCCCTGCCGTAATCCCGGCCGTGGCCGCGTTCCCTTTCGCGTTCGAGGTCTTTCTTTTGCAGGCTTTCCCGCTTGTCGTAGGTCTTTTTCCCTTTGGCCAGCGCCAGAATGACCTTGCAAAGCCCTTTTTCGTTGATGACGAGCTCCAGGGGCACTAGGGTCATGCCCTGCTCCTCGGTTTTGGCCCTGAGGCGGCGAATCTCGTGGCGGTGGAGTAGCAGACGCCTTTTGCGGTCGGGATCGTGGTTGAAATGGGCGGCTGTTTCCCAGGGGCTGATGTGCAGGTTCAGCAGCCAGCATTCCCCCGCCTCGATGCGGGCATAGCTGTCTTTGAAGTTGACCCTGCCGGCGCGGATGGATTTGATTTCGCTGCCAGCCAGGGAGATACCGGCTTCATATTTCTGGATGATCAGATAATCGTGGGTGGCGCGGCGGTTTTTGATGGATTTCACAGCTTGAGTTCCGCCTTGATCTGATTCTGGTATTGCCGGGAAAATCCAAGCAGTTCGGCCTCATCCAGCTTTTGCAGCACGCCATGCCGGAGCACGACCTCTCCCTGGATTACCACATCCCTAACCTGTTTGGAGCCAAGGTTATAGACCACCTGGGAGTAGGGGTTGTAGAGGGGCTGGCTTTCCACTCCGTTCAGCGAGAGGATGCAGATGTCGGCGTCCTTGCCCGCTTCCAGCGAACCGCGTTGCCGCTCCACGCCAAGGGCGCGGGCGCTTTCGACGGTGGCCATGGCCAGCACCTGGGGCGCGGGCAGGAAACAGGGATCGCCCGTGATGGCCTTGTGCAGCTTGGTGGTGCAATCCATCTCGGCAAGGATGTCCAGATTGTTGTTGCTGGCGACGCCGTCGGTGGCGAAACAGGCGTTTATCCCCTTTTTCAGATAGGACGCGAGGGGCAGGATGCCGGAGGCCAGCTTCAGGTTGCTGTCCGTGCAGATGGCGATGCTGGAGGGGGTGCCGGAGAGCAGGTCGATCTCCTCCTCATCCAGCCAGATGCCGTGGGCGTAGATCGCGGGGCATTCCAGCATACCGATCTCTTTCAGATATTGCACGGGCTTGCAGCCGCGCTCTTTCTGGCACTGCTCCACCTCGGAGCGGGTCTCGGAAAGGTGCATGTGCAGCAGGATATTGTGCTTGCGGGAGGCGTGGACGACCTGCTCCAGAGAATCCCTCGAGCAGGCGTAGATCGAATGTGGCGTCAGGCAGAAATCGATGAGGGGATTGTCCGCGTAGCGCTGCCGGTATTCCAGCACCATGCTGCCAAACTCCCGCTTCTTGGGGGAGCTGCTGCCGTTGTCCAGCACCACTTCCCCGATCACAGCCCTCAATCCCGCGGCGGTGCAGGCGTCGGCGATGGCGGCCATGTTGAAATACATGTCGTTGATCTGGGTGATGCCGTTCTTGATCATCTCCGCCGCCCCGTGCAGAGCGGCATGGTAGATAAAGTCACGGTTCAGCAGGCGGGCTTCCAGCGGCCAGATATAGTCATTGAGCCACCTTTCCAGGGGCAGGTCATCCGCCAGGCCGCGAAAGTAGGTCATCGCCAGATGGGTGTGCAGGTTGATCAGGCCCGGCATCACGATGCAGTCGCTGGCGTTGATGCTTTGCTTTGGCTGGTATTTGTCCGCGCTGTCGGGGCAAATCTCCAGGATGCGGCCTTTATCGATGGCGATGCAGTGGCCTTCCAGAACGCGCCGCTCCGCGTCCATGCAGAGGATGATACCGCCCTGGATGAGCAGGTCGATCTGCCGGGGACTGCCGTTCATATCAGCCCTGCGCCTTTTTGGCGGCTTCCTCGGGGGCGAAGATGCCCGCGGGGGTGATGATGGAGGTGATGTAGCTGGCGGGCGTGATATCGAAGGAGGGATTCAGCACCGGGGAACCGGGGTTGCTAAGCTGCACTCCCCCAAAGATTCTAACTTCGTCATCCGGACGGAACTCGATGGGGATGTCCCCGCCTTCCTTGCAGGTAAGATCGAAGGTGGAAAGCGGCACGGACACATAGAAGGGGATGCCGTGCTCTTTGGCGAGGATGGCTTTCTGGTAGGTGCCTATCTTGTTGGCGATATCGCCGTTGAGGCAGACGCGATCCGCGCCGGTGATCACCAAGTCGATCTCCTTCTTCCAGAAGTAGTAGCCGGAGGCGGAATCCGGGATGATGGCGTGGGAAATGCCCTCCTGCTCCAGCTCGAAAGCCGTGAGGCGGGCTCCCTGAAAGCGGGGACGGGTCTCGGAAACATAGACGAAGATCTGCTTGCCTTCCCGGTGAGCCGCGCGGATGGCGGCCAGAGCGGTGCCCCAGTCCACCGTCGCCAGCGCTCCGGCGTTGCAATGGGTGAGGATGCGGGCTCCGTCCGGGATTAGGGTGTTGCCGATCTCGCCAAGCATACGGCACTCTTCCGCGCTGCGGTTGGCAAATTCGTTGGCGGCGAGGATCGCTACCTGTCTGGCGTGGGGGATGTCCGGAATAAAGCGGATGGCCTCCTCATACACGTAATTCACGCCGTTGACAAGGTCCACAGCCGTGGGGCGGGTGGTGATCAGCAGTTGCCGGGCTTGTTTGAGGGAGGCGCGGAACTTGGTTTCCGGTGCGCTCTGCGCAGCCAGCGCCAGGCCGAAAGCGCCCGCGGCCCCGATGGCAGGGGCTCCCCGCACGGTCATGTAGCGGATGGCGTCCGCCACGGCTTCATGGCTGGTGAACTCCGCGATCACGAAATCCTGCGGGAGCCTGTTTTGGTCAATCATTTTCAGGCGGCCATGCTCCCACCAGACGCTGCGGTAATCGGCGTTGTTGATTCTCATAAGCCTTTATCCCTGTTGCTCTGCGGGATGCGCTTTGCGATACTTTAGGAAAAGCCCGGCCAGCAGGGCAAGCAAGGCTGCCAGCAGGCCGATCAGGCTCAGAATCACGCTCTGCTTGTAGGAACTCGGTTCAAAGCTCAGTTCCAGCTTGTGCTGTCCCGCCGGTATCTGCAGGCCGCGCAGGACGTAGTTGGCGGCATGGATGGGGATTTCCTTGCCGTCCAGCCTGGCTTTCCAGCCCGCGGGGTAATAGATTTCGCTCAAGACGAGGAAAGCGGGTTTGTCGGTGTAAACGTCGTAGGCAAGCTGGTGCATTTCAGCCACGGTTTGCTTCACGCTGGCGGAATCAGGCGCTTGCACGCCTTTCAGATCGCTTTCCACATAGGCGAGCGAGCGGGGATTGAAGCTTTCCAGGGCCAGCAAGCCGAGGATGGAATCCGCCGGAGCCACCTTTTGCACCGAGTCCACGAACCAGGCGCGGGGCAGGGCGCTGTTGTTGCGATAGACCGTGGTGCCGTCATATCCGGTGAAAACGGGCTCCAGCTTGGCGAGCAGCGAATCCAAAGGCAGATTGTCGGGATGCAGGAAATACTTCACGGAGAGCATATCCAGGACGGGGGTCGCCGCTTCGCGGGGCATGCTGCCCTTCTCCGGAGCGTAAAGATTCATCAGGTAGCGCCGCCATTCTCCAGGTAGTCTGGCATCGTGTGGGATCAGATTGAGCAGGTCGTTGTAGCGTTTCAGTTTGGCGGCGGAATATCCGTTCACGGTCTGATGGTGATAAGCCCATTCGCCCTGAGAACGTGTCATTTGGGTTTGACTGAAAAGGTTTAAACCGATGGGATAGATGCGATGGTTGCCGGTGTCTTGCAGGAGGAAACTATCGTAGTCCCGGGCCTGGAAGCTGTCAAAATACTCCTGCCGGGCTTGCAGGTTTTCACTTTTAAGATGCTTTCCGGTATATACATAGAGGTCGATAAAGACCACCAGGGTGAGCAGCAGCACCAAGGCCAGGCGCGGCAGCTTCTTCACGCTGTGCAGATAGGCCAGGCCAATGCTGACGGTGAGGAGCAGCAGGCTCAGCACGCCGCTGTTGTAGAGCAGCGCCAACCGGTCTGCCTTGAGTTGCGGCAGGCGCGCCATCTTGTTGTATTGCTCGAGCTGCGCCATCTCTCCTGCTGTGGTGAAGCTCATCCCGCCAAAGATGGTCTTGCCCAGCAACAGCCAGACCACAAAGATTCCCCCGCAGATCCAGAAAGCGCGGAACAATCCCTTGCTCCACTTCTGCTCCCGGTTGTTCATTTCGCTCAGCAGCGTGTCCAGTCCCAAAGCCGCCAGCAGCGCGGCTATCACCTGCACCATGGTGAGGATCATCGAAGGCACACGGAACTTGTTGAAATAGGGCAGATACTTCATAAACAGTCCGCTCAGCCAGGGGGTGGCGCTGCCGAAGGACATGATGAGAAAGATCAAGGATGCGATCCAGAGAAAGACCGCCAGGCGCCTGTGTTTCCGCCCGCAGAGGGCCAGCACGCCAAAAGCCAGCACCACCAGTCCAAAGTAGTTATATATTTGGGTGAAAGGCATGTAACCCCAATAGTTGGGGCTGATCCCGCCAAAGAAATCGGGGATGATGAAGGTGAGAATCTCTTTGGGATGGAAACTCCAGCCCTGGGCGTAGCTGGTCTCCAGGCCCTGGGGACCTCCGCGCATGGTATGGTGGCTGTATTCCAGCGTACTCAGATAGGGGTTCATCACAGCCAATGCCGTCAGCCCGAAGGCCAGTACCATCAGCAAGGTAAAGGCTACAAAGCGTTTACCGTCTTTCTTGCGGATGCTCTCGATCAACTGCCACAGCCAGTACATTCCCACAAATAGATAGAGGTAGTAGCTGATCTGGGGATGGTTTTCCCTCAGTTGCATGATCAGGGTCGTGGCCAGAAAACCCAGCCCCAGCAGACCCGGTTCCTTGCGCAGCCTGAACAGCGCCCATAGCACCCAGGGTATATACATGATGGCGCGGAACTTGGTGTTGTGCCCGATCTCCACCAGCCCCAGCCAGTGGCAGGAAAACACGAAGGCCACCGCCCCGAAAAAGCTTGTCCATACATCCAGCTTGAGATGCCGCAAGAGGAAAAACATGCCCAATCCACCCACGAACAGCAGGAAGATACGCCAGTTGATCACCTTGTCCGTGAGCTTGGTAAGGTTCTCCAAAAACGGCCAGCGGTTGGGAAAGGAGATCATGTAGGACGGCATGCCGCTGAACATGCTTTGCGTCCACAAGGCGTTGTCCGCGTGGGTCTTGTTGTATTCTATGATCTTGTTTGCCGCGCCTTGCCATTGTGTGATATCCGAAGCGTTTTTGGGCGTGTAGCCCTTGAACGCCACCGGAAAGTAAAGCAGGCTCACCGCGATCAGCAGCAGCGCCATCAGCGCCAAAGACAGATAGCGGGGATTCCAGGCGGGAGCGTCGTTCCGTACGGTCTCCTTTGCCGGAGCGCTTTTGGGGGCGGCTTTGGCAAATTTGGGGTTGACAGATTTCTTGGACATAATATCCTCTTTTCGGAAATTGTTCCATGCATCAGAATTGGAGCTTGCCATTCGGTCAAGCACAAAATGCCGCCACAGCTTCCGATCCAAGGAGAACAACATGATATTTGAATTTCGTAAAAGGATATATGGCTACGAGTGCGACGTCTATGGCCATCTCAACAACGCGAACTACCTGCAAATCCTGGAATGCGCCCGCTCAGAAGCCATGCTGGAGATGGATATGTCCATCACCCGTATGAGGGAGCGCAACCTGCAGATCTTCATCCGCAGCTTCAGCCTTGACTACCGGAAAGCCATTGATTTGGAGGAAGTGATCATCGTCCGCAGTTGGTATGATAAACTCACCCGGGTCAAAGGGCACTGGATTCAGGAAATCCTTAATTCCCGCCATGAACTCTGCTTCCGGGCGGAGATGATCGTGGTATTTGCCAGCGAAGGCAGGAGCCACAGGCTGCCCCAGGATGTCTATGAACTCTTTCTGAGCTACAAGGAACCAGCCTCGGATGCCGATCCGGAGCGCTGATCCCAAGCCGGCGCATATCCTGCAATCTGGCAAAGGCTTTTCACCTTGAAAGCGGTAATCGATCTGGGCACCAACTCCTTCAAATGCGCGATCGCGCGGATGGACAGCGGAGAACCGGAGCTGGTGGCGGATTTCAGCCTGAGCTGCAAGCTGGGAGCCGATCTCGCCGTCAGCGGAAGCATCGGCCCCGCGGCCTTTGAACGTGGATTGCGGACATTAGAGGAGATGGAGCGGATTTGCCGCCGTGAGGGTGTGCAGCAGGTTCTCTGCGTGGGAGCCCACACCCTGCGGGAGGCAAGCAACTCGCGGGACTTCATCGGGGCGGTGCGCTCCAGGTTTGGCTGGCAGGTGCAGGTTCTTTCCCCGGAGGAGGAAGCCCGGCTAAGCTGGATGGCCTCGGCATCCCTGCATCGGGGTGAGGGACGCAAGCTGGTGACCGACTGCGGCGGAGGCAGCATCGAATTCACCTTTGGAGAAGGAACGCGGATAGACCTACAGCGCAGCCTTCCCCTGGGTGCATTGCTGCTCACCAAGAGCTTTCTCCTCTCCGATCCCGCTTTGCCGGAACAGGTCGCGGCTTTGCGCGCAAGTGTCCGCTCCCATCTGGAGGCCGCCTTTCCCGGTTATCCAGGTCTGCCCATCATTGGCGGCGGGGGCGGCGTCTGCACCATGGCCGCCGTGTCCCTTGGGCTTTCATTGTATTCGGCGGAGCTTGTGCAGGGCAGTTGGCTGAGCGCGGAAGAACTCAAGCACCAAGCATCGCTATATCAGAAACTTGACCTGCGGGGACGCAGAGAGCTGCCCGGGATGGATCCTGACCGCGCGGACATCATCCATGCCGGAGCCGTTTGCCTGGGCGAGATTCTTGCCCATTTCCATGCTGAGGGGCTCCTGGTTTCCACCCTGGGGCTGCGCCACGCCCTGTTGAAGGGACTGTAAACCAGCTAATCCCACTTAGCGGGGAGGCTGTTGTCATCCATTCCGATCGTTGCCGACGCTAATACTTTTTTGCTCGCATTATAACGGTTTGCTCTCATTTTCAAAAGACTGGATCCCGGGTCAAGCGGTTCACGCAGATAATTTGAGGGCTGCCGAAGTCTGTTCGGCAGAGGCAACGGAGTTGCCTTTTTGGGAGAGACCTCCGGTCTCTGTGGCAAACGGACTTTGCCACCCCCCATGGACGGCAATCCCAAACGGCGCTATGGCAAGCGCCGCTACTTTGTACTGGCGGTCGCTGAACCGCCATTTCCACCTTTCCACGGGTGTTTCCAAAAGACTGGATCCCGGGTCAAGCGTGCGCTTGCCCGGGATGACACAGTATATAGCCTGGTGGACTTGTTTCGGGGGGAACCATTCCACCTTTTCACCTTTCATAAATCCTGCTGATCCTGTCGATCCTGTTATCCGCGTTCTATTTCCTTTCCACCATATCGTAGCACCTAATATATATGGGGGGAGGTTGGGCCTCATTTGCATCACCCTCCCAGACAGGGGTCTTCCGGCAGTCATCCTTAACCTGGTGAGGGATGACCTAAGGATGATGGCACTAAAGCCAGTAGCAGCAAGGGACGGCGCTATGAAGCATATTGCGGAATGTGTTGGATATTTAATGCGATTGTCAAATAATTGATGCCGGTTGTTTTTGGTCTGGGTGCTTGTTTGGGACTTGAAAAGACAGAATCAAGGTTCAAGTGGTTCACGCGGTTCACGCAGATATACGCAGATAACTTAAGGGCTGCCGAAGTCTGTTCGGCAGAGGCAACGGAGTTGCCTTTTTGGGAGAGACCTCCGGTCTCTGTGGCAAACGGACTTTGCCACCCCACTCGTGATGACACAGTATATAGCCTGGTGGACTTGTTTCGGGGGAACCTTTCCACCATTCCACCTTTTCACCTTTCCACCTTCAAAGATCCAGTCGATCCTGTCATCCACGTTCTTTTCAGGAGAGTAGAAAAAGCCCCGGAACCTTTCGGTCCCGGGGCTTGGTTATAGGTTATATCCCGATGAATTACTTCATCATGATCATCTTTTTGGTGCTGCTGTATTTGCCAGCGCTCATCTTGTAGAAGTAGACGCCACTGGAGACAGCTTTACCAGCATTGTCACGGCCGTTCCACACAATGGTGTGCTTGCCGGCGTTCATGTTGTCGTTCACGAGGGTCTTCACCAGTTGGCCTTTCACGTTGTAGATATTGACCTTTACGTGGCCTTTATCCTTAACGCTGAAGCTGATGGTGGTTTCCGGGTTGAAGGGGTTCGGGTAGTTTCCGTGCAACTCGGTGGCGACCACAGGGACGATAGGATCGTCGCTGTCAGTTCTGCCGGTGATATGGAAGTCATCCAGCATGAAGATCCAGTGGTCATGGGACACGCACTGGATGCCCACGTAGGTGTCACCATCGTAGTTGCTGAGATTATACACATACTCTGTCCAATCAAGGGGAGCTTCGAGGGGAGTGCTGCCGCTGATGATGGTGAAGTCGGAGGGGTTGGTTCCAGTGGTGGAGACACCGATCTTGAACTTTTCCAGTCCTCCGTACTGCGCCGTCAGGGAGCGTGCCCAGAAGCGAAGTTCCAGCGGATTGTGGAGTACGGGAGTAATCAACCAGTCGTTGTTGGGAGGGGTAGTTGCGGCGATACAGGCTGCCATTTTATCTCCTCCGTGAGGTACGATGGTAGTGGCGGGAGGAGTGGTGGCACTGGGATTGAAGATGATGTAGGCCTGTGGTGTTTGGGTGTTAGGCCAGGTGGTATTGGTCATGCCATAGGTCGCGCTGCCGTCAACGTCAACCGTGGTCCAGGGCGCGAATTCGATAACGAAGTTTTCGTAGGACTCAAATCCGTCCGAGAGCAGCACATTGCTGATCGGCAGCTGGAAGTTCACCGTGGTGGTCTGGTTGGTAACGACAATCACTCCGTCCTGGGTGACAGGTGTGTAGTTCGGGTGGCTGGCGGTTACGCTCCAGGTGCCCGCGGGAACCTGCATGCTGTAGGCTCCGCTGGCGTTGGTGGTGGCAGTCACGTCGCCGCAAGATACGGTTGCTCCCATGATGGGGGCGTTGGCCATATCGCGGACGATACCGGCAATGGTTCCGATCTGGGTAAGTTTCTGCACAGCATTGGAGAAGGCTGGCAGGGATTGCGCTTCGCCGGTGTAGATGGCTTTCACAGCCCATTTGTACCAGCCGTCAGGCACGCCGCCCCATCCGTTGTCCGGCCAGGCAGTCGCGGTGATGGGTCCGGTGGTGAGCTGAGTCCAGGCTGAATCGTTGTTTTCCTGGCCTTGCAGCAAGCGCCAGACTCTGTAGCCGACGAGGACACGGTCGTTGTCTTTGCAGGCACTGATGTCTTTGCTGGCTTTGATGTTGTCGGACGGGATGTGTTTGAGGATGCTGGGATCGATCGCGCACACATCGTTGGGAGCTGAATATCCCACGTAGCCGCGGATGTTCCAGTTGTAGTTGAGGCTCGGAGCCAGGTCGGTCAGAGTTGCCCATTCACCGGAGTTGTAGATCATGTTGCCGAAGCCGTTGGTGGCGGGGCCGCCGTCACAGCCTGCGGGATAGGCGCCCGCAGCATGGCTGACGTTGTAGCCAAACCAGAGTTCCTCGTTGCCTGAAATAAGCACGGGGTTATCCAAAACCACGGTTTGGAACGTGTCTACGGCTTGCACGGTGAAGGGTTGGTCAACAACCTGGGTTTCGGGAGCGCTGGCGGTGCCACCGGTCCAGACACGCAGGGAGTAGGTGCCCACATCGCCTGGGAAGAGGGATATGGCGTGGAGGCTCATGCCGGCATAGTCGGTAAGAGCGGAGGGCGGGAAACGAATGGCGACACTGAATTCACCACCGGAGACGAGGCCGATGCTGTCATCGTTTTCGCCGGTGTCGTAGTAGATCCATTCGCCGCCGCCAGTGCCAGGCTCCATCCAGGTCAAGTTGACCAAGCTGTTGCTCACTGCCACGGCTTCCACCGCGCAAGGAGGCAGGGTGATCTCTGTGAGTACGAAGTCCTGGGTGGTGGTTTGCAGTCCGGTAACGCTCACACCGGTCTGGGAAGCGGCCTGATAGCCGACTTTCGAGCAGGTGACGGTGTAAACTCCCTGATAGACGCTGAAGGAATAATGTCCGTTGTTGTCGGAGGTGCCGCTGTAATCGCCGGCGGTGATGGTAGCTCCTTCGATCGGGACGTTGGTGCCGAATTCGGTCACGGTACCGGTCAGGGTGCCCATCATGCCTTTGTGTATCTCACCGGAGAAGACGGCGGGGGACAGGACGTTGTTGGTGTAAACAGCTTTGACTGCATATTTGTAAACGCCGGAAGGCAGCGGGGCCCAGGCGTTGTCGGTATAGGTGGTGGTAGTGCTGGGAATGACAGATGGGGTCAGGGTCGTCCAGAGTGACTCGTTGTCCTGGTTGTCAGCAAGCAGGCGATAGACCTTGTATCCACCAAGTACGCGGTCCGAATTGGAAGGAGTGAACATCTGGAAGTCTGGTACCTGAATACGGGGATTATTGACATGGCTGGTTCCCACGTTGCGGGATGCCGAAGCCGCGTTTCCAATGCTTCTGGTAACAATTGAACTGGTGGAGAAGCTCTGGGTGTTGGTATTGCGGGAGCTGAAGGAGGGAGCGGAGGCGAAGTGTTCCTTGGCTGTAGGAACGGGGCCCACGCTCACATCGTCCACCACGAAGTAGAAGGCGTCGTCGGAAACGCACTGGATGGCGAAGCGGATGTTCTGGCCAGCGTAAGCGCTGAGGTCATAGCTGTACAGTGTCCATTCGATGGGCGCCTGGATGTAGCTGGGGCCGCTGATGATGGTGAAGTCCGCGGGGGCAGTGCCGCCAGTGGAAATACCCACCTTGAAGCGTTCCAGGCCGTAAGCATCGCTGTATGACCTCGCGTAGAAGTTCAGGAACTGACTTGCGGTCGCGATCATCGGCGGAGAGATCAGCCAATCGTCGTTGACAGCATCAGTGCTGGCGAAGCAGGCAGCCATTTTGTTTCCGCTGTGGGCGGTAATAGTGGTAACCGGCGGAGTGGCAGCGCTGGGGTTGAAGATCATGTAAGCCATGGGGGAATAGACGTTCGGCCAAGTGTAGCCGGTCATACCATAAGTGCCACTTTGATCAACGTCCACCAGAACCCAGGGATCGAAGGTGAGGGAGAAGTCTTCGTATTCCTCAAAATCTTCGGAGATACCCTGAGCATTGGGATCCGGAGCCATCCAGGTGACGGTTACGTGTGAATAGTCCGCTGCTTCTGTGGCAACCACTTGGCAGGGAGGGAAGGCCAGTTCGTTCACGGTGATGTCGCCCATGTTCAGGTCGGTGGTGCCAACCACAGCCTGGCCGGTGGCAGCTTGGTAACCGATGGCTTGAGCGGTGTATTCGTAAGTTTGGCTGGCATAGACGCCAGTGATGGTGAATTGGCCGTTGGCGTTGGTTGTTGCCTGGTAAGGCTCGTAACCGGTGAGGGTTATGGTAGCGTCAGCCAGTCCGACTGTGGGTTGGTCGCTGCCCACGATGCGGCCAGTCACGGTGACCTGAGGCAGTTGGGTGAGCACGAAGTCCTGGGTGACGGTTTCATCTTCGATGATGGTTACGTTGTGGGTAACGACGTTGTAGCCGTGTTTGGTGGCCACGACGCTCTGGGGTCCCATCGCCACGTAGGGGAAGTTGTAAACGCCGTTGGCGTCGGTGAGGGTGGTGAGGGGGGTTCCAGTGATGGAAACCGTAGCGCCGGGCATGACAACGTTGTTTGCGTCACGCACAGTACCGGTAAGCGCGCCCATGTCGTCCACGACCAGGAAGAAAGTGGTCTTGGGGAACATAGCGGAGGGACTTGTACCGGTAGGAGGAGCGGCAGGATCGTAGTCCTGGGAGTCCGACTGGACCTTCAGAGAACGGGCCGCAAGGTCTCCAGTCTGGGTGAGGAAGTTATCGTTGTAATTGTGCCATTCGGTATCCATCGGGCGTTCCACCAGCAATACCAGGTTACCGCCCGCGTAGGTGTAAGGGGTGGTGAAGGCAATGTTGATGTTGTTCGGACCGCTGGGATAATCGACGTTACCGGCGAACACCGCGGTGAGCTGGGTTGAAGGGATCCAGCCAGCCGACAGATCGGTCTGGGTGGTCTCGCCTAACCAAACATTAGTGGGCATGTTGGGCAGGTTGCTGACGAAGTCGTTGTAGAACTGGATGCCGGTTATCAGGCCACCAATGTTGAGCTCGGAGCCCAGGTAAATAGCCTCGAACAGGGAGTTCTTCCAGTACATGTCCATGGGCATGCGGCCGATCTCGCCGCCGTCACCGAGGGTAATGGCCACGATTCCCGCTGCCTGCACGGCCACGTTTAGAGGCAAGGTTTGGTTGTTGGCAGCGATGCCGTCATTGGCAAGCACCACTTCACCCCAAATCTGTATCGGGCCGGTTTCGGTGGGAGTCCAGGTGAGGCCGAATTCGATGGTCTGCTGAGGAGCGATGGTGGTGCCGGGAATAGAGGCGAGCTCCACGTCTCCGGTGCCCATCAGCTTCACGGTGTAGGTGTTTTCGGTGTTGTTTCCGTTATTCTTGACTGCCACCGTGTAGGTGCTGGGAGAGCCCACGGAGGGAGTGCTGTTACCGGAAATGCTCTTCGCGCCAAGGTCGTGGTCGAGATTTCCAGCAGTCACTAAGGCCGACCAGCCGGGGCGCTGGACAGAGGTGTCGGAAGTGAAGACGAAGGTCACAGCGTTGGAGCCGAAGATCTCTTCAGGCAGAGTGGTACCGGTGTAGCCGTCAGCAGGTCCGATCTGCGGGGCGGAGGTATCCGGTCCGTTGTAGATCTTCAGGTAATCCCAGTTGTTTTCCGTATTGAAGCTAGTGAACAACACGTAAATGATCGAGTTGGGGTTGGCGGCTGAGAAGGTGAAGGTGTAGTTCTCTGAGTTTTGATAATTGCCGTCGGGGCCGCCTGAATCGTAGAAGGAATAGACCATTCCATCCGGCACCGACTGTGTGCCGTTGGTCATGATGACCACCGGGCCACCCGTGGTAAAGCTCCAAACAGGGCAGTTTGCCGCGTCACCAATGGCGTTGAAGGGAATTATCTGCCAGTAGTAGGTGGTGTGGAGGTCCAGGGTGGGGGCGTAGCTGTTTTCAATGGTGTTTTCGATGAAGGGGGGTGGGTTGGTTGTGCCAAAATGCACCTTGTAACCAGTGGGTGCTCCGCCGCCGGAAGCCCAGTTGAGGGTAGCAGAGCTCATCACGTCCACAGCGCCGTCCGCGGGTGAAATGAGCAGCGCCGGGTTGGGCGGATCGGTAACCACCAGGGCTTCCATGTTGAATCTGATGTTGGAGCGGTTGGTGCCGGTGGTTCCAGTGGTGGCGGAACCGGCATCGCTGCTATCGCTTTGGTAGCGCAGGGCACTATTGAAAGTGGTGGAGGAGTAATAAACAGAAGCATTACGGGTGTAGTTCCCAGTAACGAGAGTGGTGTAGATATCGACAAGAATGTTCGAAGTGCCGTCCCAGACGAAGGGAGTCGAGAAGGTGTGGGTGTTCCAGCCAACCACGGGCATGAACTCTGCCTGCGTGTACACGGTCTGGTAGTCCCCATCCTCGAACGTGGTGGTCAGGGTGGTCTGGGTGGTGTGTTTCAGACGAATTGTGTAGTTCGGCATCGGGGAACAGGTGTTCAGATTGGCCACATTGAAGGCCACTGAATTGATGTTGCCCGCTCCACCGCCCGCGTCCTCGATTTCCGTGGCCAGTAGCAGAAACTGCTGGCGGAAATTCCTGTACCAAGTTCCATAGGGGGCCGGAACACCGGTCTCGGTGTTGGTGCTTGTCCCGCTGCCTATGGTAACGTTAACCTGGGCATAGACATTGCTGATCACACTGAAGCCCAGAATCAGCAACAGCGCGAAAAGAAGGGTTTTTCTCATAGGATATCTCCTTATTCCCATTTTCTATTTGGGTTGTTTCTAATTATTGACCGATTTTCGGGAGTCTTTACCGGCGGACTCTTCCTCCAGGCCGATAGAGACATTTATGCCATCAGTCGTTATATAATCACTTAATATATGGTCTTTCACTGCTATGGTATGCCAGCATATTTTGGCTCTTAAATTCTAATGCCTATATTCTATAAATCTGTCAAGTATAATGTTTGGGTTAACTTGTTAAAGTGCTTTTTGGCCTTTCCATGCCCAACTTTGCTCATAAACTTTTGCCGCGGCAAACGGGCTTGCCGTCCATTATCTCGGACACCAAAGTAGCCAAGCATGGTGGCTCAAAAGCCTTTAGCAGAAAAGGACGGGGCTAATCCGCCGCATTGGGGGATGAGCTGTCTTCAAACGGTTCCACCAGGATGCGGCCGCAGCTTTCGCAATAGTTTATCTTCTTGCGCAACTGCAGCTCGATGCGGACTTGGGGGCGGATCACGAAACCGCAGCCTCCGCAGGCTCCCTTGCGGCAGAAGACCACCGCCAGGTTGCCTTTGTTTTTGATCATGTTGCCATAGAGCTTCACGATCTGCAGGGGCAGGGTGCGTGCCATGGTGTTGCGTTGGGCGCGCAGATCCTCGATCTGTCCTTCCAGCGAGTCGATCTGGCGGCGCAGTTCGCCTTCCTGTTCGCTTTTAGCTTTTTCCGCCTTGTCCAGTTCCTGTTTGGCTTCGTTCACCCGCGCCGCGGCCTGGTTTTCGGCATCCATCAGTTCCAGTTGGTGGCTTTCCTGCTCTGAAATCTTTTCCTTGAGAAAGGCGATCTCGCTGTTGAGGGCCTTATATTCTTTGTTGGTCTTGATTTCGGAGAGTTGGTTGCTGTATTTTTTGATCTGTTCCTGATGCTGTTTGATGTCGCTTTCCAGCGAGCGCTGTTTTTTGGCCAGTTCGGCGCGTTCTGTTTCGCAGGCAAGCAAATTCGCGGTTGCCTGGTCCACATGCCCGATGATTTCGTTAAGCTGCTGGGGCAGTTCCTTTTGCAGGACCCTCAGAGCGCCGATGCGGTCATCCAGTTTTTGCATTTGAACCAGGGTGCGCAGTTGTTCTTCCATATTTTACTCCTTATCAAAAAGTAGGCTTATATCCAAAGATTTATATGAGTGGGTGAGGGCTCCGCTGGAGATATACTGCACTCCGGTGCGGGCGAGGGAGCGGATGTTGGACGCGGTGACGCCTCCGGAGATTTCCAGTTCCACTTGGGAGCCGAACTTTTTCACGCAGTCTTTGATCTGGGCGAGGTCCATATTGTCCAGCATGACGCGGTCAACGCCGGCTTTCACGGCTTCTTCCAGTTCTTCAAGGCAGGTGACTTCCACCTCGATCTTGTAGCTGGTGTTGTGGCGTTTGACGCGTTTGACGGCTTCGGTGATGCCGCGGCAGGCGCGGATGTGGTTTTCCTTGAGCATGACCATGTCGTAGAGGCCAAAGCGGTGGTTGAAGCCGCCGCCCACGCGCACGGCGTACTTTTCCAGTCCGCGTAGCAGGGGAGTGGTCTTGCGGGTATCCAGCAGCCTGGCTTTGGTGCCTTTGAGGCGCTGGACATAGGAGTCGGTGAGGGTGGCGATGCCGCTCAGGCGTTGCAAAAAGTTGAGCGCGGTGCGTTCGCCCTGCAGGATGCTGGAGGCTTTGCCTTCCAGGCGCATGATCTCGTTGCCGGGAACCACGCGGTCTCCGTCCTTGCGGTAGAGGGTGATCTTGAGGCTGCCGTCCACCTGCAGGAACACGGCTTTCGCCACATCCACCCCAGCCAGCACGCCTTCCGCTTTGGCGATCATGTAGGCGTTGCTGTTGAGGGGTTCCAGTTCCAGATATTGGGTGCTGATGTCGCCGCTGCCGATGTCTTCGGCCAGGGCAAGTTTTATGATCTTGTCCAGATCCATGCTATCCTCCGGGGTAAAAAAAAAGCATCTGCTGATTTGCAAATGCTTTTGTTCTATTCAGGGTATTATATTTATCACTTATCTTCTTGCTGTTTATACACATATAGTTTATTCCTTACCTTACTGAACCAATATCTGGGCGGCAGATATTTGTCAATTGGAAATTTGGGTTTGGCGGTTCGCGTTTGCTTTCATCCTTCCATGACCTTTCGGGCATAGCACCTATATATTATAGAGGGCGGCCTCATTTGCATCCCCCTCTCCGGCGTAGGTCTTCCGGCAGTCATCCTTAACCTGGTGAGGGATGACCTAAGGATGATGGCACCAAAGCCAGTAGCAGCAAGGGAGGGAGGTGTGAAGGATATTGCGGAATGTATTGGATATTTTTTGCGGTTGTCAAATAATTGATGCCGGTTGTTTTTGGTCTGGGTGCTTGTTTGGGACTTGAAAAGACAGGATCAAGGTTCAAGTGGTTCACGCAGATATACGGGATAGAGGCGCAGATGAGCGCGGATAATTGAAGGGCTGCCGAAATCTGTTCGGCAGAGGCAACGGAGTTGCCTGTTTGGAAGAGACCTGCGGTCTCTGTGGCAAACGGACTTTGCCACCCCCCCCCCATGGACGGCAATCCCAAACGGCGCTATGGCAAGCGCCGCTACTTTGTATTGGCGGTCGCTGAACCGCCATTTCCACCTTTCCACGGGTGTTTCTAAAAGACTGGATCCCGGGTCAAGCTATCCCACCCCACCGGATCGTTGCCGATCCGTCGAGGACCCCGTCTGCCCGGGATGACGCAGCATATAGACTGGTGGACTTGTTTCGGGGGAACCTTTCCACCATTTCACCTTTCCACCTTTCCACTACTTTTTATAAGATCGGATTTTGTTGACGAAATGCGGGGCTGCGGCAGCTTGGTCTCATGATGAATAAATACAGTATCTTACTCATTCTGCCCCTGCTGGCGTTGAGCGCGAGCGCTTTTGCCGCAGCGGTTGGTAACGTTTATCCCCTTCCCAAGGGATATCAGACTTGGGAAAGTTTGCAAAAAGAGATGCAGGCGCTTTCCAGCAAACATCCCGATCTGGTGACCCTGCGGGTGATCGGCTTCAGCGGCACGGAAAAGCTGCCCATCCACGCCCTCTGCATCGGCACGCCGGACGCCCGGCGCAAAGTCCTGATCATCGGGCAGCACCACGGAAGCGAGGTTTTGGGTGTAGAAACCGCCCTTGCCTGGGCACGAGAACTGGCGGTGAATTACAAGCACTCCGGCAAGATCAAGAAAATCCTGGCGGAGTTTGAGTTCACCATTATCCCCACCCTCAATCCGGAAGGCTACCGGGTGGTGACCAGCGGGCAATATCAGTTCAAACGGAAAAACAATCAGGAAACGGACGGCAGGAAAGGTTTGGACTGGCGGACGGACGGGGTGGATCTCAACCGCAACTATCCGGTGTTTTGGGAACAGGGCGCGGTTGTGCCGGGCTCGCACGAGAATTTCAAAGGCAGCACTCCGATGTCCGAAGCAGAGGTGAAGGCGAGCGTCTTACTGGCTCAGGAAAACAATTTTGAGCTGGCGATATTCTTCCACAGTTCCGCCACCGGAGCCTATTCCGAAAAGATATTTTTGCCCGCCATCGACAGCTCCGTCCCCAGCCAGAAAGAGCGTTACGACTCGCTGCTGCGCTTCGCCCAGGCCTATGCCAAAAGGACGCGCAAGGCCTTTGGCGGCGGACGCTATGAGGTTGCCACCGGCCCCAGCTCGAGGGAAGGCAACGCGCGCAACTACTTTTTCCATATCCACTACACGGGCGCGTTCCTGGTGGAGATCGGCGGCATCAACCCGGACGGAATCTCGGTGATCCATCCTCCGGACAAAATGCGCAAATCTATCACGGGAATGCACGTGAAGGCGCTGCGCAACCAGTTTTACCGCTTCAGCCGCGGCAAGCTGTAAAGAACGTTTAGCGGGGCAGCTTTTCCCAGATGCCCTGATGGTACTGCCAAACGCCGTCCTTGCGTAGCAGGGTCAGGCTGCGCACTGAATTGATCTGATCGGCCGCCACCAAGGCCTGCCAGGCGGGGCTGACCCGGTAATTGGCGGGCGCGGCGGCAGCTTCCTCATAGCCCAGCCAGAGGAATTCCACTCCCTCCGCGTTCAGCTTCTCCGCCAGGCGCAGGCTGTTTTCGCGGTCAAAGTTGCCGATCAGCAGGCAGTCACAATCTCCCGCTTCAGCCAGTAGGGGGAGCAATTCGGAGTCTTCCGGCAGTTCTTCCCATTTGCGGGGAAACTCGCGCAGCACCAGGTCAAGGCTAAGCTCACTTTCCACAGTGAGATGCTGCAACTGGTAAGCCGTCCTGGCGTCGGAGACGCGGTAGCCCGCCTGCAGATAGTATTCTCCCCGGGGCAGGTTTGCCGTGGCCGTTCCGCCTCCCGTGGCGGTGAATTTGTGGTTGAGCGGGTAGAGCAGCCCGTTCTGCCAGCGCGCCAGGGAAAGGTTTTTGGGGTCGATGTCCAGAGGAACGCCCTGTTCATCCAGAGTGCGCACCCGCAGGGTGAAGCTGGAGGCGGAATCCTTCTTCCCGCCGTCCTCAAACTCGCAGAGCCGGAGGTTGTAATAGCGCCACTGGTCGTTCACCAGCACATAGATCAGATCGGGAATGCGGGTGAATTCGGCGGGGATGCCGTTGGCGCGCGCCAGGCTGACAGCCAGGCTGCAGTATTGGTAGTTGCTCAGATACTTGCTGCGGGATGCCTCTTCCAGGGGCAGGAGGCCGCGCAGGGCTTTGGCGGGGTCGATCCGGTGCTTTTTCTTCAGCCAGCGCATGGCGTTGTGCAGCCGCTCCAGATCGTTGTTTCCCGCTTTGATAAAAGAGGCGGGATAGAGCCTGGGGCTGTCTGGCTTGCCAAAGGGGCGGGGCAGCTCTTCATAAAAAACTGAGGGCGAGAGCAGCGAAGACTGTTCTTCCGGATTCAACTGTCCGGCATCGAAGCGCTGAAAGTTCTGATAGAGCGCCGCGAACTGCGCCGCGTCTGCCTGCCAGAGGAACTTGGGGTCGCTCTCCAGCAGATGGTTCAAAAAGTCAGGGCCGGGCTCGGGCTGCATCTTCAGAAAGCTTTCCCAGGCGGCATGGTTGCCCCGGCAGGCGCTCAGCACCTTGCCCTGCAGAGTGTCCGCGCAGGCTGCTCCCCGCTCGGTAAACGAGCTATCCTGCCCGTCCCACAGAGCCTTGGCTTCCTTCACGCCCAGATCCCACTCAGGGGGAGCCTGTTTCCAGGTGAAGGGGTTGGAGGGATACTCCAAAAACATATCTTGAGGTGGCAGGGGGCCTTCGTTCAGAACCAGATTGACATCAAGCTCATTTTGCTCGGTGGAGGGGACAGGGACCAGCGCCTGACGCCCATCCAGGCTGGCGCAGAGATAGAAGCCTCCGCGACCGGTGCTGAGCGTGAAAGAACCGTCCTCCGCGGTGGCAAACTCCGCCAGCACGCGCAGGGAATACCAGTTGTAAACCATCACGCGCACCGGCACCTTGCCCAGGGGATTGCCCTGCGCGTCCAGGGTTCTGATCCTGATGGTGCGGGTGCGTTCCCCGGCATAGTTGCGCACCGAGTTGATAACGCAGTCGTAGCGGCCGCGGCTCAGCACCTCGTCCTGCTCTGAAGGCAGGGAACCGTCGGCAAGTATCAGCACCGTCTTGTCGATCATGCCGCTAAACCAGGTCTGATCGGGATAATAGGCGGCATCCATGTCTCCCGTGTAGTGCCAGGCGTTGTCCAGCCACACTTCCGCCCAGGCGTGGTTGTTGTCCATATGCGCCCACCAAGGGGTGCTGGCCGGGCGGGATGGCAGGCCAACTGTGCGGGCAGCCGCCACGAAGAGGATTTGCATTTCCTCGCAGCGTCCCACGATGCTCTTGCGGGTGATGTCCAGGGGCGTCTGGTCTCGCCCGGAGGTCTGTTGAAACTTGAGTTTGCTCACGCACCATTGGGAGACCTTGCGGTAGAGCTCGAGCTCATCGGCGGAGTCGCGCATGATCTGGCGCAGGCCGTCATCCAGCAGCGCGGCGCGGTAGGCCTCGATGCGTTCGTCGGATACAGTCTGATCCGCCACATAGGAAAGAAAGAATTCCGGGCTGTGTTCGCAGCCCCGCTCGGCAAGCAGTTTGACGATCTCCCGGTAGTTGCTTGCCACATCCGCGGGAGCGGCGCATTGCAGGTTAGCGTCCGATTCATAGGCCAGCAGATAGGCCATCACCACATCCGGGTACCGGTTCAGCAGGCGGCGGTAGGCTTTGCCCTGCCCGTTTCGCAGGCGTTTCAGGTTCTCTTTGGCGAGGCTGTGCAGTTCCTTGTAAAGGGATGGATTGCCGGCTTTGGTGAAGGCGGCGGGAAGTCCGGCGGCGCTGAGGCTCAGGACGGCAAAGATCAAGGCGAAGAGCAGGAAGATTCTTTTGCAACAAGACATATCGCACCTATCCATATATAGTATTGGGGAGTCGCGGGGCAGGTCAGTCGGCCAGTTTGAGCAGTTTCCCCTGACGCAGGGTGTCACCCGCTTTCAAGCGCCAGAAATAGATTCCGGGAGCGAGACGGTTTCCGGAGTTGTCGCGTCCGTCCCAGTTGAGTTCGTGCTTGCCGGCGACCAGGTCGAGCGTGGCCAGGGAGCGCACCTTCTGTCCCCGCAGGTTGTAGATGTTCAAGTCCACCCTGGCTTTGGCGGGCAATTCCAGGCGCAGGCTGGTCTGGCCGCGGAAGGGGTTGGGATAGCCGCGCAGGGAGGTTCGCGCCATCGGTATCTGTGGCTCGTCCACTTGGGTATTGACGTATTCCAGCACGCCAAAGCGATCCAGGATGAGGCCCAGCATGTCTTTCAGTTCCCACTCGCCGTTTTGCAGGGCTGCCAAAGCAAAGGAGGAGGCGATGGTGCTATGCTCCGGCACCGCGTGCAGGATACCGATGCTGGCATCCGCGGAGGCGGCGCCGTGGGTGCTGAAGATGGTCTCGGCGGCTGGAAGGGCGGGCAGCAAGACCTGCGCGTTGGGGTTGGACTGGGGGTTGTAGTCCCAGATCCAGGCTTCGCCATCCTGATAGCATTTTACAGCTTCAATATTGGTGAACATATTCAGCGGGGCGTTGGCGCCGAACTTGCTCCAGAAAGGATCCTGGCTATTCCAGGCCACATCCCCTTCCAGATAGAGCTTGCCGCCGCCGTTCAGATAGCCGTGCAGCAGCGAGTAATCCAGGGAATCGGGGTGCGGGACATAGGCGGCGTCGCCCCAGCCGAAGAGGCAAAACACGGCTTCAAAGCGGTTGATATAGTCATAATCCGGGATCAGCTTGTCGGTATAGACCACGTTCAGCCCGCCGATCTGGTTCAGCGCATCCACCACTCTCAGGCCACCATGACGGGAGGGTTCATAGACCAGGATTTCGCCCAGGGGCTGGATCTGGCTGCCGCTGTGGCCGATGGCTGGATCGCCGTAGTGGAGGTAGGTGTAAACGTTTTGCAGTTCGGGATAGATGATTCCCCCGCCGTCCACCGGATCGCCAAAGAGGTAATATTGGGTGTGGAGGAGGTTGGCCCAGGCCAGTGAAGCTCCCGAGGACAGCCCGTTGCGGGCGAAGTTTTCCAGATAGTGCAGGTTATAGGAGCTTAGCCCTCCCCAGCCGGGATTGCGCCAGCCGATCTTGTACCAGCCGGTGCGGGTGGCCGCCATCGCCGCCACGGCCTTCCTTTGCAGCGCGTATTCCGCGATGCACTGCTGGCTGCTGTCGATCATGCCGTTGTAGCAGGAGGCCATGAAGATGACCGTGCCGTCGCTGTTGTTCAGGTTGTCAAAGCTCTGCCTGTCCACCATGCTCATCCACTCCATTTCCCAACTGTCCGGCAAGCCGTTGGAGTTGTCATCGTTCATCCACACCTTGCGGACAGAGTAACCGGAAGAGCCGTGCGCGCTCCAGTTCACCAGACCGTAGCTTTGGGTGTTGAGCAGGTTTCGCAATACGTAGTAGTCCAGAGGATGATCGCAGGGATGGGAGGGCAGCCAGCCGCTCCGTTCGTACAGGGTGGTATTCTGGAATCCTGCCAGGGCGGTGGCTTTGGCGTATTCCATAAAGTCCGCGCCATCCGTCTGCAGATAGATAGTTTCCGGTTCGCCGCCGTAGTTCAGGTAGGCAGCGGGCAGCAGGGCGCTGCGCTTCCAGGGGGCGTCGCTCTGCTCGTAGAGCACGGTGCGGTTGGCAACGTCATACACGTGGACGGGATTATTGGAGGAGATGCGTCCCACAAACAGTTCCGGGGTATAGTCGCAAAGGTAGTCATCCACGCCTTCAACCGGGGAATACTCGCCCAGGCGGTTGTCTCCGTCCGTGTCCACGATACTGCTGAGGTCACCATAATAGAAGTCGGAAGCCACTGTTTCGCCACCATCCGGCTCCGGCGTCAGATACATCACCGGCACGGTGTCGTGATCGCCCACCAGCAGCAGGTAGGTGAAGGGATGGCTGTTATATTGATTGCAAAGGTAGTTGCGCAGCTTGTCCGCCGCGTTGGCGCCCGGGGTGGAGGCGAGGATCGAGGAAATATCCGCGAAGGCGGTGACCAGGCCCTGGCTCTGGCGAAAGCTGACCAACGGGGACAGCACGTCATAGAGCGCGGGAGTGGTGACGATCAGGTAGTCGTAGTTTTTGCTTGCCGGGGGCTGATACCATTTGTCCAGATCGCGGGGATTGGCAAAGAAGTTAGCCTTCAGGTTCACGTTGGATTTGCCCAGTTCTGCCAGGACAGGCGGGATACGGTTGGGCGCGGAGGCGGATTCGCTCCAGTTCAGATCGAGTTCCAACCGGCTGTAACCCTGCCAGGAGCTTCCGTTCCAGGTTGCGGGCAGCACGCGGAAGCGGGCGTAGCTTACGTCGCCCCAGCGTCCCTTGCCCAGATAGTGCACCTGTCCTGCCCGGGCTTCGCGGGCGGGGCTGTCCAGCAGGCGTTCTCCACCCAAAAAGGCTCCGTTGCGTTCCGGAGCGGGCAGGTCTGAGGTCTGCGTTCCGCTCCAGTTGTAGCTGAAGCTCAGTTCCTCCGCCGCGGGTGGCAGGATCACATTTATAGTCTTGTAAGGAAGTTGCGGATATCCCGGGGCGCTGAGGCTGCCCCAACCCTGGAGTTCCAAATCCCTGGAGGAGGCGGGCAGGCTGAGATCGACGCTCAGAGAAAGGTTTCCACCCCACAGAAGCAGGGGCAGGGCAAGCAGCAAGATGGTGCAAAGCTTATTCATCGGATTCCTCCGTGTGCCTGATCCTGAAGGGCATGCCGGCATCGTCCGAGGAACGGCGACGGGATTTGAACCCCTGTCTGTTTTGGGGTTTGCCGCGGTTTTTTAAGTTCCGTTTGTCCCCAAAGCTCTTTTTGCCCTGGCGGTCTTGGGAGCGTTCGCGCGCCGTGGTCTTGCGGAAGCGTCTCTTCTTGTCTTTACTCATCTTTTCCGTGGCATACTGGATGATCAGGCGCGGCGCGCTGTCCTTGTGTTCAAGGAGGAATTCTTCCACCTCGGTGGGAAACAGCCTCCAAAGTTCCCTCAGAAACCAGCCCACGCCCTGATGCACCACGCGTTCCGGGTCGGACATCAGGGGGCGCATAAAGTCCAGCAGCTCGGCCGGGGGCAGTTTTCCCCGCTGCCAGAGCATGGTCACCGCGGACACCCGGCGGCTCCATTTGCTGGGCGAACTCCGCCACTCCGCGAAATCCTCCATGTTGGCTATTTCCAGCTCCAAAAACACGGGGGTGATCTTGGTCGAGATCAGATCCGCGTGGGCCCAGTTGGCAAGGGACTCCTCGGTGAAGCGTTTGACGCTCTCATAGACCTCGCGGTCGAAACGGGGACGGTGTTTCTTGAGCAGCATGATGGCGAGCGAGCCGAACTCATATTTTCCCGTGGCAAAGAAGTGCCTGCCCAGTTCCGCCAGTTCCTGCACGCTGGGCTCCCATTTTGACAGGACTTCGTCGCGCAGCAGTTTCATCTCTTCTTCGCTAATGCCAAAGGCGTCATAGCCTTCGGTGAAATAATGGGCATATTTGTTGACCAACGCTGGTTTTTCGTGGTCGAAGAAAAACTTTTCGCAGTGGCAAAAGATTTCCAACTGGCGTTCATTCATTTCCGTGACGGCGGTGAGTGCTATCATCTCTTGTTTCCTTGTAGGCATAACTTGCGGGGCATTTGAATCGCCCCGCGCAATCTATTGATCCTGGCCGTAGCCCTTTCCCTTGCCGGTTACCAGCACGTGCCAGCGGTTAAACATCTGCCGCAGGCGCCAGACCATCATCTTGCCGGGGTTGAGCTGTGCCAGCATCTTGTCCAGGAAAAGCTCCCAGTTCGTGGTCTCGTGGCTGCGGAAAAAACCGCAGTCGCGCATTACATCAAGCATATAGTTACGGATTCTGTCAAGTTCATTTCCATCCACCGCCCTTAACTGCCGCGGTTTGGCTCCCTGCAGGGGGAGGCTGTGGATCTGCCACAGGGCGATGGTGACCGCCTGGGCGAGGTTGATGGAGGGGAAGGCAGGATTGGCGGGGATGTGGCAACGCAGGGGACAGAGGTCGGCCTCTTCGTCTGTGAGGCCGAATGTTTCGCGGCCAAACACCAGACCGATCTCCAGTTTGGGGATTTTGGCGCAGTAGTCCGCCATCTGGGGCGGGTTGAGATCCACCGGTTTATAGCGTCCCACGCGGCGGGAAAAGGCGATCAGCCTGTCCAAATCCGCGCTGGCATCTTTGAGGCTGTCAAAGACCTGCGCCTCCTCCAGGATATGTTCGGAGTGCATGGCCAGGTAAAAGTCATTCTTTTTGGGCACGCTGCCCACGATACGCAGGCTGGTGAAACCAAAGTTGTTCATGATGCGGGCGACGGCGCCCACATTGCCCTCATAGATGGGTTCCACCAGGATTACGTGGATCATTGTTTACGCAGCAGTTGTCCCAGGCGGTTGCTCATCTGCGCCACGTTGGGGTCGGGATCGTTTTTCCATTCCTGGATCACCCGCTTGGTGACGTTCATAAAGTCGAATCCCTTGTCGCGCTGGTTCTTTTGGCTGAAGATACTGCCCAATTTGCGCAGGGTCTGCCAGATGGCGTCCACCCGTTCTTCACTGGCCCCCACCAGCCAGCGCCGGATATTGGCATAGGTCTGCAGCGGGCGTTGCCGTCCCACCTGGGTGAGGATGTGGCCGATCTTTTTTTGCACTTCTTCGCTTTCGTCGTCCAGCAGTCTGCCGATGAAGGTGAGGATGTATTGCGGGTTTTTATCCGCGATATTTTCCATGCCGTGCATGGACATGGAACGCTTGTTTTCGTTGGGAGACATCGCCCAATGGGGCATCTCTTCCTTCATGATCTCGGGATAGTTCTTCCACAGCTCGAAACAGATGGTCTCGCTTTCCCAGGGAACGCTCTCCACGGTCTTTTCCAAGGTCTTCACGATCACCCGCGGGTCGTCCTGCCTCTTGTAATAGAAATAGAACAGCGCCGTGGCGCGGATGCCGTAGATGAAATCATCCAGCATTTCGGCGCAAATCTCGTCCAAGGGCCCCTTGCCCTGGTAGGTGGCCAGCCTCTTGCCCATTTCTTCGCGCACGAAATAGTTCGCCGTGTTGGCCATTTCCTCTATTTCCTTGATGGCCTGTTCCCGTTTGCCCTTGTCCAGGCTTTTGAAAATCTTTTCCACCTGGGCGTCCATTATTTTGTAGTCGTCCAGATTCAGACGTCCCATTTCTTTGATCATTAGCTATGCTCCAAATCTCGGTGTAAGAAAAAATTAATTATTCACAACAGCAGCATACCGCGTAAATGCCTGTGTTCCGTATATAATGTTGGATTTTGCCTCTTCTTTCGTTTGCTCGTGATTAACATGAACAGTAGATATCTCCGCAAGCTTTCTGTCAAGATATTTCTCTGACCGGGTTGCTTTGCGGGGGAAAGTGGTGGGTGATACTGGATTCGAACCAGTGACCTCTACGATGTGAACGTAGCGCTCTAACCAGCTGAGCTAATCACCCAACAATCAGGGTGGTGGGTGATACTGGACTCGAACCAGTGACCTCTACGATGTCAACGTAGCGCTCTAACCAAGCTGAGCTAATCACCCAGGACAGGATGCAATAGCAAATTGCAGCCCTTTTTTGTCAACAAAAAACCTCGCTCTGCCCTCCAAGCCTTTACCGATGGCGATGTTGGCTATCACCGTGGAAAGGTGACATAATCACGTGGTGACGTGTTGAAGTGGTGACGTGGTGCTGCCGGAAAAGAGATAGAACGCGGATAACGGGATCGACAGGATCAGCAGGATACTTAAAGGAGGAAAGGTGAAATGGTGGAAAGGTTCCCCCGAAACAAGTCCATCAAGCTATATACTGTGTCATCCCGGGCAAGCGCATGCTTGACCCGGGATCCAGTCCCAGGGGGGTGGCAAAGTCCGTTTGCCACAGAGACCGGAGGTCTCTTCCAAACAGGCAACTCTGTTGCCTCTGCCGAACAGACTTCGGCAGCCCTTCAATTATCCGCGCTGATCTGCGTGAACCGCTTGACCCGTGATCCAGTCTTTTAGAAACAACCACCAAACCCCGAAACAAACCACATCAGACCATAAAACCGTGTCATCACGGGCAAGCGCATGCTTGACCCGGGATCCAGTCTTTTTTAACATCCGTGCGAGGTTAAAACGAAGCCACCATTCCACCAAACAAACATTCCACCTTTCCATAAATTCTCCCCCCATATATATAGGTGCTACGACCCCTTTATCCCAGGCAGGAAGCGGATCCCAGGGCAAGTATATAAATATACTTGCCCGTAAGAACGAGGCCATGTGCCGGCCACTTCCCGTTTCCCTCGCGCGGGCGGCTCTCATTTGCATCCGGCGCTCAGACCCTGGTCTTCCTTAGGTCAACCTTATAATTTATAAGGATGACCTAAGGATGATGGCACCAATTCCAGTAGCAGCAAAGGAGGGCCATCCGCACGAGGTAGGTAACCAACTATAGGGTTGGCAGATAAACCACCTGCGGAACAGGATTGGGAAGCCGTAGCTATATATTTGCGGCTTGACCTGTTATTGCTATGATGTCAATGTTGGACCAACACATCCCCATACGCGTAGTGACTGTTGCCAAACTTAATGAAAACCCTGTACAGACCAGGCTCCAATTCACTAACATCAGGTGTTATGCGATGGTTTCCATCTCCGACATGCCAGCTTCCGCACAGGTTGTACTTGTTGTCGATAAGGACGATATCGGCGACAAGTCCCGTACGCACTTCAAGATTAAGGTTAAAGCTCGAATTGCAAGGATTGGGGTAGGCAGCGTGGACATAATTGACTACAACAATGGGCGGTTCGATGACTTGCACGGTAATACTCACGGGTCCGTGGATATCAGTGTCATGGTAATCGACAGCTTCAAGCCAATAGTAATAGGTATTGTTGGGCAGCACGTTGCTGTCGGTGACAGAATAGCTTCTGGTGCTGCTGGTGTTGGTGGCGGGCACCATGGGGATATCCAGCATCTCAGCGCTGGCAAAGTCTGCGCTGGTGCTGCGATAGACCCTGTAGCCTACCATGTTGGTCTCAGATTGGGTGACCCAGGTTAGTTTCACAAACAGGTCGGCGGTGAGGGTAGCGGTGAAACTGCTCAGCACAACTGACGAACTGTCGTAATAGTCGCCGCCAAAGGTGAAAGTATAGGTGGAGCTGGATTGATCAAGGCTTACTTCAGGGCTTGAGGCGAAAACATAGTTCTCCAAGGCTACTGTGTAGGACTCGGAAAGGGAGGGATCGAATAATCCCTGATGTGTGAAAGTGTGAGGGGTGCAGTGACCGGTGGGGGAACCGGAAAAGCTTATATCGGCTGCAAGTTCGGCACCGGTGGGGTTGTCAAAGGCCCGGACGCAAACGTAGAAGGTCTCTTTGGAAGTTTCGCTTTCAGCCGGAGTTTGGGCCAGCTCAAAGAAGCTGGCAAGCTGCTTGTTGGATGGATCGTATTCAAATACCGTCCAGTCTTTGTTATCCCCGCCTTCACCGTACACAATATGATCTATGAGGTTGCCTTCCTCGTCAGTCTTTTCGTAATCGGCAAAATGGCCAATATAAACGGGAAAGGAAACTCCCTCGACGTTCTCCCACAAATCATCTTCCTCTTCCGGTTCCGAGGAAAACGGATTGCAACCGGAATAGAAAAAAGCCAATGATAAAACAACTAACAAAAAAGCTATCTTTTTCATACTTACTCCTTTGAATCATTTCTACAAGATATCAAATATATGTCAAGATATTAATTCGGACTGGTGTGAAAGACCTGAAACGAGCATCCACCAGACTATATACTGCATCACCCCATCCAGCGGACGGTTCCATTCCACCATATCATCTTACTTCAAAAGCACCAGCTTCCTTGTTTCCCGGTAGTCCCCGCATTGCAGGCTGTAGAGATAGACTCCCGCGGGAAGCCCTTCCCCGCTGAATGACACCTGTTGCGAGCCAGAGCTTAGCTTGTGGCGGGCTACGATCTGTCCGCGCAGGTTAAAGATGCTCAGTGTGCCGGAGGAGCGTTCCGGGATGTCAGCCTTGATCAGCGCGCTTCCATCTCTGTTTAGGGGATTGGGATAGGCGTTATGCAGCCTGGCAAGCGCTTGCGGAGCGAGTTCATCTTCCACGGGGGTTCCGCTTCCCAACTTGGCGACAAAGATATCAGATTCTCCACTTGCAGTCAGGGTATGGATGCCGAAAGTAGCGGTTTCGTAAAAATATCCGGTCACACAGGCGTTACCCGCGCCATCCACAGCGATGCCACTTCCAGCGTTATTTATATATTCATTTCCTCCCACATTGACCGCCCAGAGCCAGTTACCGGAGGAGTCAAGCTTGGCAACAAAGATATCTATCCATCCGACTGCAGACAAGGGATGGCTGCCAAAAGTGGCGGTTTCGCAAAAAGAACCGCACGCATAAGCGTTACCCGCGCTATCCAGAGCGATGCCATAGCCATTATCATAGTCTATTCCACCAGCCTTGACCGCCCAGAGCCAGTTGCCGGCAGGGTCAAGCTTGGCAACAACGATGTCCTTCTCTCCGCTTGCCGTCAGGGTATGGCTGCCGAAAATGGCTGTGTCATAAAAAGAACCGTTCACCCAGGCGTTACCCGAGCCATCCACAACGAAGCCAAATACATCTATATCGTTATTCCCTCCCCCCATTACAGCCCATAACCAGTTACCTGACGGGTCAAGCTTGGCAATGAATATATCCGATTCTCCGTTTGCCGTCAGGGTATGGCTGCCAAAAGAGACTGTGCCTTGAAATAATCCGGTCACATAAGCGTTACCCGTTCCATCCAAGGCAATTCTAATTCCAAAGTCATTGCCTGACCCTCCTGCCTTTACCGCCCAGAGCCAGTTGCCGGCAGGGTCAAGCTTGGCGGCAAAAATATCAGCGCCTCCGCTTGTTGTCAGGGTATGGCTGCCGAAAGTGGCGGTGTAGCAAAAGTATCCTGTCACATAAACGTTACCCGCTTCATCCACGTCGATGCCACCTCCTATATCCCAGTCAATACCCCCTGCTTTGACCGCCCAAAGCCAGTTGCCGGAGGAATCCAGTTTGGCGGCAAAGATATCATGCTCTCCATTTGTCGTCAGTGTATGGCTGCCGAAGGTAGCTGTGTTCTGGAAATACCCGGTCACATAAGCGTTGTCGGCTCCATCCACGGTGATGAACAATCCCCAGTCATTCTCTGTTCCTCCTGCCCTGACCGCCCAGAGCCAATTACCGGAGGCATCCAGCTTGGCAACAAAGATATCACCGCCACCGCTGGTCGTCAGGGTATGGCTGCCGAATGTAGCGATTTCATCAAACACACCAGTGATGTATTGGTTGCCCTGGCTGTCGGTCGCTATGGATATGCTTTCTTCATAGTCAGTTCCCCCCGCGCGGACTGCCCACTGCCACTGGGGCGCCTGCGCTCCCAAAACCATCGCTCCGCAGAGCAGGATAAGACACAAAAGTGAGTTTCGCAACGCTTTCATTTTTCCTCCCTATGATGGGTTTCCCATTTGGAAATATATTGGATGGGTTTAAGTAGATTTGTCAAGAAAAATATCGCCAGGTTGAATCTTTATTTTTTGGAAGGCATTTTTCAAAGACAGGATGGCTGTTTGGAGCCTCTAAAGACTGGATCCCGGGTCAAACGGTTCACGCAGATTTACGCGGATAAAAGGCGCGGATTGGCGCGGATTGGGGTTATAAAGGGGGCGGTTGCTTTGGGGTCTGGTGCTTGTTTCTAAAAGACTGGATCACGGCTCGCAGGCCGTGATGACACGGTATATAGTCTGGTAGTGTCTGTTTTGGGGTCTGGTATTTGATTTTGGTTTTGACGCTGTCCTTGTTCTGTTCTTTTAATACGTGTTAATTTGTGTAATTTGTGGATGATTACTCTAAAAAGACTGGATCCCGGGTCAAGCAAGCTTGCCCGGGATGACGCAGTATATAGCCTGGTGGACTTGTTTCGGGGAAACCTTTCCACCTTCAAAGATCCTGTTGATCCTGTTATCCGCGTTCTATCCTTATCATCACCACCCCACCACGCCATCACGTCACCACCATTCCTCCTTCCCACCTTCAAAGACCCTGTCGATCCGCGCCTTTGCGATAAGACCAAAAAAAGCCGGAACCTAAGCTATTAGTGTCCCGGCACAAGGTCTTTAAGGTTAATCAGAACAGGCCGCTGATGTCGCCATCGTCTTCCACGGAGATGGTTTCGGCGGAGGGGTGTTTGGGCAGGCCGGGCATGCGCATGATCTCTCCGGTGATGGGCACCAGGAAGCCCGCTCCGCTCGAGATGATTATCTTGCGGACGGTGACCAGGAAGTCCTTGGGGCGGCCGATGAGGTCGGGATTGTCGGAAAGTGACTTCTGGGTCTTGGCGATGCAGATGGGCAGCTTGTCGAAGCCGAATTTTGCGATCCTCTTCAAGTCCGCTTTGGCGTCCGCGGAGTAATCCACCTTCTCCGCTCCGTAGATCTCGTGGGCGATAGTGTGAATCTTGTCTTCCACCGGGCTGTCCCAATCGTAAAGCCCGTGGTAGTGGCAGACTTCCCTGTCCACCATATCCACCACCTGTTGGGCGAGGTCCAGCCCGCCTTTTCCGCCCCGGGTGTGGTATTCCACCACAGATGAATCGAATCCGCGGGCACAGGCATAGTCGCGGATCAGCTTGATCTCCTCATCGGTGTCGGTGGCGAAGCGGTTGATGGCGACAATGGACTTCATGCCGAACTTGTCGATGTTTTCCAGGTGTTTGCCCAGATTGGCCAGGCCGGCTTCCACCGCGGCGGGATTGGGGGTGGCGAGGTCTTTGAGCTTGACCCCTCCATGCACCTTGAGCGCGCGGACGGTTGCCACCAGAACCACGGCATCGGTGCAGAGCCCGCCATATTTGCAGACGATATCGAAAAACTTTTCCGCGCCCAGGTCGAAGCCGAAGCCCGCTTCGGTGACAGTGTATTCCGACAGCCGCAGCGCGCTCTTGGTGGCAAGTATGCTGTTGGCGCCCTGGGCGATGTTGGCAAAGGGGCCGCCGTGCACGAAGGCGGCTGTGTTTTCGGTGGTCTGCACGATGTTTGGTTTGAGGGCGTCCTTGAGCAGGGCGGCGATGGCGCCTTCATAGCCCAGTTGCCTCACATAGACCGGTTCTCCGTCGAAGGTGAAGCCCACGGTGATATTGCCGATGCGCTCCTTGAGCTCGTCCATGTTGTTTGCCAGGCAGAGGATGGCCATGATCTCGCTGGCGGGGGTGATGTCGAAACCGTCTTCGCGGGGGAAGCCCTGCTTGCTGCCGCCGAGGCCGATGACGATCTTGCGCAGCATGCGGTCGTTCACGTCCAGCACCCGTTTCCAGGTCATGCGGCGGGGATCGATATTGAGCGAGTTATCAAAATAAACATGGTTGTCCACCAGTGCCGCGAGGGTGTTGTTGGCGGCGGTGACGGCATGGAAGTCGCCCGTGAAGTGGAGGTTGATGTCCTCCATCGGCAACACCTGGCTCCAGCCTCCGCCGGCAGCTCCGCCCTTGATGCCAAACACTGGGCCCAATGAGGGTTCGCGGATGGCGACGATGCTCTTTTTGCCGATCTGGTTGAGGGCTTGGGATAGGCCGATGGCGACCGTGGTCTTGCCTTCCCCGGCGGGGGTCGGCGTGATGGCGGAGACCAGGATCAGCTTGCCTCTGGGGTTGTTCTGGATGCGCTCCAGAGCGGAATAGCTGAGCTTGGCTTTATGCTCGCCGTAATGCTCCAGTTCCTGGGGGCTTAGCCCAATCTGGGCGGCGATCTCATCTATGGGTTTCAAGGTTACGCTGCGCGCGATCTCTTGATCTGTTTGCATAGGGATACTCCTTTTAAGGCTTGATATTGAATAATCTAAACGGATTTTACGATCTGGCACGGAGGAAATGCCGGGAGGGGCTTGATCTTATTCCTTTTCTGGCAGAAAATCAGGCCATTTCTCAATCTGAGTGGATAAATCAATTCTAAAACAAGGGCACAAAAAATAAGACTGGTGTCAGTCCGCCCTCGCGCGCGCGGGACGGCTAAGTCTCTGTCTTCCTGGGGTCATCCTTAACCCGGTGAGGGATGACCTAAGGATGATGGCACCAAACGCTGTAGCAGCAAGGGAGGGCGCTATGAAGGATTGTGGAGATTATTCTAAGTATTTCGTGAAAAGGTGAAAAGGTTGAATAGTGGAAACAAGTCCACCAGACCCCGAAACAGACCCTACCAGACTATATACCGTGTCATCACGGGCTTGACCCGTGATCCAGTCTTTTGAGGCAAGCCAGTCGTAATATTGCAAGCTAAACAGAGTTAGCTTCGCGCAGAGCCGAAAAGCGGCAGGATATACAAAAGAGGAAAGCAAGCGCTTCCCTCTTGTAATAAGGTTTTTATGGAATGGCTACCAGCGCAGGATCTTGGCGGTACGGCTTTCATTGCCGCTACTGAGGCGCAGCAGATACACTCCGGAGCCGACCTGGCGGCCTTGTTCGTCATTCCCGTCCCAGTTGAGGGAATGTTCTCCCGGCTGCAACAGCGGATAGCGGAAGCGTTTCACCACCTGCCCGCGGATGTTGCAGATCAGCAATTCCGCCGGCTGGGCGTCTTTGGTTGACCAGTTCACCTGCACGCTGGCGCGGAAGGGGTTGGGGTGGCATCTGCCAAAGGCCAGCCCGGCAGAGGGGGTGTCCGGTTCCTGGGGCAGGGAACTGGGCAGGTAAGACAGCTTTTGGGCATAGACGCCCGTCTGAAGATGCCCGACAGCGGGAATTCCCGTCCGCTCATCGCTCCAGCAGACAATAGCCTCGTTGCCGAAGGCGCTGATCCTGGGATTGTCCGCATCGCCCTGATGGGAGCCGAAGCACGATTGGGAGGCGCCCACCGGTTCGCCATCGGGATTGATGAAGCGGTAATACAGGTCGCGGTCTTCGTTCTGATAGTTGCTTTGTTCGCTCCACACGCCCAGCAGGGTGCCGCTTTCCAGTCTGGCCAGGCTCACGTTGCCAAGCCCATGCGGGGTGGATGTATTGATCTGTATGCCGGGGTATTGATAGCCCAGATTCCCTCCGTTCAGAATCACCTTTTGCAGGCGTATGCTGCGCGCTCCCGATCCTTCAGTGTGGTCGTAGATCAGGTTTAGGGCGTTGTCATCGATGGCGCAGCCGACGGTGAGGTGGTGCGGTTCGTGGATCAGGACACCCGCTTCGGTCCAGGGGAAGGCCGCCTGGGGTGAGACCCGTTGGGCGAAGAAGGGAGCGCTGGGATAGCCCGCGATCAGGCAGACCAGGTCTTCTTCCACCAAGCTTGAGAAGATCGGCCAAACCTGGGGAGTGGCAGCCGCTTCGAAGATTTTGGTGCCCTGAGGGTTCCAACCGGGCAACAGGTCGCCATTGGCGTCCACCAGCAGGCAGTAGGTGCAAAAGTTGTTGCTGCCAGACCTGCGCTGGAACCAGGCAAAGTAGCGTCCCGGGGTGTTGACCATCCTGATATTGGGGTTCGGGAGCCCTTCGAGCAGTAGCCTGCCTGATTCTCCCCACATCTTTTGGAGGTTGCTGATCCGCTGGCCATAAAGTTGTGACGTTCCCGTTCCATAATCGATCAGCCAGCCCAGATAGATGTCGCCCTCATGCTCGCAGAGCTTGGCATAGCCGGAGTAGGCGGCTCCGGGGGAGATCAGCAGTCCGTTGCCAGCCCATTGGGGATTACCCGCCAGGTCAAAGACCTGCAGGTAGGTGTTGGTATCGGAGTAAAGCACGGCAAAGCGGTCACTGCCATAGTTGATAGCGCCCAGCAAACGAATGTTTGGCCCATAGCTGCCGATGGGAACGCCCCCGGCGGGCAGCAGCAGCTCTCCGTTGGCGCTGAGTATCTGAAAGTACAGCCAGTTTCCGCCTTGATGGCGGGAGTCGTTATAGATCAGCACATTGTGCCCGTTCACTGCCAGGCTGGCAATGGGAATGGCTGAACCAGCAAGCGCTTCGGACAGCGGATCGGCAGCCGGCAGCAGCGAATTGCCTCCTAAATCCCGCATCAAAAAGCGCAGGCTCTTGCCTCCGGATCCCTTTTCCACCAGCAAATACATGGGATTGGTGTTCCAGCCGAAGACCCGGGGTTTGCAGCCGGAATCCCAGTTTTCACTGATCACCAGTCCATCCGCAGGCCATGCCGGTTGGCCGATGGAATTGTCAATCATCTGGCCGCGCAGGATCAGCGGCGCGTAAGGACCGGAATTGTCGCTCCAGACGATTATCTTTTTCATGGTGTCGTCATAACACCAGTCCAAATAGCTCACCTCGCTTGTTCCAGACCAGATTTGGAAATGGGAATACAAGTGATGAAGCCAGATATAAGTATGTAAATGTACCTGCGTTACGCCATCGATGGGTGTGCTGCTCAGTACGCGGTAATAAAGCGAAGCGGCCTTATCCAGCTTAAAGTGTGTTGAAAGCGGCATGGGCTGGGGATTGAGTACCAGATCCTCGGGCTGCTCAATATAAGGTTCCAGGTCCAATCCAAACAACCTGAAACGCAGCCGGGTATCCGTTTGGGCAATCATAACCGCATCGAAGAAATAAGAATAGCTTTCTAAGAACAATTCGTGCGGACCCACTTCTCCCAGCTCCAGAGGGAAGCTTCTGTGGTAACGGATGGAGCCGTTCAAATAGTTGAAAGTTGCAAGGTTGTAGTTGGTTTCAGCCTGGCTGGTGGCGTAATAACTCACCAGCAAACCATCTGAATCTCCTAAGGGTACAAGGCAGTCATTAAGCGTCAATTGCTGTTCAGCCTGGATCAAAGGTTGGATCAGGCTCCAGGTGTCGTTGCCGCTGCCATTCAATTTGTAGGCGTAGGCGGCGGGGAGGTTGGGGTCCGGCTGTACCAATATGTAGGCTCCACCGGAGTTGTTGGCGCGGGTCAGGTAATGGGTGACGGTAGCGCCATGCCAGAAGTAGCAATCGTTGTTGACCAGGATTCCGCCATCAGTCCAGAGCAGGTTTCCCTGCAGGTCGATCTTGTTTGCCATCAGCCTCGCGTGGCTGGATCCCTGTACTTCCAGCCAGCAGACCAGATAATTATCGTCGGAGCAGCGCACCATCTGCTCTCCGCCGATGCCCAGGCCGCAACCCGCGATACGCAGTGGGGAATCCCACATCTCCTCGCCCACCGCGCTGATCCGGTTTGCTATCAGGCAGTTTTCTCCATCCAGTATCTGCGTCCAGAGCGTGATCAGGCTGCCGTCATCTGCTTGCTGCGTGCAGCCAGTGTAGCTCAGATCCTGCGCTTCCCGCACCACGACGTCCTCAGTCCAGACAGGGTTGGCAAAAGCCAGGCTGGTGGCGAGCAGCAGTAGTAGCATAGCCGTGTGTTTCATGAAAAAGACTCCTTTTCAAATAGATTGGAAAAGATAACAAGTCCCGCGGGCAGGCGCTGCCCTTACATAAAGACGCAAAACAAACAGCTTACAGAATGATAGTATAAACAAGTCCGCCACATTTGCAACTTCTTTTTTTAAGTTTTATCAGGCTCCCGATATACAGCGTGAGGCACCCATTGCGGGCTGAAATTGCCAGGGCAGCAATATTCCAAGGATTGGTTCATATCCCTTGTCTTCCGCAGGTATGCACAGATCACAAACGCAGCCCGGACGCCTGTTTTCTTTGCCCTCAAAAAACTACTTGACTGAATCTGCCATTTCTCACACAAGAATTTTTCGACTATATTTAGATAAACCAAGATGGAATACAGATTATGAAAAAACTTACCGCCCTGATTGGCCTGACGCTGCTCTGCGGAATCAGCCTGGCGCTCACCCTCAATGTAAGCGTTGACCCCTCCGCCTGGGATGGCAGCCTGCGCGGCCAGCCCACGGCACCCCTGCTGGAACCCGGCGTTCCCGCGCTCAACTATTACCCCGTGCGGGTGCTGATCCCCTTTGGGGAAAAGGTGCTCAACGTGAGCGTGCAAAGCTCCCCTTACCTGTTGCAGCGCGATGGCGTGTATCTGGACTACGCGCGCCAGCAGCAGCCCACATCGCAGCCCCGTCCGGACGCCACTCAACCCAATCCCGCGATTTGGAAGAGCGACACGCTGTTCCCAGCCGCCAATCACCGTTATCTGGGCACCCAGTTGCAGCGCGGCCTTCAATATGCCGTGCTGGACCTCTTCCCCTGGAAATACAATCCGGTTTCCCGCCAGATTCACGCGGCTTCCGAATTCAGCATCGAGATAGAAACCGGATGGGATGACGCCCTGGCCACCCAACAGGCAAATTTCTACGCCCCCGCCCTGGCTGCCCGCTCTGTGGAAGGATTTGCCCTCAACCCCCAGGCCCTGTCCAGCTATCGGCAGGCTTCCCGATATCGAAACCACGCTCCCAAAAGCCGCCTGATCGATCTTTCCACTCCGCGCCAAATGGTCATCATCACCAACTCCACCGCCTCCTCCTGGCTGCAAAGCTATGCCAACTGGCGCGACGGCAACGACATCAGCACCGGCGTATTCCAGACCGCGGATATCTATGCCAGCTATCCCGGAACCGACAACGCCGCCAAGGTGCGCGCCTTCATCAGCGACGCCTATCAAGCCTGGGCAAGCACCCCTCAGCCTCTGCAATACGTGATCCTGGGCGGCGATGACGAGATCGTGCCCCTGCGCGGCTGCTACGGCCAGGTGGGCGACACGGTTGATCTCAGAATGCCCACCGACCTCTATTTCAGCAATCTGGATGGAGACTGGAACGCCAATGGAAACGACATCTGGGGCGAACCGCAGGACCAGGTGGACATGCTGCCGGAAGTGCATATCGGACGCTTTCCCGCCGAGACCCAACCCGAGTTTGAAAACATCATCCGCAAGATACAATACTACACCAGCAATTCCACGTTCAGCAACAACACCGCCATCATGTTCGGAGAAAACCTGAACAACAACCCCCTCACCTGGGGCGGAGATTACAAGGACGAAGTGTCCACCAGCGTCCCCGAGCTGTACCACCTGCGCACCATGTATCAGCGCGACGGCACCTACAGCGAGCAGGGCGTCTGGAACGCCATCAACGAGGGCGCCCACGTGATGAACCACATGGGACACGCCAACCAAACCTTCCTGATGGGACAGAGCAACGGCAGCATCCAGCAGCTCCAGAACACCGAATATGGCTTTCTTTACACCCAGGGCTGCTATCCCGCCGCCTTCGACCAGGCCACCAGCGGCGACGGCGAGAGCATCGCGGAACACATGCTCACAGCCTCGGGCGGCGTCTTTGCCTTCCTCGGAAACACCCGCTATGGCTGGTATTCCCCGGGTAACACCAATGGCGCCTCCCAGTTCTATGACCGCGACTACTTCAGCGGCCTCTTCCAAACTGCCAACAACCGGTTCGGTTCAGCGCTCAGCTATTCCCGCCTGCAAAACCTCAATGCCGCCATCAACTATGACGTGATGCGCTGGTGTTACTATCAGATGGTGCTCTTCGGCGATCCTTCCATCGAGGTCAAACTGCCTGATCCCACCCTCCCCCTGCTCAGCCTGGAAAGCTACACAATCGACGATGTGGAGGGCGATGGCGATGGCACCATCAATCCCGGCGAGATCATCCGCATCCACCCCGTGATCAGCAACCATCAGAATTGGGCCGCGGCCCACAACGTGACCGCCACCCTCAGCGGCCTGCCCGCCGGAGCGCAGCTTTTGAGCGACCCGCTGGTGATACCACTGTTGGAGCCTGGCCAGACCGCCGATCCCGGCCTCTATTTCCGTGTGCAGCTTCCGTCCGGCACCGGTTATGGCAGCTATCAGATCACCCTGGAGCTGCAATCGCTGCATCCCGTCAGCAACTTGAGCACCGGAACCCGCAGATTCCAGCTCGAATATGAAATCACCCTCATCGACGGCAGCTTTCCCTGGGATTGCCCTGTGGGCAGCAAATCCGCCCCGATCGTCTTCGATTTTGACGGCGACGGCAGCCTCGACATACTTTACACCGATAATTTCGGCAACAGCCATCTGCTGGATAACGCAGGGCAGCAGACCGGCTCCATTCCCGCGCCTCTCCAGCAGGATGTGATGCGCAGCGCCGCCTATGGCCAGTTGATTGACGGCCAGGAACCGGCTTTGGTGCTCACCAGCCGCACCGGCAAAGTGCTGGCCCTGACAGGCGATGAAGTGCTTTTCGATTACGACGGCGGCAGCCAGTTCCTCTTCACCCCCGTGATCGCCCAGATCGACGGACAGGGCGGGATGGAAGTGGTGGCGCACTCCCTGGATGGCAAGATCCACGTCCTGGATTCCTCCGGAAACCTGCTGCCGGGCTTCCCGCTTGACCTCGGCTCCGCCTTCCACAGCGAACTGGCTGTGGCGGACATCGACGGCGACGGCGGCAATGAGATCATCGTCGGCTGCTCCAACGGCAAGCTACACGTGATCAAATCCGACGGCACTCCCCTGGCGGGTTTCCCCCTCCAGGTCTCCGGCGCCATCAACGGCGCGCCCACCATCCTCGCCAACCGCAGGATCGCCTTCGGCACCTCCAGCCACCTGCATCTGGCAACCCCAGAAGGCAGCCTGGTCTTCAGCAAGCCGATCAGCTCCGCGATGGGCGGCAGCCCCGCCCTGGCGGATATCAACGCCGACGGCGCGCTGGATATCGTGTTCGGCACCGCCAATGGCTCACTCTACGCGGTCAGCCAGAGCGGAATTGACATTCCCGGCTTCCCGGTGCAGACCGGCGCCGTGCTGCAGACCCCGCCCATCATCGCTGACCTCGACGACGATCCCAACCTGGAAATCCTCGTTTCCAGCTATGTGAACTCGGTTTACGGCTTCAACCACGACGGCAGCGGACTGGATGGATTTCCCTTCCAGACCAGCTTCAACGGCTGCACGCCCTCCACGCTCTGCGATCTGGACGGCGACGGCTGGCTCAAGCTGGTGAGCGGCTATTCCACCGGAGTGCTGGTACTGAACCTGCGCCGCGCGGAAAAGGACAACCGTCCCTGGACCGTTTACCGCGGCTCACTCACCCGCCAGGGCAGCTATGCCTCCACCGGAAACGTCTCCAATCCCGCGGAAGAAGCTCCCGCCCTGCGCACGTCCCTGCTGCAAAACTTTCCCAATCCCTTCAATCCCAGCACCAGCATCCGCTTCCAACTGGCATCCGAAGGCTCCGTCCGGCTGGCGGTTTACAACCTCAAAGGCCAGTTGGTGCGCGTCCTGAGCGACGGCCATCGTTCCCGCGGCTCACACACCGTCACCTGGGATGGCCTCGACGCCTCCGGCGACCCGGTCTCCAGCGGAGTCTATCTCTACCGCCTGCAAGCGGGTGGAAAGGTGCAGTCACGGCGTATGCTGCTGCTCAAATGACAGAGATTTGCATTGACATAAAACGCACTAAAATAAAGTCTTGAAACCAGAAATAAAATATACATAGGGAGGCTAATATGCCAAAAGTACTGATCGCCACAGAGAAGCCCTTCGCCGCGGAAGCCGTGCAGAAGATCAAGGCTGAACTGGACAAGGCCGGCTATCCCCATAGCTGGCTGGAAAGCTACACCGACGTGAAAGACTTCCATGCCGCCGTGGCAGATGCCGAAGCCCTCATCATCCGCAGCGACAAAGTGGATGCCGCCGTCCTCGACGCCGCCAAACAACTCAAGATCGTGGTGCGCGCCGGAGCAGGCTATGACAACATCGACCTCGCCGTTGCCACCGCCCACGGTGTGGTGGCCATGAACACCCCCGGCCAAAACTCCAACGCCGTCGCCGAGCTGGCGCTGGCCATGATGATCTACATGGCGCGCGGCAAGTTCAACGGCAAAAGCGGCTCCGAGCTGGCTGGCAAGAAGCTGGTGCTCCATGGCTTCGGAAATGTGCCCCGCTTTCTCGCCAAAATGGCCAAAGGCATTGGCATGGACGTCTATGCCTACGATCCCTACATCAGCGCGGACATCATGGCCAAAGACGGCGTCAAACACCTGGATAAGGTGGAAGACATCTTCAGCACCGG